>Ga0180433_10001598_pt1 | contig 37559 bp, 28 predicted proteins | sample SS_ome_8_FD_132980 | JGI IMG/M metagenome (GOLD analysis project Ga0180433, IMG submission 132980) | Hypersaline lake sediment archaeal communities from the Salton Sea, California, USA - SS_1_D_1 metaG | ecosystem: Environmental > Aquatic > Non-marine Saline and Alkaline > Hypersaline >... | reverse complement strand
TTGCTTTTGACGCGGCCTTTGAGAAAAAGAAATAGAACAGCAAAGGCTCCGTTCACGAGACCCTTTGTATTTAAGAACTTATATAGAGACAGGATGCCCCGTCTACGGTCGTTAGGAAGGGTGGAATTCCTGGCACATATAGAATTGCTTTTGAGGTGTATTTTAGATGCTAAGGAACAATATTGACCGGCGTAAATTTCTAAAACGAGCCGCGGGCACGGTGGCGGCCGCGGCCTTTCCGCACGTTGTGTCCCGCTCGGTCTTGGGCAGGGCGGGCGCTGCTGCCCCCAGCGACCGCATTACGCTGGGCTTCATCGGCTGCGGCAAACAGAGCAAGCACTTGATACGGTCATTCTTGAATTCACCCGGCACGCAGATGCTTGCTGCCTGTGACGTGGATAAGCTGAAGCTCCAGCGCGCTCTGGACATGGCGGAAAAACATTATGCCGAGCAAACAGGCCGACCGTACAAGGGCTGCAAGAGCTATGGGGACTTCCGCGACCTGCTCGCCCGCGATGATATCGACGCGGTAGTAATCGCCACGCCCGACCACTGGCACGCTATCACGGTCATTCAGTCCGCCACAGCCGGCAAGGATATTTACTGTGAGAAGCCTCTCTCGCAGACCATCCATGAGGCCAGGTGTATGGTCAACGCAGTGCGGCGTTACGGGCGGGTCTTTCAGACCGGCAGTATGCAGCGCTCGGACTGGCACTTCCGCTTGGGCTGTGAATTCGTCCGCAATGGTTATATCGGCGAGATCGAGCATGTGACCGTGGGGGTTGGTGGCCCCGCTGCGGACAAGCCTTTGCCTGCCGAGACTGTACCCGATTATCTGGATTGGAATATGTGGCTTGGCCCGGCGCCGTGGCGGCCGTATCATCCGGAACTATCGCCGCATATCAGCGTGGATGTCTTTCCTCACTGGCGCCATCACAGCGACTTCGGCGGAGGCGGCATGACCGACTGGGGCGCGCACCACTTCGATATTGCGCAGTGGGGCCTGGGAATGGACGAGACCGGTCCCGTCGAAATTACTCCGCCGAATGGTAAGGATGTTAAGGTATTGACCTATAAGTACGCCAACGGCGTCACCATGACCCGCGACAAAGCCAACGGCGTGCTCTTTACGGGCACCAAGGGCAAAGTCGAAGTCAATCGTGGACATTTGCGTACGTGGCCGGAAAAGCTCAAAGATCAGAAAATCGGGCCTGACGAGATTCACCTGTATGAGAGCAACAACCACTATGTTGATTGGCTCGATGCCGTCCGCAAGCGCACGAAGCCGATCTGCGATATCGAGACCGGCTGCCGGTCCGTAAGCGTTTGCCATTTGGGCAACATTGCGTACAAATTGGAGCGTTCTCTGAAGTGGGATCCGAAGCGCGAAGTCTTTGTCGGCGATGAGGACGCGAATCGGTTGCTCACACGTGCCAAGCGAAGCCCATGGCGCCTGTGAACCTTTTGCTGAAAGGAGTGTTGTCGTGTCGCAGAACAGAAGCATGAATCGACGGCAGTTTATAAAGCGTGTCACCGCTGTTAGCGCAGGTGTGGCGGGTTTTCCGAGTGTGATTCCTTCTACGGCCCTGGGAGGCAGCGGTAGCGTCGCACCGAGTGAGCGCATTGTCATGGGGTGCATCGGAGTGGGAAGCCAGGGTACGGGCAATATGCGAGGTTTCTTGGGCAAAAAGCAAGCGCAGATTGTGGCGGTTTGCGATGTGGATAAGAAGCACCGCGATCAAGCCAAGAAACTCGTGGACGACAAATATGGTAACAACGGTTGTAAGACGTACCTGGATTTCCGCGAGGTGATCGAACGCAGTGACATCGACGCGCTGTCGCTGGCCTTGCCGGACCACTGGCACTCGATTCCTGTGGTCATGGCGGCTCGGACAGGCAAAGACATGTATGCGGAAAAGCCACTGGCGCGCACGATTCATGAGGGCCGCGTCATGGCCGATACGGTTCATCGGTACGGCCGGATATGGCAGACTGGAAGCTGGCAGCGCTCGGTCGCGCATTTCCACCGGGCCTGTGAACTCGTTCGCAACGGCCGGATCGGCAAAGTGCACAAAGTCGAGGTGGGGCTGCCGACGGGAGGCGCTACCGACGTAAAGCCCGTGCAACCCGTACCCGAGGGCCTGGACTGGAACTTCTGGCTGGGGCCTGCTCCGTGGGTGCCCTACCGGGGCGTTGTGCACTGGAACTGGCGATGGATGATGGATTACTCCGGCGGGCAGCTCACCGACTGGGCGGGGCATCATGTCGATATCGCCCACTGGGGCCTGGGCCTGGACCGCACCGGTCCGGTGGAAATCGAAGGCAAAGGTGTCTATCCTAAAGACGGCATTTATGATGCCCCCACGCAGTACAAATTCACGTGCAAATATGCCAACGGCTTGACTATGATAGTAGCCAACGACCGCCAGCAGCCCAAGGGAATGGGAGCGGCATGGTACGGCGAAAAGGGCTGGGTCCATGTGAACCGCGGCGGGCTCCACGCCGAGCCTGAAAGCGTCTTGAAGGAAGTCATCGGCCCCAACGAAATCAAGCTGTACGAGAATCGAGACCATCAGCAGAACTTCCTGGATTGTGTTAAGAGCCGCAAGGAGACCATCACACCCATAGAAATCGCCCACCGATCCATCAGCGTCGGATTGCTGGGCGAAATCGCCATGCTCACCGAGCAGAAGCTCAAGTGGGACCCGGAGAAGGAGGTTTTTCTCAACAGCGACGAGGCAAACCGGATGCTGTCGCGGCCGCTGCGCAGCCCCTGGCACCTGTAGCCTCGTGCTGTCGAGGAATCAGTGGTGAGTGGGAACTTGTTATGAAGGGATTCTGGTTCAACCACAAAGGAGAATAGAGATGACTAACAAAGAACGCGCTGCGTTAGATATTCTTATTTGTTTGACGTTGGGCTTTTCATTCGTGGTTTGCGGCTGCGGCAAGGAAGCTCCGGTTCCGGCCGAGCAGGAAAACGTTACGCAGCTCGAAGGAACATGGGTTGGGTCCGAGATGGGTGGCCGCGCGGGAGAGTGGACGGTTGTGGTTTCGGAGAACCACGTAGAAGTGAACGGCCCTGACGGAGAATCTTACAAAGGGATATTCACGCTGGATTCTGCAGCAGGCCCCAAACGGGTGGATATTCTCCTAAAAGACTGCTCCCAACAGGAGTATGTTGGCAAAACTGCACTGGGTATCTATAGACTTGACGGGGACAAATTGACTTTGGCCTCGAACGAGCCTGGAGCAGCGATCCGACCGGAACCAGCTTCGTTGCAGACGGGGCAAGATGCCCGCGTTTGGACACTGACGAAGCAGTGAGAACACATGGATTTCCTTGGATTGTGAGAAACGGATTGGACTTTGTAGTCTGAGCATTGAAGAGTTTTCGTTATGAGAGGCAGAGCGATTAGTCGGCGTCGGCTCTTGAGGCGGATAGTTGGCGCTTCTATGGCGGCGGGTCTTCCTCATTTAGTACCGTCTTCTGCTATAGGCAGATCCGGCAGTGTCGCACCAAGTGATCGCATCGTGATGGGCGCCATCGGCGTGGGTGGCCGAGGCACGGGCATTATGAGAGGATTTCTCGGCAGGAACGAACTTCAAATGGTTGCTGTCTGCGACGTGGACGAAAAGCACCGCAACAGGGCCAAAAAGCTGATCGACGACCGCTACGGCAACAAGGACTGCAAGACCTATCTGAATCTTCGTGAGCTTATTGCACGGCAGGACATCGATGCACTTTCGCTGGCCCTGCCGGACCATTGGCATTCCATCCCGGCGATTACAGGTGCTCGAGCAGGCAAGGACATGTACGCTGAAAAACCGCTGGCCCGTACGATTCATGAAGGCCGGGCCATGGCTAACGCGGTTCACCGCTATGGCGTCGTCTGGCAGACCGGCAGTCAGCAGCGCTCCAGCGGAAATTTCCACCGCGCCTGCGAATTGGTACGTAACGGACGCATCGGCAAGGTGTATAAGGTCGAGGTGGGTCTGCCTACCGGCAGAGGGGGCAATACGCTGCCGGCAGCACCCGTGCCTGAGGGTCTTGACTGGGACTGGTGGCTGGGTCCTGCGCTGTGGCGGCCTTACCAGGCGTTCGGCCGCAACGGCCCACACTGGGACTGGCGATGGATCATGGATTTCTCCGGCGGACAATTGACCGACTGGGCGGGCCATCACATAGACATCGCCCACTGGGGTCTGGGTCTGGAGCGCACCGGCCCGGTCGAGATCGGAGGAAAAGGCGTCTATCCGAAAGACGGGATATATAATACGCCCACCGCATACAAGTTCACCTGCAAATATGCCAACGGCGTCGTAATGATCGTCGCCAACAATAAGCAGATTCCGCAGGGCACAAAGTGGTACGGCGAGAACGGCTGGATCTATGTTCGCCGGGGCAAACTTCAGGCCGATCCGCCGGATGTGCTCAACGAGACAATCGGCCCCAACGAAATTAAGCTGTACGAGAGCCGGGACCACCAGGGCAATTTCCTGGAATGCGTCAAGAGCCGTAAAGAGACCGTCGCCCCTATTGAGATAGGTCACCGGTCCATCAGCGTTGGCTTGTTGGGCGAAATCGCTATGCTCACCGAGCAGAAGCTCAGATGGGACCCGGACAAGGAGCGATTCATCGGCAACGACACGGCTAACAGAATGCTGTTGCGGCCGATGCGCGGTCCGTGGCACATATAGTGTCCGTGTGGTAGGGTACAAGAAACGAAAACGAGGACAAGGAAAGGAATAGGAATGTATCGAAGTATGAGATTCGCTCGTATCGCGCTGGTTGTTACCTGCTCTTTTTCGCTGCTGTTGAGTTGTGCGTGGGCCGACATACCTGCCAACGAGGTGGAGAAAATAGAGCAAGCCGCACCGGCAAAACCTACCGTCGAACCGGCCAAGCATAGAAAGCTGTTGGTCTTCGACTTGTGCAAAGGTTTCAAGCACGGCTCGATTCCCTATATCGACAAAGCGCTGCAGGTTATGGGTGAAAAGACGGGAGCTTACGAAGCAGTAGTCAGCAATGATATGCTTATGTTCAAGTCCGAGAATTTGAATCAGTTCGATGCTGTCTGCTTCAATAATACAACCCGGCTGAAGTTTGACGAGCCGTTGCGAGACAGCCTGATGAGATTTGTCAAAGGCGGCAAGGGCATTGTCGGTATCCACGCTGCCACGGACAATTTTTACGACTGGCCCGAAGCAGCGAAGATGATGGGCGGGCAGTTCTGTGGCCATCCCTGGGGAGGAGGGGGAACGTGGGCGATCAAGATCGATGAGCCTGACCACCCGCTCACAGCAGCGTTTAAGGGCAAAGGCTTCAAAATAAAAGATGAGATTTATCGCACCAAGGAGCCGTTCTATTCCCGGGCGCAGCAACTCGTTTTGATGAGCCTGGATATGTCTGATGAGGCCACGCGCAAGCGGGCAGAACAACCCAGCGACAAGGATACAGGCATTAGCTGGGTCAAGACCTACGGAAAGGGACGAGTGTTCTATTGTTCGCTGGGCCACAATAACGAGATTGCCTGGAACCCGGCGATCCTGCGGCATTATCTCGACGGCATTCAATTCGCACTCGGTGATTACAAAGTGGATACGAAACCAAGACCTATGGTTAGTTCAGGAAAGGGGTCAGAAATGGAGCAACTATTGGCGAAAGTAAAGACATACGATTGGGGCCAAAGCCGGCTTGCACTTACAGAGCTCAGCGACAAGATCAAGGAGGCTTACGGCTCGCCCGGAAAACTCAGGGAGTTCGAGAAGGGCCTGATGGGTGTGCTGGAATCAGACGCCCCATACGCGGGCAAGCAATGGGCCTGCAGGAAGCTGAGCATCATTGGCACCGAACAATGCGTGCCGACCGTGGCCAAGATGCTGACCGACGAAAAGCTCTCGGACATGGCCCGCTATGCACTGGAGCGCATTCCGGGTGACGCGGTGGATGTCGCGCTGATTGCAAACCTGAACAAAGCCAGAGGCAAGGCTAGGATCGGGATCGTGAACACGCTGGGTGAGCGACGTTGCCCTGTGGCTGCTCCGATGATTGCCAAGTTAGTGGACAACGAGGATGAGCTGCTGGCTTGCGCGGCGGCGGCGGCTTTGGGCAAGATCGGTGGTTCTGAGGCAACCAAGGCTTTAGCGAAGGCAAAAGACAAGGCCTCCGGCAAATTGCGGCCCGTGGTTCTGGACGCCTATCTGAAATGCGCCGACCAACTGGTGGCCGACGGCAAGAAGAAACAAGCCTACGCTATCTACAAGGAGCTATACGACCCGGATATGCCCGCGATTATTCGTACCGCTGCGCTACGCGGCATGGTGAGCGTGACGGGAGCCGGCACCAAGGAAAAGTAGAGCAAGGCACGGCCAAGAGAACGGAACAGAAAGCATGGTGCAAGGCTCGCAAGTGCGACGGCTGTTGTGGTCTGCCTGCCACGCTTGTTATTGTGCCAAGAAATGGAAACGGTCAGTTTCTTCTTAGGATAGGGCTATGAATTACCGGTTGGGACACTTTCATATTTCATGGCTATTCGCTGTAATAGGTATGTGCTTTTGGGTCCCTCAGACTTTGGTTTGGGGGCAACCGCAACAAGAAGCCGTTGACATTGTCATCGAGGCCCTCAAGAGCAATGACCCCGCGATGCAGACCGGGGCAATAGCCTTGGTAAGGGACATACCCGGGCCGGAGGTGACAAAGGCTCTGGCCAAGGAGTTGCCGGATCTTCCTGCAGCGGCACAGGTGCAACTGCTCTCGGCTCTTGCCGACCGTGGTGACCCTGTCGCCTTGCCGGCCGTTATCGGTGCCGCAAAAGCTGGCGATGAATCGGTGCGAATAGCTGCTCTGCGAGCGCTGGCTCAGCTTGGTGACGCTTCGTGTCTCACTCTATTGGCTCACCGAGCCGCACAAACTACCGGACAGGAGCAAAAGGCCGCTCAGGAGAGCCTGTACCGGCTGCGCGGAGACGCCGTTGACCAAGCGATCCTGGCAGAACTGTCGTCTGCCGAGCCCGATGTCAAAGTGGAACTGATTCAGGCTGTAGGCCAGCGTAATATTGTCTCGGGCGTGCCTGCGTTGCTCCGAACCGCCAAAGACGAAAACACAAAAGTCCAGCGCGAGTCGTTCAAGGTCTTAAAGACCGTTGCCGGTCCCGAACATTTGCCTGCGTTAGTAGAGCTGCTTATACGCCTTGAAAGTACATCTGTCCGCAACGAGGCCGAAAAGACTATTGCGGCAGTCGCTCACAAAATCGAAGACAAGGACCGTCAGGCCGAGGCGGTGTTAGATGTGCTGCCTGCGGTGGAGGACGTGAAGGCAAAACGCTCGTTGCTCAGCGTGCTGGGCAAGATAGGCGATGACAGTGCGCTCGCTGTGCTTCGTACAGCGCTTGATAGCGGCAACGCCGAAATCCGGGATGCCGCGATTCGCGCGCTGTCGGATTGGCCCAACGCCAAACCGGCGGAGGACCTGCTGAAGGTGGCCAAGACATCGGATAACAAGGTGCACCGGATTCTCGCTCTGCGGGGATTTGTGCGCTTGTTAGGGCTCCCTAGCGAACGTTCGACGGCAGAAACAATGCAAATGTACAAGCAGGCGATGGATTTGACGCCGAACACATCCGAAAAGAGAAGGGTCCTTTCGGGGCTGGCGAATGTGAAGTCACCTGCGGCTTTGGAAGCCGCTGCCTCCTATTTAGACGATGGCTCCCTGCAGCAGGAAGCGGAAGTAGCTGTGATTAAGATAGCGGAGTCTATCTACGGCAGTTATCCTGATAAGACCAAGGACATCTTGCAGAGGCTTATTCAAAGCTCGAAAAGTGACTCTATCCGTCAGCGGGCCCGGAAAGTGATACATCAGATTGAGCAATTTGAAGACTATATTACTGCGTGGCAAGTCTCCGCTCCGTACACGAAGCAGGGAGCCGATGGTACCGCATTGTTCGATGTTGCTTTTGCTCCGGAGAAAGCCGATGCGGATGTGCGGTGGCAGATTATGCCCGCCGGTACGAGCGACGACCGGCCCTGGCTGATGGAATTAGATAAGGTCTTTGGCGGAGATAACCGGGTAGGATATCTTCGCACCAATGTGTGGTCGGATACGCAGCAAAAGGCTCAGTTGGAAATTGGTAGTGACGATGGCATCAAAGTCTGGCTGAACGGCGAGGTAGTTCACGCCAACAATGTTACGCGGCCCGCCAGTCCGGGACAAGACAAGGCTGAGGTGGTTCTGAAGCAGGGCTGGAACGACTTGTCGCTAAAACTGACGCAGGGTGGAGGCCAGTGGGCCGTTTGTGCCCGCCTTCGCGATGTGGACGGCAGCAAGCTCGAAGGCCTCAAAGTTCAAGCCGAAAAGAAGTAAGCATGATATTTTGCATTCTGGGACTTCGTCCTATAGAAATCGTCGAGAGGGGGGCACTGAACCGACGTTCGGACATGTATGTCGAGTTACTTAAAGAACAACTATGCTCTCATCCTCATCAGCCGAAAGGCCCTTAGGTTCCCGCGAAGTATGACCTTCCCGACAGGAGAAAAACCGATGGTCCCCAAAGCGACAGAGAGAACGGACGAAAGCTACTTTTCAGTGTTTTCAAAGGCCTTTGTATGCGTGACGGTCGTTTCGACTTCGGTGTTGTGGCTGGCTCTATTAAGCTGTGCCCAACCGCTCCAGGGCAAGCCGAGCGTGTCGACCGACGTTGTCGATCCTTTTATGGGCGACTGGCAGGGGACTTGGCGGTTGGATGATGGGACTAATTCGGGACCACTGGTGGCGCAGGTGGTCGCTTTGGGCAAGGGGCAATACCGAGCAAAGTTCCTCGAAGGCTTTGCTATGGCCGTCCAGCCTTACGCGGTACTTGAAGGCCAAGTTAGAGCGGGACAGGTGCATTTTTCGGGACAAGCTGACTATGAGGGCATCCGGCTACAAGTCAACGCCGGTATTGGCCAGAGCAAGCTCACCGGCGGTTTCAAAGGCCGTGACGCAGAAGGCCAAGACATAACGGGCAGCTTCATGTTGGAAAGGGTAGTTCGCTTATCGCCCACGTTAGGCGCGAAGCCGCCTGCCGGTGCAATCGTGCTGTTCGACGGCATGGATTTCGACCAATGGAAGCAGATTAAAAGGACATTTCCCGGCCTTATCGACATCATCAGAATTCTGGGCCGGGCACAGAATTCCGCTGCGTACCTGCGCAGCAGAATATGGTCCGACCGCAATCAGCAGGCCACCGCTCTGGTGGGCAGTGACGACGGCATCAAAGTCTGGTTGAACGGCCGGCTTGTCCACGCCAATAATGTTGCCCGCGGCCTCACGCCCGGCGACGATGAGGTTAGAATGACTTTGAAGAAAGGGCCAAATACTTTGATGCTGAAGGTCACCCAGGGCGGCGGAGATTGGGCTGCATGTGTCCGCCTGGTGAATGGCCAAGGCCGGAAGCTCGCAAATATTAACGAGATGATCTCGGATACATCCGGTGACACAGGTACGAACAGGTTCCTCCAAGAGAACAACGGATATCTTATCTCTTGGCAGATTTCCGGCCCCTACAACGAAGAAGGCAAAGACGGAAGTGAGATTTTTGATGTTGCCTTTGCGCCGGAGCGGTCCGACGCCAGCGATGCGAAGTGGAAAAAGGTCAGTATGCGTACGGCCCCAAAGAAGTCGGTGCAGTGGAAGCTCGTCGACGGGGCAATGGAAATCAAGCCGGGGACGGGCTCGATTATAACCAAGAAGGAATTCACAGACTTTAAGCTGCATCTGGAATTCCGCACACCGTTCATGCCCGAAGCGAGAGGTCAGGGACGCGGCAACAGCGGCGTGTATCTGCAAGGTCGCTATGAGATCCAGATATTGGATAGCTATGGCCTCGAGGGCAGGGACAACGAATGCGGCGGAATCTATAAGGTTGCAGAGCCGAGAGTCAATATGTGCGCGCCGCCGATGCAGTGGCAGACGTACGATATCATTTTCCGTGCACCACGTTTCGATGACTCCGGCAGGAAAACAAGCGATGCCTGGTTGGCAACGATCCATAACGGCGTAAAAATACATGACAGGGTGAAAATACCAAGCCCGACGGGCGGAGCGGTGGACGATAACGTAGCCGAGCCCGGCGGGATTTGCCTGCAGGATCACGGCAATCCTGTGCAGTTTCGAAATATCTGGCTGGTCGAGCAGAATTGAGGTCGAGGCGTATTCCACAATTTTAAGTTTTGAGTTATAAGTGCCAGGCGATCGATTTTTTCGTTCACTAAAAGTAAAGGAGCTAAACTCATGTCGAACATCACACGTCGTCAGTTTGTCAAACGCGCCGCGGGCCTCGGCGCCGCGTGCTCTCTTGGTTTTCCGAGTCTCATTCGAGGTCAGGGACTCAACGAAAAACTCCAAGTAGGATTCATCGCTGTGGGTGGACGGGGTGGGGCCCATACCGGCGCAGCCCATGGGGCAGGCCTTCAGTGTATCGCCTTCGCCGAGACAGACAAGACCCGCTGGGACGGCGTCCACGGCAAGAAAGGCTGGGAGAATGCGGCCGGATATATGGATTGGCGGAAAGTATTCGAGAACCACGGAAAGGAACTCGATGTGGTTTTCGTGGCGACGCCGGATCACAGCCATTTTGCTCCGACGATGACCGCCGTTTCCATGGGCATTCATTGCTATACCGAGAAGCCGCTGACCTGGTCGGTTCGCGAGGCGCAGTTGCTGGCGGCAGCCTACGCCAGGAATTCCAAGGTCGTGACCCAGATGGGTAACCAGGGCCACGCCGGTGATGGATGGCGGCGTGCGTACGAATACGTTAAGGCCGACGCCGTCGGCGAGATCAAGGAGTTTCACACCTGGACGAATCGTCCCATCTGGCCTCAGGGTGGTGACCGTCCGGAGGGATCCGATCCGGTCCCCGAAAACCTGGACTGGGAGGCCTGGATTGGTCCGGCCCCGATGCGTCCCTACAAGCACGACGTCTACCATCCGTTCAAATGGCGGGGCTTCGTCGATTTCGGCTCCGGGGCGCTGGGCGATATGGCCTGTCATACGACCGACGGGATCTATGCGATCATGGATCCGGGCTATGCGGCTACGGCTGAGCCAATCGTCATGACCGGACCCGTCACGGATATGTGGCCGTCTGGGATGATTGTCAAGAGCACCTATCGGGCCAAAGACGGCCGGCCCGGATTCACCACCTACTGGTACGAGGGAAAGAAAGAAGACGGAACGCCTTTTATGCCGGAGAATCCTGAGGAACTCAAGGTCGACGGGCGCAAACTGCCGAGAACCGGGAATCTGGTCATCGGGACCAAGGGGAAAATGCTGGTCAATGGTGATTACTGGGATAGCACGCAACTGATCCCGGATGCAAGGCGCAGAGAGTTCGGCCGTCCTGAAAAACTGCTCGAACGCTCTCCCGGACATCATCAAGAGTTCTTCATGGCCTGTAAGGGCGAGAAGCCGCGTCAGTTCAGTCAGTCCAACTTCGGCTACGCGGGTCCCATGACCGCGAACATTCAGCTCGGTAACCTCTGTGCCCGCGCGGGAAAGAAACTCGTGCTCAACGAAGCCGGGCAGATCATCAGTGATCCGAAGATCAACGATCTGGCCTGGCGCGAGCCCCGCGACGGCTGGGGACCACTGCAAATGAAGGTCTAAGTGAATATCCGTACCATCGTGAGGGCTGGCCTCTTGACACGTGAGGCAGCGCAGATGAGCAGCGGCACGAGAGATCTATAGTTTGTTAAAGTGGAGAATATTGTTATGGGAAACCAGAAAGAAATGGCCAAGCAACAGAAGGCGAGGATATCTCGCCGTCAGTTGCTGGGCGGTGCAGGGGCGGCTATGGCCTTCACTTTTGTGCCGCGCACCGTGCTGGGCACGCCGGGGCGAAGCTCGGCGAATGAGAAGTTGAATATTGCCGGCATAGGTGTCGGCGGTCGCGGCGGTGGTGACATCAATGCCGTCAGTAGCGAGAATATCGTCGCCCTGTGTGACGTCGATATGAAAAGAGCAAGGGGTACCTTCAAAAAGTATCCCCAGGCAGAAGTCTACCGTGACTTCCGCAAAATGCTGGATAAAGAGCACAGGAATATCGACGCGGTGGTGATTGGGACGCCGGACCATATTCACGCCCCGGCGGCCATTATGGCCATGAAGATGGGCAAACACGTCTACTGTGAGAAGCCTATGGCCCATACTATCTATGAGGCCCGTCGGATGACCGAGGTGGCGGCAGAGACAGGGGTGGTTACCCAAATGGGCAATCAAGGCCATGGCGGCGAGGGCTTGCGGCTTTATTGGGAGTTCATTCACGACGGGGCGATAGGCAAGGTGCGCGAGGTGCATGTTTGGAGTGACCGCGCCGGCACGAAGGAGCGTCCCTGGTGGCCGCAGGGCATCGACAGACCTGCGGGTAGCGAGCCGGTTCCGGAGACGCTCGATTGGAATCTTTGGCTGGGGCCGGCCCCATGGAGGCCATATCACTCCGCTTACGTGCCGTTCAAGTGGCGAGGCTGGTGGGACTTCGGCTGCGGTGCTCTGGGTGACATGGCGGTGCATAATGCCGACCCGGCGTTCTTCGCTTTGGATCTTGGTGCGCCGGCGGCGGTCGAGGCTGAGACGAGCCCGGTCAATGATGAAACGTTCCCGGTGTGGAATATTATCAAGTACTACTTCCCGGCCAGGGGAGATCGGCCTGCGGTCAAGTTGACATGGTACGATGGCGGCAAGCTGCCGCCGCGTCCGCCGGAACTGGAAGAAAAGCGCAACCTGGGCGGTAACGGGATTCTGTTCGTAGGTGACGAAGGCAAGCTGTTGGGACCGAGTCATGCCGGTGCGCCCAGGCTCATTCCCGAGTCCAGAATGACGGAGTATGGGCGTCCACCCAAGAGCCTGCCGAGGTCACCTGGACACCACAAGGAGTGGATTCTGGCCTGCAGAGCGGGAGATCCTAAGGCCGCCAAATCGGGCTTTTGGTACGCCGGCCCCTTTACCGAAGCTCTGCTCGTAGGCAACCTTGCGGTGCGGCTGCAGAAGAGAGTCGAATGGGACTGCAAGCAGATGCGGTCGCCGAATTGCCCGGAAGCTGACAATTATGTCACGAAATTCTACCGTGTTGGTTTTGACCTTGTCTGAGCCGCGACGGATGTGCTAATCCGCCCTCAGGAGAATTGCCATGGCCAAGAGAAAGAAAACCGCTGCGCACCCGAGCGCAAAAGTTAAAGGCAGCAACAGCGAGCAGAGTATGAGTGGCACGGTGTCGCGACGTCGATTCGTCCGGGATACCGCGGCCGCCGCGGCAGCGTTCACCATTGTGCCGCGTCACGTTCTGGGCGAAGCCGGCCGCGCTGCGCCGAGCGAGAAGCTCAGTATAGCCGGTATCGGCTTTGGCGGGCGTGGAGACGGAGACCTCCATGAGGTAAGTAGTGAGAACATCGTTGCGCTATGCGATGTGGACTGGAAGTACGGGGCGAAGACGTTCGAGCGCTACCCGAAGGCCAGGCGATACCGTGATTTTCGCCGGATGCTGGACAAGGAGGACAAGAGCATCGACGCGGTGGTGATAGCCACGCCGGACCACACTCATGCGGTGATTACAATGGCGGCAATAAAACGGGGCAAGCACGTCTACTGCGAAAAGCCGCTGACGCATTCGATCTGGGAAGCGCGTCAGATCGCCGAGGCGGCGCGTGAAGCTGGAGTTGCCACGCAATTAGGCAACCAGGGACAGGCATCGGAAGCAACCCGGCTGGTATGTGAGTTTATTTGGGACGGCGCCATCGGTCAGGTTCGTGAAGTTCACTCCTGGTGCAACAGATACATTTCGCCGCGCGGCATAGATCGGCCGAAAGAAACGCCGCCGGTACCGGAATCGCTTAGCTGGGATTTGTGGCTGGGCCCGGCCCCGAAGCGGCCGTATCATCCTTGCTATCACCCCTTTAACTGGCGAGGCTGGTGGGACTTCGGAACGGGCGTGCTGGGCGACATCGGCTGTCACCAGTTTGCCCCGATTTTCCGCGCCTTAAAGCTCGAGTATCCGGTCAGCGTTGAAGGCTGCTCCAGCGGTGTCAATGATGAGACCGCGCCGTTGGCGTCGATTGTTCGGTATGAGTTTCCAGAGCGGGACGGTCTGCCGCCGGTCAGGCTCACCTGGTATGATGGCGGGCTAATGCCTGCCCGGCCGCCGGAGTTGAAGGACGGGCTTCGCTTCGGCAACGCCGATGACAACCTCTACCTTGGTGACAAGGGCAAAATGCTTGGGCACAGGCTCCTGCCTGAAGAACGAAGCAGAGAGTATGGCAAGCCGCCGAGAGTTCTGCCGCGTTCTCCGGGGCACCACAAGGAGTGGATTCTGGCCTGCAAGGGCGGCCGGGCCGCCGGTGCTAATTTTGACTGGGCGGGACCCCTGACCGAGGTGGTTTTGTTGGGAAATATCGCCGTGCGGATGGGTAAGAAGCTGTACGAAAAGGGCGTGAAATTGTATTATGACGGCCCCAATATGAACGTTACCAATTTGCCCGAGGCCAACAAGTACATTCGCGATGAGTATCGCGAGGGTTGGGCGTTGTAGGATTTGCTATATTACAAACGCACGTTTGTACGTCCATAGACAGTAGAATGGAGAGAATAAATGGTGCAGAAGAAAGAGATTACTCGGCGTGATTTCATGGGAGTTGCTGCGGCAGCGGCGGCGTTTGCGGTTGTTCCTCGGCACGTAGTGGGAGGGTCCGGCCGCACCGCACCCAGTGAGAAGCTCAATATCGCGGGTATCGGCGTCGGCGGGCGAGGGGCTGGTGACCTGCAGGGCGTCAGTAGCGAGAACATCGTTGCTTTGTGTGATGTAGACTGGAGCCACGCAGGCGGAACATTCAGGCGTTATCCTAAGGCCAGCAAGTATCGTGACTTCCGCAAAATGCTGGACAAGGAGGACAAGAACATCGATGCGGTCGTTGTTGCTACCCCGGACCATGTCCATGCCGTCGCTTCGATGGCGGCGATGAAACGCGGCAAGCATGTCTACTGCGAGAAGCCCCTCACGCACTCGGTCTATGAAGCACGGAAGATGGCCGAAGTGGCTCGTGAACACAAGGTAGCCACCCAGATGGGCAACCAGGGCCAGGCATCGGAACAGACCCGGCTGATGTGTGAGTACATCTGGGACGGGGCGATTGGCCCGGTTCGCGAAGTCCACATCTGGACCGACAGGCCGCTGAGGGGATTGCACAATGTCTATTGGCCCCAGGGGATTGAAAGGCCCCAAGAAACACCGCCCGTCCCGGAGACCCTCGACTGGGATTTGTGGCTGGGGCCGGCTCCGTATCGACCTTACCATCCGGCCTATGTGCCGTTCAAGTGGCGTGGCTGGTGGGATTTCGGCACCGGCGCGCTGGGTGATATCGGCTGTCACAGTATCGACCCCGTTTGGCGTGCGTTGAAGCTCGTCAGTCCCGGCAGCGTCCAGGCTTGCTGCACGCTGGCCAACAAAGAGACGTATCCCGTTGCATCGATGGTCACCTACGAATTTGCGGCGCGCGGCGACATGCCGGCGGCCAAAGTCGTCTGGTATGACGGGGGCTTGAAACCTGCCAGGCCCAAAGAGCTCGAAGCGGGCCAGCAAATGGGTACGGGTGGACTGCTGTTCGTGGGCGACAAAGGCAAAATGCTCGGCCACCGGCTCATACCGGAGTCACGCCAAAAGGACTACGGCAAGCCCCCACAGAAGATTCCTCGCTCGCCCGGGCACCATCAGGAATGGATACTGGCCTGCAAAGGTGGAAAACCAGCCGGCTCGAATTTCGACCATGCCGGGCCGCTGGCAGAGATGGTTTTGCTCGGCAACGTTGCGCTACGTCCTGAATTGAAGGAAACGCTGACCCGTACGAAATTGCTCTGGGACAGCCGGAGTATGAAAATAACCAATGTTCCCGAAGCGAATGATTTCCTGCATCGCGAGTACCGTGAGGGTTGGGCCCTCTAACGGCTCAAAGAATCCCGATCTCGCCGGAATAGGAGTTGGACTGTGAGCAGCAAGAGAATATCTCGTCGTCAGTTTTTACACGGCAGTGCTGTTGCGGTTGCGTTCGTGATAGTTCCGCGGCATGTTCTCGGCGGCCCGCGCCACGTACCACCGAGTGAGAAGTTAAACATTGCCTCGATAGGCTGCGGCGGTATGGGGGCAAGCGATATAGGCCAAGTCAGTACAGAGAACATCGTGGCGCTGTGCGACGTGGACGTCAAGCACGCAGCCGGCACGTTCGAGCGGTTCCCACAAGCCAGGAAGTATCGTGACTTTCGCCGGGTGCTGGAAAAAGAGCAGGCCCATATTGATGCCGTCACGGTGTCCACCCCCGACAATACGCACGCGGTGGCAGCTATGATGGCCATCAAGATGGGAAAGCACGTCTATTGTCAGAAACCCTTGTGCCACGATGTTTTCGAGGTTCGCAAACTCACCGAAGCAGCTCGCCGGCACAAGGTAATGACCCAGATGGGTATCCAGCTTCATGCTCAGGATTGCGTCAGGTACGTCGTGGAGTTCATTAAGTCCGGCGTGATCGGCAAGGTCCGCAGGGTGGATATCTGGAGCGGCAAGAACTGGGGCGGCGGCACGCGACCTACGGAAGAACCTTCCGTACCTAAATGGCTGCGTTGGGACCTCTGGCTGGGGCCGGCGCCTTGGCGTCCCTACCATCCAACGTATCTGCCGGGCAACTGGCGCCGCTGGTGGGATTTCGGAACGGGCTGTCTCGGTGATATGGGCTGCCACATCATTGATCCGGCCTGGTGGGCCTTAGATTTGACCTACCCCACATCGGTCGAAGCCAATCCCGGACCGTTCAATAAGGAAACGTATCCGCAGAAGACCATCGTTAGATGGGAGTTTCCAGCCCGGGGTGACCTGCCGCCGGTCACAGTCACTTGGTACGATGGCGCCAACAAACCGCCTCGACCGAAAGAGCTAAAAGAAGAGCGCAAGCTGCCCGGTCAAGGCGGGCTGTATTACGGCGACAAAGGTACTCTGCTTGCCCCTCACGGCGGCAATCCCAGGCTGATACCGGAGTCCAGGATGAAGGACTTCAAGATGCCCGAGCCGTTCTTGGGCAGGGGCACCAATCACTACCGGGAATGGGTCAAAGCGTGCAAAGGCGGCCCGAAGCCTTTAGCGAACTTCGACTATGCAGGGCCGTTAACGGAAACGATCCTGTTGGGCAACATAGCCGCTCGGGCCGGAGAAAAATTGCAGTGGGACGGGGCGAACCTTAAAGTGACCAACATGTCGGAAGCCAACAGGTTTCTGCGACGCGAATATCGTCAGGGCTGGACCTTATAAACAGAAAGCGGCAAAGAACAGCGTTTTCAAATCACAGGAGAAAGGAAAATGGACAAAAAGGTGGAACTTACCGGTGCTGTACTTGCGTTGGTCTTGATCGGTTATTGCTTGCCCACGGTGGCGGTGGCTTCCGGAAGCCAGGAAAACTGGCGGCTGGGAATGCAGGCATATAGTTTCAACCGCTTTACATTTTTCGAGGCCGTAGACAAAACGCGGGCACTGGGCTTGAAGTGTATTGAAGCGTATCCCGGTCAGCGACTCAGCAAGGAAAAACCGAACGTCAAGACGGACCACAACATGCCGTCACCCGAAAAGAAGGAAATGTTGCAGAAACTCCGTGAGGCCGGTGTAGACCTGGTGAACTACGGCGTGGTGGGACTGCCCAACAACGAAGCCGAATGTCGCAAGGTATTTAGCTTTGCCAAGGAGATGGGGATTGAGACGATTGTCTCCGAGCCACCCGAAGATGCGTTCGATTTGATAGAGAAATTGTGCGATGAATACAAGATAAATGTAGCGATTCACAACCATCCGAAGCCCTCTCATTACTGGAACCCCGATACCGTGCTGAAGGTCTGCAAAGGGCGCAGTAAACGAATCGGCGCATGTGCGGACACAGGGCACTGGATGCGCTCCGAGATTAACCCGGTCGAAGCGCTGAAGAAACTCGAGGGCCGGATCGTCAGTTTACACTTCAAGGAGTTGAACAAGTTCGGAGGTGGTGCTCATGATGTGATATGGGGAACAGGCGCCGGTGACGCCGCAGCGATGCTGGCAGAACTGGAGCGGCAGAATTTCAAGGGTGTATTTTCCATCGAGTACGAGCATAACTGGCTGCATTCCATGCCCGAAATTGCGGGGTGTGTCTCGTTCTTCAAACGAACCGCTGCGGAGTTGGGCCAGACGGACTGGCAGTGGATCTTCAACGGAAAAGACCTGAGTGGCTGGGACGGTGACCCGCGCCTTTGGTCGGTCAAGGATGGTGTTATTCGGGGCCAGACCACAGCCGAGAAGCCCGCCCGCGGTAATACGTTCCTTGTCTGGCGCGGCGGCAAGCTGAAGGATTTTGAGCTGAAGATCAAGTTTCGCATTGAGAACGGCAATTCCGGTATCCAGTATCGTAGCAAAGAATTCGATAAGTGGCGAATCTCCGGCTACCAGGCCGAAGTCGAAAACAATCCCGGCAAGGTGGGCTTTCTTTACCATGAGGCCGGCCGCGGATGGCTCGTTAACGTCGGGGACATCATGGTTATTGACGGAAAGGGAAACAAGGAGGTCATCGGCAGAGTCGCCGACAAAGATGAGCTTATTGAAGCCGGCTATTACAAGGAAAAAGACTGGAACGAATACCACATCATCGCCCAGGGCAATCACTTGATACATTACCTCAACGGCTACCAGACGATTGAGCTGATAGACAACGATCGCGTCACCGACCCGGACGATCCGCGAGACCGCAAGGGTGCTGCTCGCGAGGGCCTGCTTGCCTTACAGATTCACGCCGGCCCGCCAATGGTCGTTGAATTTAAGGACATTCGCATCAAGCGCCTGGATCCACGCAAATATAGCGACGCAGTTGTCCTGTTCAATGGCAAAGACCTTGATAACTGGGTGGTAAAGGGCGGCAGGCAAAGGAGCAAATGGGTTGTAGGAACGGCTGAGATGTCTTCCCAAAATCCCAAATTGCTGGTCAATAAGGGCGGCTTCGGCGAGATGATCAATTTGGCTGAACATCATGGGGACAGCGTCGATATATACTCCAAGAGGAAGTTCGGGGACTGCCGTATAGAATTGCAACTGATGGTACCGGAAGGTGCAAACTCCGGTATTTATGTTATGGGCGAATATGAAATTCAGGTGTTGGATAGTTGGGAAAGAGTCAAGATGGGCTCCGGTGACATGGGTGCCGTTTACGGGGCGAGTCCACCGCCTTTCAACGCGTGTAAGAAACCAGGCCAGTGGCAGAAATACATTATTGAATTTCAAGCTCCCAGGTTCGATGCCAGCGGCAACAAAACGGAGAAAGCTAAGCTGCTCAAGGTCGAACTCAACGGCCGAGTGCTGCACGAAGACCTCGTGCTGGATGGGGCGACACCCGGTGGCGTCACCGGCCGGGAGGCGCCTGAAGGACCTCTCATGTTCCAGGGCAACCACGGCCCTGTGGCGTATCGTAACATCATAGTGAAGCCCTTGCGCAAATGACGGACCCGTAGAAAATAAAGTATGCCGCGTTCTGTATCTTGCGCTTCGTACGTGAGCACAAAAACTATACAAAGCACGCTTGACAGTCGATAGGATTGTCCAGATAATACGATGTTCTAAATTTGTGATTTGTTGTTACGATTGTGGAGTTAATGTAGGCAAATGAATGATCAGAAAACGAAAAAGGGTCTGGATAGACGCAGTTTTTTGCGTTCGACAGCAGCAATGGGAGCGGGGTTGGTGTTTTCGCCCGCGGCTTTCGGCCAAGCCAGCAGTAGTCAGAAACAAGACGATATAAATGTGGCATTGCTCGGTACCGGAGCTCAGGGGCAGGTGCTGATGACTGCCTGTTTGAAAATACCGGGCATACGCTTCAAGGCGGTCTGTGACATCTGGGAGGCGTACAACCAGAGACGGGCCTCACGTTTGTTGGCCAGGTACGGCCACGAGAATAACAGCTATGTGGACTACAAGGAGATGCTGGACAAGGAAAAGGATCTGGACGCAGTGATAGTGGCTACTCCTGACTTCTGGCACGCCGAGCATACGATTGCGTGCCTTAACGCGGGGCTGCATGTGTACTGCGAAAAAGAGATGTCCAACAAGCTCGAAGATGCGAAGAGAATGCTGGATGCTGCGAGAGAAACCGGCAAGCTCCTTCAAATTGGTCATCAGCGTCGCAGTAACCCGCGATATATTCACTGCTATGAGAACCTTCTGAAAAATGCCAAGCTTTTGGGTCGCATCACGACGGTTAATGGTCAATGGAATCGCGCTGCCAGGCCCCTGCTGGGCTGGCCCAAGAAGGCCGAGATAGAGCAACCTACTCTGGAGAAGTATGGCTTTGAATCGATGCAGCAGTTCCGGAACTGGCGCTGGTTTAAGGGGCTCGGCGGCGGCCCTATTGTCGACCTGGGCTCGCACCAGATTGACATCTATAACTGGTTCCTTGAAGCAAATCCCAAAACGGTCATTGCCAGCGGAGGCACGGACTACTACGACAAAGATACCCACCAGTGGTACGACACAGTAATGGCTATTTACGAGTATGAAACGAAAGACGGGATAGCCAGAGCGTACTATCAGACCATCACCACCAACAGTAGCTGGGGATACTACGAACGCTTCATGGGTGACCAGGGCACGTTACAGATTTCTGAATCCGCCAGCACCGGTGATGTCTATCGAGAACCATCGGCACCCGATTGGGACAAGTGGGTCAAGCTGAACTACATCAAGCCCCCCGTCGAAGAAGAGAAACCCGAGGCCGAAGGGGTGCTCGATGTACGCGAAACACTGGCTCCGCCAGCGTATGAATTGCCGGTAACGATGGAGAAGCTTTACCATCAGCCGCACCTGGAGAATTTTTTTGATGCTATCCGTGGCAAAGCAAAGCTCACCTGCCCTGCTGAAATCGGATATGAAACAGCAGTTACTGTGCTGAAAGTGAATGAGGCAGTGGAAGCTGCCCGAAAACTCAACTTCACGCCCGATGAGTTTGAAGCCTGAGCTGCAGCGTGACGGAAACTGTAGGCGAGGGGAGATTATTCTTGTTGACCCCAGACAAGACATTTGCCAAGGGCTGGACGTTAGGTTATTTCGTGGGGCTTCTGGGCTTTGCTGCTTTTGCGGCGGGTGGGGAACCGGAACCGAAGCTCGGCGATGTTAGCGACGGCAGCCGGTCCATTGCCGTTCACGCGATACCTTTGCTTGCAGCCGATCCGCTTGAAGAAGAAAACGTTCTGAAGATCACGCCGGAAGATGAGCTCCTGCTGCCGTTTTCTACCCGCCTGACCTGTGGTGACTGCCATAGTTACGAAATTATAGGCCAAGGCTGGCATTTCAATGCCGCCGATCCCAATGTCCCTCCGGGCCGACCGGGGGAGCCGTGGATCCTCGCTGAGGCCCGTATCGCCACCCAGATTCCTGTTTCCTATCGCGCCTGGCCCGGCTCCTTCAGACCCGCGGAGGTTGGCTTGACTGCATGGCAGTTTATCCAGCATTTTGGCCGGCACATGCCAGGCGGCGGGATAGCAGAGAAGGAGGTCACAGACCCGGATGCGATAATGCGACAATTCGTTTCGGGCAGACTGGAGAATAACTGTCTGCAGTGTCACAGCGCCGACCCGGCTTATGACCAGGCCGAATACGCCAGCCAAGTGGTCCGTCAGAATTATCGCTGGGCTGCTACAGGTGCTTGCAGTTTCGCATCGGTTAGCGGCTCGGCTGTAAAGATGGAGGACACCTACGATCCTATGATGCCGGAAATGGTTACGGATCCCGAGTTGATTCCCCATCGGCCGACAGTCACCTATGGCCAGAGCGCTTTTGATCACAAGAATCAGGTATTCTTTGACGTCCCTGCAGAGGCGCCCGCCGAGCGGTGTTACTTCTGCCATTCTCACATTGACGTCACAGAGGACGGCCAGAACGAGTGGGCGATGGATGAGGATGTTCACTTGACCGCGGGTATGACCTGCACGGATTGTCACCGGGAAGGCCTGCAACATCAAACGATCCGCGGCTACGAGGGTGAGGACATCGTATCTGAAAATCCCTTAGTCGCGACTTCCACCTGCGAGGGCTGCCACTTAGGGACGGATTCCTCCGCGCCGCAGGCCGGACGTTTGGGCGCACCGGTTCCCGACCACCCGGGCATTCCTCCTATCCATTTTGAAAAGCTCACCTGTACCGCTTGTCACTCAGGCCCCTGGCCGAGTCCGGCGACTCATCGCGGCAAGACGTCCCGGGCGCATGCCCTGGGGATGCATAATGTCAATACGTCCCCTGATGTGCTGCCGCATATTGTCTACCCCGTTTTTGCCTCACAGCAGCCTATCGGGGCGGGATATTTGAGAACGTTGTATGCTGTACGCCCGGATGCGAAAATCGGACCGCATAAACTCATCTGGCCGGCGTTCTGGGGCACTGTGCGGGAGGGCAAAGTCACCCCGATGCCGCTGGAAACGGTCAGAGCGGTCGTCGGTAAAATTATAGCCGCCGAGAAGCTCTCGCCTTCGGGTGGTTGGCCGCGCCTAACCGAGCAGGATGTTACCGAGGCGTTAGCAGCACTGCAGAAAGAGATCGAGGACAAGCCGGTGTATGTTTGTGGCGGCAATCTTTACCAGTTCGACAGCTCAGGGCAGCTTTCGGTGGAAAAGGAGCATCCTGCAGCAAGGCCTTACCTGTGGCCTTTTGCGCATAATGTTCGACCGGCTGCGCAGTCGCTGGGCGTTCGCCGCTGTGAGGATTGTCACGATACGGACGCACCTTTCTTCTTCGGGAAAGTTGCCGTCGACTCTCCGCTGGACCGGGAACGAGAATCCGCTACAAAGATGATTAAATTTCAGGATATTAGCGCCCTTTATGCCTGGGCTTTTGCTTTTTCATTTGTTTTCCGTCCCTGGCTCAAGGTTGTGGTTCTGGGTTCGTGTGCTATCATAGCTGCGGTCTTGCTACTCTATGGGCTCAGGGCTCTGGCGTGTGTGGCCAGGGCGCTTGTTGGGCAGGGTTAGGACGTCGGATTTGGATTGAGAAAGAATGTTTCGTGGACTTTCCATAGCGGCTTTTGTTATCGTTTTTGTGGGCGTTCTTGTCCACCTTATCATCTCTCGCCCCAGAGCCGACCGCTTGTTTGGCGCCGATCGCCGGGCACGAGTCCTCGATCCATTGAGAGTTTTGGTTTTTTTGCTGACACTGCTTTTCATTCCACAGAAATCCACGTTGGCGGGTGCCCTAAGAAGGCTGATCTGTCTACTGGCTCTGCTTTGCTTTGTAGTATTGTTTGTGACCGGCTTTTTTCCACGACTATTCTTCGGGGAAGTCATTTCCGGCTATTGGCTGATGTTGCACGCTACAGCGGCGCCGGTCTTTGCCGTTTGCGTAGCACTCTTGGCGGTCATGTGGGCACATAACTGCCGGCTGGACAAGAATTACTGGCCCTGGCTAAAGAGAGTGCTTCAGCTTCAAACCACCAGCCAAGCAGAGCCGGAGAAGCACGAACTGGCGCGCAAAATCACCTTTTGGCTTGTCATATTTCTCGCTTTGCCGGTGATGTCCTCTATTGTGCTGAGCATGTTTGCACTTTTCGGTACTTACTGGCAGGAGTTATTGGCACAACTGCACCGCTATTGCGCACTGGGCCTGGCTTTGGCGGCAATTGTACACATCTATCTGATGATCCTGACCGAGGCGAAGCGAACGGCGGTGTAGCAGCCGTGCTTTCTTGTTCATATTTGACTTGCAGGATTCTCATACATGTAATATGGTTGATTGCATCCGCAAACCGTCATAATATGTATGTAAAATCGCGGTTGGGCCGGTAGATACCGGCGGAGGTTTGAGAAAATCTTTGTTAGGAGAGCAAATCATGAGTAACGGAATGCTACCAAATTATCTGAGTATGGCCAAGCCGAATCCGCCGGAGAATCGGGCGCCTTGGTATAAGGGCACAGCCCCCGCGTACGCTGGCATCTTCCTCTGGGTCGTATTCTATATGGAGATTGCCAAGGGGACTCTGCCTCAAGCAGGGCTGGGCTTAAGCCTGCTGGGACTGATCCTTGCGGCTCTTATCTGTCACTTCCTGTTCTATCTCGTGCCCGGGTTGTACGGCATGCAGACCGGATACCCTCTGTACGTCGTAGGTTCTTCGACCTACGGCACGCTGGGCGGGTTTCTCATGCCGGGCCTATTGATGGGCATTTTGCAGTTTGGCTGGCTCGCGGTAAACACTGCCGTCTCCACAAGTTTCATCCTTCAGGCTGCAAACGCGGACCCGTCACCGGGGAAACCTGCATTCATTGTCGTGTCGATCATCTGGGCTCTGCTGGCCGTGTTCGTCGCTCTCAAAGGGATTCAATACCTTGGAAAGGTATCTACCTTCCTGCCGATTGTGCCACTGATCATGATCCTCATCGTCTTCTTCAGCAATGTCGGAAGCGCAGGGCAGTTCCAGGTTGCTGACGATGCCAAGCCCATCGTGGGCGTTCTCACGATGATAGCAATTGTGGTTGGCTTCTTCGCCACCGCAGGTGCAGCCGGTGTGGACTTCGGAATGGGCAACCGGGATGCAAGGGACATCCAACTGGGTGGGCTCGTGGGGATTGCTCTGGCCATTGTTGTTGCCGGTGGCCTGCCCCTTATCGCGGTTGCCGGTGCACACGGTGCGAATCCCGATATGGAGAGCTTCACTTTCGACACGGTCATTCAGGCGCACTTCCTATCGAAGATTATGTTCATCCTGTTCGCTGTAGCGAGCTTCGCGCCGGCATGCTTCTGCTCATTCATTGCGGGAAACAGCATCGGCACGATGTTCCCTAAGGCGAACAAGATGGTGATGGTCTTGGTAGGGGCCGTCGTGGCCATTATCCTGGCCGCAACGGGCTGGGCGCTGAACTTGGCACGGGTCTTTGGAATCATCGGAGCCTCATTCGGGCCGATATGTGGCTCGATGGCGGCAGACTATTTGCTGAGCGGTTGCAGGTGGTCCGGACCGCGCAAAGGGATTAATTGGGCAGGGTACATCGCGTGGGCCGTTGGATTCGTTGTGGCTATCCTGCCGATGCTGGCTCCGGCCAAGTTTGGCTATATCAATCCGGCGCCGGTTATTGCCTTTGTGATCGGTTTTGTGCTCTATGCTGTCTTGGCCAAAGCGGGGCTTGAACCGCCGGCTGTTGAGATGGTGCCGGCCCCCATGAAGGAGCCGAAAGCTCCCGGCCCGGCAGCACCGCAAGCTGCCGCCGCCGAGGAAGCTCTCGAGTCCGGCGAAGGGCAGGAGAAGGGCGAACAACGGTAGGTTTTGCGGTGTTCCAAGGAGCCGACTATCAAAGCAGGGACTTGGCATGTACTGGTCCCTGCTTCGTTTCTTTTTATGTGTTGACCAGCCTCAACTCTTGTCTTGACATGGTCTTACGGTGCGAGGGAGCCGGACGAAAAGGTGCTGAGGCCAGACGAACGAAGAAAAATATATTATGGGGACTGTTGACATCGTCCTACTATGTAGATAGACTACAGGGCTCTCAATGTACAATATCGAAGCGTACATAAATCGTTTGGCAGTTCGTTGGAGTTGGATTTTTTGAGGTCAAAACAAATGGTAGCAAAAGGTTTCACTCGAAGGGCGAAGTTTCTTCTCTTAGCACTTCTGTGCGGATGTTTGTGCTTTAACGGCTCGTGCAAGAAATCCTCTCCGGAGGGGCCTCCTGAAGAGGCCGAGCAGCCGAAAACCACGGATAGTGCTGAGCAAGAAAAGCACCCTACAATCGTGAAGGCTCCGGAAGCATCAGCCGAGCCCACAGAAACGAATGCTGAGGAAGATACATCCGGCGAAGAAAGTGCTCCTGCGGAAGAAGAGAATAAATCTGGCAAAGAGGCTTCCGCCGGCGATTCAGGCCAGGCGAAATTGGCTCCTATTGATATCGAACTGCCCAAGCCCATGTTCGTCGGCACGCCGCAGGACACCACCGTGCCGAACCTGGAGAAGCCGCTGGGCAAGCCCCGCCCGCCGTTTTTGGCCCCGGTTGGAACTAAAAACGTTGCGCTTGGCAAACCCATATCTGCCAGCGACGAGGAGCCGATCATCGGCGAGATCGACATGATCACTGACGGCGATAAGGAAGCGGCGGACGGAAGCTATGTCGAGTTAGGCCCGTTCTTACAGCATGTTACTGTCGACCTTGAGGCAGTGCATGAGATATATGCAATTGTGGTATGGCATTACCACAAACAGCCGCGGGTGTACTATGACGTAGCCTTGCAGGTGGCGAATGACCCCGATTTCATTGATGCGGAGACCGTGTTTAACAACGACATTGACAACTCAGCCGGTCTGGGCGTCGGCAAAGACAAACACTTTACCGAGACGGCGGAGGGCAAGCTGATCGATTGCATGCCCGGTGTACGAGGTCGTTACGTCCGCTTGTATAGCAACGGCAATACCAGCAATGATCTGAATCACTATATCGAGGTCGAAGTTTACGGCAAACCGGTAGAATGAGCCTATCCAAGAGATGTTGCGTCCTGTTTTTGGGCGTGACGATCGTCGCTGTGGTATGGCGCGTACCTCGGCTTCAGCAGCGCCCCATGCATGGTGACGAGGCAATCCATGCCGAGAAGTTCGGGTATCTGTTAGAGCAAGGCGTTTATACATACGACCCGATTGAGTACCATGGACCAACGCTGAACTATCTGAGTCTGATCCCCGCTTGGCTCAGTTCCGCACAGAAGTTGACGGAGGTCACAGAGATCACCCTGCGCATTGTTCCCGTTTTCTTCGGTGTGCTCCTGGTTTTGTTGCCCCTGTTGGTGGCAGATGGTCTCGGGCGTATCGCTACAGTTGTTGCAGCGGGATTGACTGCCGTCTCGCCTGCCATGGTTTTTTACAGTCGTTACTACATCATGGAGATTCTGCTTGTATGCTTCACGTTTGGGGTGATTATTTGCGGCTACCGTTACGCTCGCAGTAGAAGCCTGCCGTGGATGATACTGACAGGGGTTTGTGTGGGCTTGATGCACGCCACGAAGGAGACCTGCATCATTGCTTTCGGTTCTTTGCTGTCGGCGCTTCTGATGCTTATGATATGGCAGCGCAAGAGGTACGGTCCTTGCGTTACTGCCGCCAAGCCGATCCGGCCTTGGCATTTTGTCGTGGGTCTTGCCAGTGCTGCGGTCGTCTCCGTTCTGTTTTTCTCATCGTTTTTCACACACCCTTCTGGGATTCTGGATTCGTTCAGAACGTATGCCACCTATTTCGGGCGGGCCAGCGACAACCCCATACATATTCATCCTTGGTACTATTATCTGAAGGTGCTGCTGTTTTCGCGATATGAGGGAGGTCCAGCCTGGAGTGAGGCTTCTATTGTTCTTTTGGCCGTAGCCGGTTTTGTGGTTGCGATTACAAACAAGGGCCTGCGTGGCGCTGATTCGGGTTTACTTAAGTTTATCGCCCTGTATACGGTGATAATGACAGTGGCGTATTCTGCGATTCCGTACAAGACACCGTGGTGTATGTTGGGATTTCTGCACGGCATGATCTTGTTGGCGGGGGTGGGGGCAGCGGCGATGATACGCTTGGCGCCGAGCGTCTTGCCCCGCATCGTCATTGCCGGCCTCTTGCTTAGCAGCGGCGCACACCTGGCGTGGCAGGCCTATTTGGCCAATTACGTCTACTATGCCGATAGTCGCAATCCTTATGTATATGCCCATCCCACTACCGAGGTCTTTACCATCGTCGAAAGAGTCAACGAGTTGGCTCAAGTTCATCCTGACGGCCGTCACATGTATATTCAGGTTATCTGTCCCGGGCGTGACTATTGGCCCCTTCCGTGGTATTTGAGAGCCTTTACAAATGTGGGCTGGTGGCAGTACGTGCCCGAGGATGTCCCCGTCGCTCCCGTTATCATTGCATCCGGCGAGGTTGAAGGAGCCCTGACGAGAAAGCTCTATGAGCAAACCCCTTTTGAAAAGCGGAAGATGTATTTGTATTTGTTTGATAAACCATACTATGTATGGTTACGTCCCAAAATCAAGCTCATCGGACTTGTGAGAAAGGATCTTTGGGATCTCTGGCAAGGACGATAGAAAACGGTACGAGTTGCTGATGACTGAACCGCTGCCGGAAGAAATCGGTATTGCCAAGGGCGATTGGGCCTCGATGTCAGGAGTCCACCGGTATTCCCATGAGGCTATGGCCACCACTTTTGGGGTCTTCGTTGCGCATGACGACGCTCAGTATGCGCAACAGGCAGCGTGGCAAGCGTTCGATGAGCTTGACAAGCTGGAGAGGGAGCTCAGCCGGTTTGTTGAGAATAGTGACATCGCGCGCATTAACAATCTGACTGCCGGTCAACCGCTCCAGATTGGGTTGGCCGTGTTCGACTGTCTGCAACTTAGCGCTCGAGTCTATGCGCAGACAAACGGTGCATTCGATGTGACCGTCGGCTCGCTATTTAGTTGCTGGCTCAACAAGGACAAAACATTGCGCAGTCCCTCTCGAGAGGAGTTAGACCGTGCTCGGCGTCGGACGGGCATGAACCTTTTAAAACTCAATGAAGCTACATGCACGGTGCAGCTTCTGGCCGATTCGGTGCAAGTCGACCTTGGCGGCATCGGCAAAGGCTATGCGCTCGATCAGATGGCCGAACTATTGAAGGACTGGAGTATTGACACTGCCCTGATTCACGGGGGATTCAGTTCGGTTTTGGCTCTTGATGCTCCCAAAGGCACGAAAGGCTGGCCTCTTACAATAAGCGATCCGCAGAATCGTAAAGATATAATAGCCCGTATTTTTCTGCAAGGTCGAGCCGTGAGCGGCTCCGGTCTGCAAAAGGGCCAGCACATCATTGACCCTCGGACCGCGCGACCCGTCGAAGGCAAGCTGGCTTCTTGGTCCTGTGCGCCGAGCGGGGCAGTTGCCGATGCCTTATCAACGGCTTTTATGGTTATGAGCGTCGAGGAAATCGAGCAGTACTGTCTAAGCCATGACGACGTTTCAGCCATGATTATGGAAAAGAAACCAGAGTTGCAGAGAAGCGAAATCTTGCGTTTCGCCGATTGGCCGCCAAGGACCTGAGCGCACGAATCTGCTATGGTCTTTGTTGCCTCCGCCGTGACATACTCATTTCTTTGATATGGCTCGCTTGACGGCTTTCAATTCGGAAATAACCGGCCATGGAGTGCGGGTTAACGACAAGCGACTGTCGAGGTCGCACGTCCATTCCACGGGGAATTCTGCGATTCGGTAGCCTTGTTCTTGGGCCCGCAGTATGATCTCGATGTCGAACATGAAGCCGTCACTAATGCACCGGCTGTACAGCTCTCTGGCAATGTTACCTTTGTATATCTTAAAGCCGCATTGTGTATCGGTCAGGTGCCGAGGGATTTGCAGAAACCTTCTTACTAACCACTTAAACAACCTGGATGAAATGCGACGACGCCAGGGTTGCTCCTGTAGAATGTCGCTTTCTATTAATTTTCTGGAACCGTGAGCTAAGTCACAGCTTCCATCTTTCAACATTTCCAGGCCCAACAAGGCATTTCCGTAAGGCACGCATGAGCCTGCGTCGGCGAACATTACGTATTGGCCGGTCGTCTCCGTCATACCTTTGCGAACGGCATGTCCTTTGCCGCGGTGTTGCTCACAGCGAAGGACCTTCAGTTTCACACTGGAAGGAACGTCGACGTTTTGGGCCGTCTCGTAAGTTCCATCTTGGCTGCCGTCGTCGACAACGACGATCTCTCCGTGGAAATCATTGCCTCGCAAGAACTCCGCCGCAGCTTGAACGTCCCGCCTGATTTTTTTGCTTTCTTCAAATGCCGGTATAACGATAGACAAATCCATAAACAATATTTGTGCACCACTTCCAGTGAAAGCCAATGCATTAAGCAAATTCAAGTATCCAATCGGCCCATATTATAACCCATCTCGGTCCCGAAGCAGCGTGCTGTTTGTGTTATCATGGTATCGTCATTTTTGGCCGATTTCTTCGTCGATCCAGCCAAGAAGCTCTTTCAAATCATCGAGTGTAATATCGCCCATGTGAGCGATTCGAAAGGTTTGCTCTTTCAGCTTGCCGTAGCCGTTGCCGAAGATCGTGTTATGCTTCTGCTGGATGGCCTTGATTGTCTCGGCGACGTTTATGCCCTGCGTGTTCTTAACTGTCGTTAGGGTATTCGAGGCATACTGTTCTTCGGGGAATAGGTCAAACTTCTCTTTTGCCCAGGCTCGAACAAAGTCACCCATCTGCTTGTGGCGCTGCCATACGTTCTCCATGCCTTCTTTGAGTAATTTCTCGCACTGGTAGTTCAGAGCCATGATATGGGGAATAGCCGGGGTCGTGGGTGTCTGATTCTGCTCAACCCTCTTGGCAAATTGCTGGAAATCGAGATAGTACCCTCGCCCGGGAACGTTCTTGCTTTTTTCCAGCGCGCGGTTGCTCACCGCCACGACAGTCAATCCCGGCGGGATAGCAAAGGCCTTCTGCACCGAAGCGAACGCTACATCCCAGCCCAGTTCGTCGAATTTCAAAGCAAGACCCACCATTGCGCTGACACAGTCTACGAAGACTAAAACGTCCGGATATTTCTCCTTCATCATCTTGCTTATCTGCTCTACCGGATTTGTCAGGCCGGTGCTCGTCTCGTTATGGACGAGGGTCATCGCAGCGAATTTTCCGGTGGCAAGCTTTTCGTCGATCATCTCAGCAAGCACGGGTTTTCCCCAGTCTACCTGCAGTACCTCCACGTTCTTTGTGCAACTTTTTGCCACATCCGCCCATTTGTCGCTGAATGCGCCGCAGCATGTGCACAGCACCGTCTCGTCGAGACCCACACAATTGCGAATCGCTGCTTCCCAACCGCCGGAGCCGGAGGTTGTGAACAGAAATACGTTTTGGTCCGTAAACAAGACTTTCTTCAGCATGTCACTCGTTTCCGCGTACAACTGCGCGAACTCTTTGCCGCGGTGTCCCACGGTGGGACGAGCAAGCTGTTGGAGGACATCTTCGTTCACCTTTACCGGTCCGGGGATGAATAGTCTCGGCGGATTTCTCCAGTCTGTCATGTGCATTTCTCCCGTGATGAAGTCATAATTCTTGAATCGTCAGACCCGTGTACATTTTCGGATAAAAATACGTTGATTTCGGGGGCATTCTTTCGCCCTCGTCTGTAACCATTTTCAATTGTTGCATCTTCACCGGATTCATAAAGAAGACCACCTGTTGTTCTCCGGCGTCGATGCGAGCAAGTGATGCATCGATTGCGTCCGGAGCATCCTTCACGTACTGAACGTTTTTGCCTTTCGTCAGCTTTTCCTGGTCGATATGCAGAATCTTTTCGAGGACAAGCTTTTGCAGCACGGCGGCATCGAGTGCCCTCCAGGCGGGGCTCTTGTCAGGTACTGCGGAATCCATTGCGCGTTTGTCTTTCAGAGCGGCAACATAAAAACAATTATTGCCGGCATAAATACCGAACGCATTTTCGTTGCTGTCGTGTTTGGTCTTCAGTTGTGCAAGCATCTTGGTCTCTGCCTGGGTTTTTGTGCCGGGCGCGCTAAACGGATATCGTATAATCTCGAAATTCTCCCCCAGGCTTGTGAGCAGTGCCTCAGTATCAAAGTTATCAACGTTGCCGACGAGCCGGTGCGTGGCCAGAATTTTCAGGCCGTCCTGGCATACATTGGTAAAGGCGAGCATCTGGTACCGGGCGGCAGGGTCGGAGCTCTGCTTACAGTAGTTCAGCCCCGTCGTATAACGATGGTGCCCGTCCGCGATGATGCAGCTCTTATCACTCATCATTTGGGTGATCGCGTCAATGTTCTCTCTGGAGGTGATGGCAAAGAGGCGATGACGAATGTTATCATCGTTTACGAAGTCGATCAGCGGTTCCTGCTCAGCAGCGCTTTCAATGGCTCTTTCGGCTACGTTCTCCTTGTCTTCGTAAAGCATAAAGACCAGCCCAAACCGGGCGCCCGTAGCTTTTTTGAGCTTGAGCCTATCTATCATCGGTGCATCGAGAATCTGTTCATGTGGTCGCACGATCTTACCGAAGTCCTCGAGTTTGGCCAGAGCGATGAAATTGAGCCGCCTCAATGCCGTGCCCATCAATTCAAAATCCTGAACGTAGCCGTAAATCGTCGCTTTCCGGTCCTGTTTCAGGACGCCGTCTTTGGTCCAGCCATTGAGGTACTGCGCCGCTCGTGTGTATTGATTCTCTTGAGAATTGTCCGAAGGCTTCGTCCTGCCTTTGATGATCCGCACAATATTGTACGGGCTTTTTTGATAGAGCTGCTCTTGTTGTTTGGGACCGATGACGTCGAAGGGCGGAGCCATGCAGCTCCCGGCGTCACCGACCACGCCCGGATCGTACCTGAAAGCCCGAAATGGTCTAATTTCCATGCCTGTTTCTCACACGTAATCTGGCGTACTCATCCGGTTCAAAACTGCGCTTCGATTTTGGCAGCGAGCCCTTTATAATCGTTTTACGGGCATAAAAGGCCAGAGATAATACTAAAGGCCGAAAATATTGTCAATAAGATTATCGAATACTGCGAACAAGGGAAATGGCATGGATAGCATCAAGATGAATCCTACTGGCATAGTCCGCTCGCCATACAAGCAGGACAAGGCGATCCCCATACAAGGTGTTTTCAAGCAGGATGTTCTGGATGGGGCGCCGGTGCTCGACATAAAACCCTACGTCAAGTATTTCGACAGCCGGAAGGATGTCAAGTGTGGTTGGCTGGATAAACACTTCAGAGATCACACTACACCTGACAAAACTCTTTTGTAATGAAACAGGCCCGACTCCATTGCCGGTGGTTTACTCGGTGTTTCGGACAGGGTTGACGCTTCAGCGCACTCGAATATACTTGTGTTAGAGCTTACGGTGGCTGCTCGCTATGGTAGGAGTATTTGGGCTGATGAGGGCGATAAGTGAATAGACCGGCAGACATGATTGAAGGCAAAAGAACGCGCATTGGAATCGAGTTGTCCTTATGGTCGCACATCGGCCTGGGACCGCGGGATGGCGGATGCCGGTGCCGGGCAACGAGCAATACGGTGCAGTGAGAATGACAACGTCGAAGAAAAAAGTTTCTCGTGAGATAGGCATTGAGGTCGCTTCTATTTGCAGCAAGTACTTCTTGAAGTCGCCGCATCTGCACTACGGCTATTGGACCAGTGACCTTCAAGCGGATATAGCCAACCTGCGCACGGCTCAGGAAAACTACGCCAGATTTCTCATTTCGCATATTCCAGATAATGTGAAGACGATCTTGGATGTAGGATGCGGCTCCGGCCAGATGGCAAAGACGTTGGTTGAAGCAGGATACCACGTGGACTGTGTCTCTCCGAGTCCGTATCTGGGCAACCAGGCGCGCGAGCTGTTAGGAGCCAAGAGCACCGTTTTTGAGTGTATCTATGAAGACCTGGAAACGGAAAATCGCTATGACCTGGTTCTGTTCGGTGAGAGCTTTCAATATATTCCTCCCGGAGAGGCAATTCGCAGGACCTTCGACCTTCTAAGCGAAGGCGGCCACCTGTTGATCTGCGATATTTTCAAAAAAGATACGCCGGACAAAAGCCCTCTACCGGGCGGTCATCTACTGACAAGGTTCTACGACATCATATCCGAGTATCCGTTTGAACCCGTCGCGGACATAGATATCACCGAACAGACAGCACCAACTCTGGACATTGTCAACGATATGCTCAATCAAGTCGCCAAACCGAGCCTTGAGTTGGCCGAGCAACTCTTGAGTAGCAGCCATCCTTTCACCTTAAAAGTGCTGAGATTCCTCTACAAGAAAAAGATAGACAAGCTCAATAGGAAGTACTTTAGCGGCGTAAAGACGGGCGAGAACTTCAAGAAATTCAAGTCGTATCGCCTCCTGCTCTACCGCAAGAAAAGTCCGGCGAACGTATAGCGGCCTGAATTCGCGAAGCCTGCTACTGGAGTGCCTGGGCTATCTTCTTGACTGTCTCTTTTCGGCCAGATACTGGTTGATAGCTGCGGCGGCGATGCGGCCCTGACCCATTGCCAGAATTACGGTCGCCGCGCCGAGGACGATGTCCCCGCCGGCGTAGACGCCCTCCATCGAAGTCCTGCAGTTCTCATTAACAACGATGTTGCCCCACTTGTTGAATTCCAGGCCGGGGGTCGTCTGGCGGATCAGCGGATTTGCCATATTGCCGATAGCGATGATGACGGTGTCAACATCCAGGGTGAATTCGGAGCCTTCTATGGGGATGGGCCTTCGCCGGCCTGATTCGTCCGGCTCACCAAGACGATATTTCAGGCACTCGATAGCGGTCACGTGGCTATTCTCGTCGCCGATGACCCGCTTGGGACTTTGCAGGATATGAAATTCAATGCCTTCTTGCTTTGCGTGATGGACTTCCTCAATCCGAGCGGGCATCTCTTTTTCAGTTCGGCGGTAGACCAGATAGACCTTTCCGGCACCGAGTCTGACGGCTGTTCTGGCTGAATCCATGGCTACGTTGCCGCCGCCGATGACCGCGACCTTTTTGGATACCGCAATCGGCGTGTCCGCGCCTTTGCCGAAGTCGTAGGCCCGCATGAGATTTGCGCGTGTCAGATATTCATTGGCGCTGTATACGCCGATCAGGGACTCGCCTTCAATGCCCATGAATCTGGGCAGACCCGCTCCGACACCGATATAGACCGCATGGAAGCCGTCTTCTTTCATCAACTGCTCGATAGTTCTGGTTCTGCCGACGACGAAATTGCAGACGATTTTGACGCCCATTTCCTTCAGCGTCTCAATTTCCTGCTGCACGATAGCTTTGGGCAGCCTGAATTCGGGGATGCCATAGACCATCACGCCGCCGGGCTTATGAAAGGCCTCGAATATGGTGACATCGTGTCCTGCTCTTCTGGTATCGGCAGCAGCAACAATACCGCCGGGGCCGGAACCGATCACGGCTACTTTCATCTCCGTTTCCGGTGCGACAGTCGGGATACTATTGCTATATTCATCTCGGTCGGCAACGAATCTTTCCAGTCTGCCGATGGAAACGGCCTTCGTGGGATCCTTGAATTTTCGGCCGACGGTGCACGTTTGCTGGCACTGGACTTCCTGGGGACAAACGCGACCGCAGACGGCGGGCAGCAGCGAATTCTCCTTGATGATATCCAGAGCCTTCTTGTAATGACCCTCCACGATCTCGGTGACAAAATCTCTGATTCTGATTTGGACGGGGCAGCCCTTGATACACGGGGCGTTCTTACACGCAAGGCAGCGCATGGCCTCCAGCCGAGCCTGGGTCTCGGTATAGCCCAGCGCTACTTCGTTGACATTGTGCGTTCTCTCATCGGCCTGTTGCTCCGGGATTTCCTGTGGCGGAATCTTGAATCTGTCGGCGGCGGTGAGCTTGCCGGCCTTTTCCTTCTCCAGAAGCTGCTGCAACAATTTTTGTCTTTGTTTTTCTGTCATAACAAGGGGCAAGGAGCCATTTCTCTTGTTCTACGCAACGCAGTTCGACCGTCTCGAATGCTTCAATCTGAGCCAGGTAGTTCGTCGGCCTGCTTGTCCAGCCCTATCTTGCATCGGCGTTCCTTGTATTGTTCGTAGGCTTTCTTTTCGTGATGTTTGTAAGCATCGAGCCTCTTCATCATCAAGTCGAAGTTCACTTTGTGGCCGTCAAACTCCGGTCCATCAACGCACACGAATTTTGGTTTGCCGTCAACTTCGACGCGACATCCCCCGCACATGCCGGTGCCGTCAACCATAATGGTGTTGAGCGAAACCTGCGTGGGTATGTTAAACTGCTTCGTTACCTCGCAGCAGAATTTCATCATGATGGCAGGGCCGATTGCGTAGACTTGGTCGGGTCTGCGTTTTCTTTGACAGATTTCCCTGAGAGGCTCAGTCACCACGGCCTTTCGCCCGTACGAGCCGTCATCCGTGGTGACTATCAGCTCGTCTGAGAATTGGGCAAATTCGTCTTCCAGGATTAGCAGGTCTGCGGTTCTTGCTCCCAGGATGCTGATGATTTTGTTGCCGACCTCTCTCAATGCCTTCGTGATAGGTAGCAGGGGGGCATTGCCGATACCGCCGCCCACACAAACAACGAGTCCAAAATTCTGAATGTGCGTTGGTGTTCCCAGCGGCCCAGTCACGTTTGCGATTTCATCTGCCTGGCGCAGGTCGGCCAACTCGGCGGTAGTCTTGCCGACACGTTGCCAGATCAGACGAATCGTCCCCTTTTCGATGTTGGCGTCAGCGATGGTCAAGGGGATCCGCTCGGAGTATTGGGTATTTATGCTGATAATAACAAACTGGCCTGGCTTTCTGGCCTGTGCAATAAGAGGGGCCTCGACCTCGGCGGTGAAGATATCCTGTGAGAGCTGTCTTTTGGCCACGATTTTGTGCGACATATCTTCGTTTAGTTCAGGCTAAGGTCCCTTCATGCAACGATTAGCAGGATGCTTGCCGGCCATGCCACACGAAACCTGCCCAGCCAAGGTAAGCATAGGAGTCGGTCCGCAATCTCACAGTAGTTGTTCGATTGCTTCGATGAGGTCTTTTTTACTGGTCAAGCCCACCCATCTTTTTTGAATGTGCCCATCCTTAAACAGTATCGCCGTCGGTACTCCCTCGAGGCCAAATTCAATCACCGTGTCACGAGCTTCTTCCGTGTTCAGCTTGCAGATCTTGATTCTGCCTGCATACGCATCTGCGATTTCCTGAACGATGGCCTCCATGATTATGCAGGACTCGGACCAGGGAGCCCAAAAATCGACCAGCACAGGCACATCTGCACTGTGAACAAGTTCGTCAAAGGCGGCATCACTTAACTCTGTCACATTATCAATCATGAGCCTATCCTTGTTTTGGTTCGGCTTACTTGGTCCTTACAACGCAAAGTGCCAATATGGAACCCCAGCAGTCTCAACGCGTGATAAACGCACACGCTTCTGAGCTATCTGACCGGGATCACTGCAATGCCAAATACTCTCAGACTCCTTGCTGATTAGCAGTACGCATTGTACGGGCTATGATGGGGCTTGTCAAATATTAAGTTGTTTTCTCTTGGGTGTACGACTTGTCTGATTCTATTTTCTCGTGTTTTTCAGGCGACGCAGAGGGTTTGCTCTTATGTGGCAACTGCGTTATGGGTATGGGGGGCTGCTTCTTGTCCCGTTCGGTCTCTGCGGATTCCCGGCCGGGCTCGCTGACGGCGAGAATCGCTTCGCGCACCGCTTCTTCGGCATTTTTCTCGGTCAGGGGGCGTATGTAAATTTCGCCCGAAGAGCCGGGCTGCTCAGCCCAAACCAGCTTTTCTCGAATCAGCTCCAAAAGAGCCAGAAACAGGCCCACCATCACCACGCGATTGCTGCCGGCGTCGAATAGGCGCTCAAACGTCATGGGGCCTTCGGTCTGCAGTCGGTGCAAAACCTCGATTTGATACAGATCAACGGGCGTATCATCCTTAATATGGCTTATATCCTGCACCCGCCCGGTCGCTTTGCATATCGCGTCGAAAGCTTCGAGAAGGTCCCAGATGCTGACCTGATCCATGTCGA
>Ga0180433_10001596_pt1 | contig 37585 bp, 27 predicted proteins | sample SS_ome_8_FD_132980 | JGI IMG/M metagenome (GOLD analysis project Ga0180433, IMG submission 132980) | Hypersaline lake sediment archaeal communities from the Salton Sea, California, USA - SS_1_D_1 metaG | ecosystem: Environmental > Aquatic > Non-marine Saline and Alkaline > Hypersaline >... | reverse complement strand
GGGTTATTGCTCTCACAACCCGTATCCGTCGTAGGCTAGTCAGGACTTTACCCTGACTACGACCTGATAGTCCACAGACTCATCCTAAGGCGCCAGAGCTTTGAGTCTAGATGCATTCCAGCATTCTAGACCTATGGAGTATTGTTCTCAGTTTCCCGAGATTATCCTCCACCTTAGGGCAGATTATCCATGTGTTACTGAGCAGTCCGCCGAGGGCCGAACCCTCTCGACTCGCATGGCTTAATCGAATCCCAATAGCAGTGACCTCCGGCAGGATCAACCGGAATCAAAAACACACTATTATTATATTTCAAATTGGCAGGTGAATCAAATTTCACCAACACACGTCAATCGTCAGATTCAAGAGAGCGCAAGTACCCTCTAGGGGTTTTGCTTTTTCTTGAACCTCCACATCCATTTATTGTAACCTGCACCTGAAGTGACCCAATCACAGAAAGTACCATAATACATACTCATGGGTCGACCGGAAATGGTCCAGGTCATGATTTGAGATTTAGAACGTATATAATTGCAATATATAAAGTTTACACATGTATTTTAATATTTGGTTGGCTCTTGATTAATAAAAAATATTTCAAATTAGCCTAAAGAAAAGTAGTAGTATTTTTAGTCTATTTTGTCAAAAAAGGAAAAAAGGTTTTAGAATATTATCGCCTTTATACCTAACTCCACTGCTGATTTTTCCATTGGTTGATCATTTAGATAAGGTACTACTTTTAGACTTGTAAAGCCTATTACCAGTTGATCTAGAAGTAGCTCATAGATTTCCTGTGATGAATTATATTCTATCGAACCAATTTCTGTATCATCTACATAGAATTTAACATCAGTTATTGTATCTGTTGTATCATTGACTTTAGCTTGTATTGTGATTTTACCTATAACCCATGTTGATGACAGAGGGAATATCTTTTTGTTAAATAGATATAAAAATCCTTCCAATGGTTTATTTATGGTAACATTCACTTCTACTGGATCATCTGGGTCATCGTCACCACCAGAACCAACTTTTACTGTTACCTTTGTTTCTTTAGATTTAAGACCATCTGTATCAGATACTACATAGTAAAAAATATCTGTTCCCTCAAAAGATTTATCTGGAGCATAAGTAACCATTCCACCTATTTCATCAACTGAAACTATACCATGTTCTGCATCTGTTACTATTTCTACAGTGCTTGGATCAATATTTCCATTTGGATCGTGATCATTTGCTAATACATCTATAGTTACTGGTGTATCAATTGTTGTTTCAGCAAAATCTTCTTTTGTCTCAGGAGGCTCATTTTCATCTGGAGGCTCGTCACCGCAATCACATTCTCCTTCAACTTTGACTCTTGCTTTGTCAATTATTTCTCCACCCCTCCATTGGTATTCCATAAGAGGAGCTGAAGCATAATTAGCTGAGTCAGAGTCGCCATCCTGTTTTTTTCTAATATTTCCAGATAGGAAAGTGAAATCATCAACTCCAAAAGTGTTTGTAATATGACTTTGAATAGATATAATCTGACCTGTATCTGTTTTTCCAATTATTTGTGCTTCAAATGTTATTATCACTTCATCAAATAATTCATATGTTATGGTTTCTTCCTTTCCAACTGTCACTTCATATGGATATCCATCATTTATAGTCCAAACGATACCCTCATCTGTTAGTTGAACATCGTATTCTGCATCCTTTGGTCCTATTTCGTTTATCTCGTTATCAAGATCAATTACTACAGATTTTGTTTCAAGATATTTAAAAGATTTACCGAGATTATCAAATAGTTGTAATCCACTTTCAAGAACAAAACCCTCTGGAGGTTTAAATGTACATTGGAATTTTGCAATATCACAACAATAAATATCAGCTTGTTCCTCATACTCATCTGTAATCGGGTTTTTAACTAACTTAATAACTTCTACATCTGGTGTTATATAAAGTGTGGCATAATCCAAGTCCCATGGTACTGACCATTCAAATATTAGATCAGCCCAATCAGGGTCATACATTCCCGGTGGAATCCATGGTCCAATAATATACGTTCCATCTGCTACTGCTTTGACTTCTGCTTTATTTGCTCCATTAGTATTTTCTGGTATATCAAATGGTATTTCTTCTGCTGGTATAACCTGTCCATCTACCATTATTTCATCGATGATATCTCCATCTATAAAACAATCAGCAACTACTTCAAACTCGATTTCTAATCTGTCACCCGGGTTTAGTGTACAAGATGGATCATCCTCAAAATCATATAATTCATTTTCTTTTCCATAATAACTTGGAAAATGTAATTCATCTGGATAGACATAGTCAAGTTCATAAACAGTTATCCAAACATTTTGTGAATAAGCATTGATTAAGTAGCCACGGTAGTCAGCTGGATCATCATTGGTTTCATCGATAATAAGCCACCAGTGAGATTGATCTGGTAAATTAGGGCTATGGGTTGTTGGTCTCATCATCATAGCATTAGGAGTTAGGGGGTAACCTTTGACTCCAAAATAAGATCTTAGTTCTGGTGCAACTGGCCCTACTTCTAGATATTGACTGTATTTATATCTATCCATGTATATAGGAATTTGTTCCCATGCATGAGTCCAATAATTGCCAGCTGGTTTAAGATATCGATATTCAAATATTGAATCTTTGAAATCATATGTTTGTGTATTTCCATTGTCTCTAATTATTTTTACAGAGCCGTCTTTGATGTATTTTAAATTATCAGAAAATTTATCCTTAATTAATGGATTTACGGCGTTGTCAATAATTCCAGTGTGCCTTGCAATGATTTTAAATCTAACTGGATCTGCGTTTTTTGCTTCTGAGTGTCTCACCCAGCTTGATGAATCTTTGTATTGTACATATTTTGATATATCAACTATTGGTATATGAACTATATCTGGTAAATCATCTTCATCTATAGGCCATAATTTTATGTATTTTGAAATAACTGTTTTTGAACCTTCATCATCTGTAAGTCTTAGTTTTGCTAAAACATTATAATCAGATCCTTCTGGTGGTAAACAATCCTCAAATAATGTATATGTAACTTGAAATCCGCCTATTATTCTATACCAGGCTCCAATTCTACTTCCTGGCACACAGTCGTTTAATGCGCCTCCAGGTTCGTATTGCTCCTTATTAACAATACTTCCACCATCAGGGTCATAAGCCTCAGTTATTGTAAAATCACAGGTCCAGTACATATATGGTCTACCTTGCCAGCTGTCAGAACCTAAATCACTTATTTTGTCAAGTTCAAAATCACCTACAGGTGCTTCGTTGTTTTCTTCACCTACTATAACAGATGCGGTATCAGTATCATAATATTTATTACAATATGGATCACAATAGTTATCACAAACTTCAAGCTTGGCTGTGTATACACCATCTGTTGGGTAAGTGTATTCATAAATATTATCTGTAATCCAGCCGTCTCCATCAAGATATGTTATTTGGCTGGGTGTATCCCAAGTTCCATCGCTGTCAAAATCCCAACGATAGTAATAATGATGCCCTGATGTATCACCTGATGGGCTAGCGGTAAATGTTATCGGTTGAGTTGCATCTGCTATATAGTATGGTCCATTTGCATCGGCAGTAAGTGTGTAATCTCCACCACCTCCGCCACCACCTGTATCTTCAACAACTTCAACATTAACAAATGTACTTGCAAATGTATCATTTCCTGCTATTACATCTAAGTTTATTCTAACAGGATTAGTCGTATAACTTTTTCCAACTAAAGTTACTCTATATTGTTCGTCATCACTTGAAAAGACAACTGTATCAGTATATTCACAGCCCCCATCAGGTGGGTTGCATATTTTTTCTACAAATACCTTATTTTCATTTGTGCTATCTACTTTTACAGTAGCAGTGGTATCATCTGAAATAGCTGGATTTAGACTTATGTGAAACCATCCTCTATCTTCTGAATCATATTCATCACAGTCGTCAGGATCTTCACCTTCACATACATCACCAATCCCATCTCCATCAGAATCTTCTTGATCTGGATTATAGTTACATGGGCAGTTATCATGTACATTTGGTATATCGTCTCCGTCTTTATCTGGAAAACTTGTTTCTATTGTAATTTCTGAATCACTAGTTACAATTGATGGATCTATATCATTACCTTGTATAACCAGTACAGTTAACCTATCTGAATATAAATTGTGGGAACCAGAGGGATCTTCTGCTAGAACCGCGACATCAAATGTTCCCTCAGAGTGAAATGCCTTTTCAACATATGGTTCATTAGTCCATACATCAGGGGTTCTTTCAGGTGAGCAGCATCCTGGTGTATAATCCCATATCCAACCATATTTGAGTGTATCTTCATCTGGATCTGATGCTGATGTAGTAAAAGTAACATATGTATCTTTGTAAACAGTTGTTGGTCCACTTGGTTTACTTGCTTTATTTGGCATGGTGTTCCCGGAGTTTTTTACCTCGAAATGTACATAATTGAGAGCAGCCCCTTGTTGTCCTACATGTAACTCGTAGTAACCATTTGGTACATTATTTGTATTCCAATCATATTCCCAAAGATCAGTCCCTGAAATTTTTGTAAACTGCATACTTTCAACTAAATATTCATTTGTAGCAAGATCTACAACATTACCCCATACTTGATTATCATTTGGAGCTTCTGCTTTTATAGTATATATTCCACTTATTTTTTCATCAGCACTTGGTTTAATTATATAAACAGTGTCAGAATTTGTATTAATACCTCTTGTATTTGTAACGGGTATCAAAACTGTTGAAAAAACTAGCGTCATGCATGCCAGTAAGCATACTATTTCTTTTTTTTGCATATCTCATAACCCCTTTTTTTCTTTTACTTACTTTTATTTATATTAAAATATTTTATTTCTTATATAGTTTATGGTTAATATTTCTACTTTAATCTGTTTTATATAGTTCTATTTCAAATAACTCTGCATATGTACCATAGATAGGATAGCCTTTCATCATGAAACTTACTCTTATCTTTGAAAATGTTCTCTCTGCTCCTAGTGAAACAGATTTCCATTGTTTATTTGGAAAACTACCTGAATATATCGGCCACCAAGAATCACTACTCTCTTGATACCATTCAATCTTTATTTTGGTACAATATGTTGAATCATACCATGCATTAAACTTGACTTTTATACAATCAATTTCTGGGAAAGTAAATTCTAAAGGTGGGCAATACTGGTAGGTTATTCCCTTATATATATTACTTTCAGTAGCTGTGTTTGTATTTCCATCATAAGCCTCTGTTTCATCATTCCAGTAATTACTAGGATCATTAAAACCAGTTGGACTTATCCACTCACAATTAGCTATTACAATATAATTGTAGTCAGTATCTGTTAATCCATAGTTATCTGTTACTGTTAGTTGAACTTTATATCTCCCGTCAGTTGCATATGAATGAGTAGGCGACACCCCAGATCCAGTTTGTCCATCTCCAAAATCCCAACTATATGAAGCTATTGAGCCATCAGGGTCATAACTTCCTGAACCGTCAAACTGTATTGACTCGCCAACAGCACCATTATTCATGGGCCCTACATCAGATACAGGTCTTTCTGTAATCATTATATAATATACTGGGCTCCAATCAGTTTCGTGACCCTTGTCATCTCTTAGTTTTACTTTTACCCAATGTTGTTTAGGAGGATTATATACAGTCCACACACAACTCCAAGAATTTGAATCAAACCAACCTGTTGTAAGAGGAATTCCTGAGGGAGTAGATTTTTGCCATTTGTATTGTATTGAATCTCCATCTGGATCAGTTGCATTTGCATTAAAATGTAAAGATTGATCTGGAGCTCCTGCACTTGGACCAGTTATTGCCGGGCTAAGGAAGTATGGTGGCTGGTTAGTAGTTGAAATAGTTGCTTGGGTGGTATCAGTTGCCGTATCATAATCTGAATCAGTTACAGTTAAAGTTACAATATATTCACCATCATTTTGATAGGCATGAAGTGGGTTTTGTTCAGTACTTTCTGAACCATCTCCAAAATCCCAGTGATATGAATAGGGTGATGCCCCACCAGATGCAGTACCATAAAATTGTATATCTTGTTCTGGTGAACCCGAATATGGCCCTCCTGCGTATGCTTCTAAACTACTACCTCCTCCAGGTTCAACATCAAAAGTTATTGTTTTGGTATTTGTGTAATCCGGATGTGACACAACCACTCTAGATTGAGTTGTTTCATCTCCGTAGCATACTGCTGTGAAGAAGTCGGTAATTCCCGTTCCATCAGTCCATTTTGTATCAATAGGCTGCCAGCCATTTCCAGGTACATACATCTCATAGACCACTTTTGCATTTTCGACCATTGAATTACCAGTTGTTACAAAAGCTCTGAATTGCGTTGTTCCACCATAATATGTATATTGATTAGGATCTGGAATTAGTTCAGCATCTAATTCGTTTGGAGCAGAACCTACAAGAGTGCGGTATTCGCCATCTAGGAATAGGGCAAGTCCAAAGCCTAGATTAAAATCTAATTCTCCTGACAAATTTATTTTATCCCAGAATTTTTCTTCATAGAAATCCCAGGATAATTTCCAATCTTGAGCACGGAATTCCCCAAATATTTTAATTTTCTCAAATATTGTTACAGATAGAGTGATCCACTTATTATCAGTATCAATTGCCACGTACCCCTCATAATCAGTATCTCCAGAAATTAAATTAATATCATAATCAAATGTAATAGTACATGCTTCCAGATCTATTTCTGCTAAAGTAAATAACCAATCTAAATTACCGCCGGAGATACCGAAAAAATTAAGCGAAGTTTCCTCTATTACATCTATGACAACGTCACCTGTATATGGTATCGGAGTATCAGGATTAAATAGCCCCATGGTTAATGCTAAATCAACTTTTAATTTCAATTCTCCTTCAAAAGAACCGATACCTATATTAGAACCGCCATAGCCGCCACTTATTATATTCAATTTTAGCCCATCCCAATTCCAATTTCCATCTAATTCTAAAACAAGATAATCATTAGAGGGAGGTGATATATCAACTTCTCCAATTATCTCTGCACCTAAACTAATATCCCCCTCGCCAGAAAAATCAATTAAACCAATCAAACCATATATATCTAACATACTAGCAGACCATGTAGAACTACATCCTGCTGAAAAAGAAAAGGATTCTATTTTAACCGAATCTGATACATTTGGATCGATATTTCCTTGAGCATTTAAATGAAAAGTAGTTGGACCAGAAATACTGAAGTCATCAATTATAATACCAATCATTACCAGCCACATTTCTGCATAATCTATGTTCAACTCCCCATCTACATCAATTGATCCCTCAATAGATGCTTCTAGTATATCATCCTGAGGCTGAGATAAACTAACTGTAAAATAACCGGAACCAGTAAAATCAACAGATAAATCACTGATGTTTACGTATATATTTCCTACCCCTGGGATATTGAAATTAATAACACAATATAAATCTTCAACAACAAGATCAGTAATAGAACCACTTGCACTTGCAGAATCTATACTAAAACTATCACTAATTACTAGATCAATAACCGAACCTTTCACATCATCAAGATCAAGTTTGAAATAACCAAGAGATACATCAACTAAATCTGGCACATATACACTAGCACTGGTAATTTCAAAAAGACCAGAACCACTAGCCTCGATATTAAATTCACTTAAACCAGTATTAGTAACCAAATTTAAAAGAAGATCTGCTTCAATATAAATTGAACCAATTATCGCAGAAATATCACCTGAACCACCTATTTCTAAAGATGTGATATCTACATCGCCATTACCATCGACATCAAACTCTATTTTATCATTAATTAATGCTATATCAATATTTAGAGAAGCAGCAATAGACATACTACTTAAATCTACTTGAATATACTTACCGTTACTAGCGGTATATTTCAAATAAAAATCAGTAACATCCAGGCTTCCTTGTGTTAAATCAAATTCAACTTTAGGATAATTACTATAAATTGTATCTACTCTTATATTTAATGAACCAGAATAAATACAAGTAAGCTCACCATCTATATCCATCTTTTCATTTTGAATTATAATCTCAGCATTTTCAAAAATAACATAGGTAAGACTTGCATCTAGATAGATTTGTTTTGAACTCATTTTTACTTCAGCATGGGCATTAACCTTCATATGTAGTTTATCCCATAGAGCAAGAATCTGACCGTGATTTACATTAATGTAAAAGTTATCAATAATAACTGGTTTAGTGCCCCAAATGCCAACCATCAGATAACTATTAGATGCAGAATAAACAATTTGACCTGCACCACTAAGATCAGTATTAAAGGAAAGAGACAAAGGACTTGGGATACCAAAGGAATTATCACCAACATAAAGACCGAGGACTCTAACTCTTCCAGATACATCAGCAGTTAAAACAATGCCTGTACCTGAAGAACCTATTTGGATAAAACCTTTTCCACCTAGGTAAAACTCATTGAAATTAGTAGAAATCATACCAGGATAATCAATGTCAAAATTTTTGATAAGAAGTGATGTACCATAAGAATTCATCTTCATACTAATCCCACCAGTGCTAACATAAATATTTGCATCTAGATCTAAATTACCTACAAACTTTATTCTGTTTACAGATAAAGTTATTGTATTTCCAAATTTGAAATATAGATTAGAAACAGTAATCTCACCATTAATACCTGCACCAATACCAACTGTTGATATCTTAACACCTGATGGACCCCAACTAATTTTTAAGTTGCCAGATAGACTAATACTTGCATCTATTGAAATATCTCCTTTTAAAGTGATTCCTTCTAGGTTCTCAGGAAGCGAGAAATCAGTGACTAAAGTAATTGTACTATCTGATAAAACAAGGTTTAGACTACCACTATTATCCTCAGCATTAAAAGTAAAACTACCTACTATCGCTGAAATTGTAATATTTACCTTATTTTTTACCCATAATTTAAAACCAGAGAGACTTAGAACACCGCTACCATCAATTGTTAGTGCACCACTACTTGTCCAAGATATGTTCATTGAATCTTCTTCACTAAGAAACGATATTGTTCCTTCAACATGGGCTGTTAAAACCCCATATTCATTATGATAATCTGAATCGACATATAGATTTAAACCACCAGATAGAATTATGTAACCGGAACCATCTTGGTGTATATGAAACTCTACAAAACCTTGTGTAACAGACAAACTAATTGTATGATCATATTCACCAGTTACAACTATGTCATCAGCAGGGTATAAAAAGTCGTTAAAACCAAGAATTAAACCTCTGACTGTTACACCATTAGATACATGTATTTTACAGCTTACATCAATCTCCTCATCTGTGTTATCAATTTTAAAAGCAAAATACATGCTACTTTGACGTGTCATCTCAAAACTATTAGCTTTTAAAATAAACTTTCCTACCCCAGGAAGTTTTAAATCCACATCAAGATTTCTAATTTCAAAATTATTACCAGTAAACTCAATTTTTGCATCAAAATCAAGGAACTCATCAAAAGAAAATTCAAATGGACTAGTAATTTCGTTTTTAAGTTCAAATGATACATTCGCAGATTCACCCATACCCAATAGATTATAGAATGATACATCAACAGATAGATCAACGTTACTTCTACTTATACCAAAAACCATTCTGGTAAAATTCCAATAAACAGATAAATCAAAATTTTCACCAGAATAAAAATCAGCATATAGATATCCGCCATTTTTTAGTTCAGATGCATAGATATGAGCAGAACAACCACTAATATCTGTGGTAAGCTGGATTTCCCTATCACCAAGTTTTCCAATCCAATTAAGTTCAAAATAAGACGGAAGATTTGTAAGATAAGCCTTTGCTGTTACATCTTTTTCAAGAAGAGCATTACGCCATCCAACAGAACTACATCTCTCACCAAAAGTATCAATCTTAACTAGGTTATTCTGATTTGTAAACCAGGAAACTTTGATATGACTTGGTACATCATCTGCAAAAAAATAGTTACTCTTGTTAGTTGATTCAAAGAAAAGCAATGCGTCGACTGGTTTATCAGAACTTCTTATGTATTCAACTCTACCCCCGCCTTTCTTAAATGGGGTGAGTTCAACGTCAAATTTGAAACTAGATATCTTATAGATTATTAAACCAGCATTAAAAGTACTTTCATTTGCAGATCGACTGTATCTTATAACTGCTGTACTAGAATCTGATGTTTCCAATTCAAAAGATCTACCACATCTATCTTCAAAACCTGTAAGAGTCATCTCTGTGTTTACAGCAGGGTCAAGTTTTACATTAAAAGAATCTGAATCCTCATTTTCAGCACCATTTTTGATATAGCTAAATAATATATTTAATTCTTCTTTACCTTCTATATCTCCTGGATCCATTATGGTTGAATGAACAGGTTTATTTTCGGAGAATAAATAAGGTATATATTTGTATGTAACCTCACAGGAATCAGGTATATCCTCATATCTTTCGGAGAGAAATCCAAAACGAACCTTGTTTCCTTTTAAGGTACTATCTAAAAGTCCAGGGAAACTTAACTGAGCATAAACTTCTAAATGTTCATCAATATCATCAATTCCACTTAATCTATCAACCTGGAGTTTAAACTTTAAAGATAATGCAAATGGTTTTTCAATTCCAAGCCTTAAAACAACTTTTGCTTTCACATCATTTTTTCCGTCATCGTTAATATCTATAGTAGTAGGTATACCTAGACCTGATGATACTTCTTTTTCCGAATCTTTATATTTTGCATAAATAACAAAGAGACTAGACTGGGTTTTAAAAGAACTATAAGTTAGAAGCGAGCTAATTATAGGTGATTTTTTTATTTTACTTATAAGTGGATGAGGATCATTTTCTTCAGTATTGGTATCTTTATTTAGGACATTATCTTTTACATTGTTAACTGCTTCTTTTACTTTTTCTCTTAGATTTGAAAATAATCCTTTTGATGAAACAGCCTGTGCAAAAACAGTTGATACCAAAAAAACTACTATAAATATACTTAGAATTTTCTTTATTTTAGCAGATAATGCGTTCATGTTTATTCTCCAGGAGATATTATTTATGTATGGTTATTTCTTTATTTTTGGAAGAATATCCATTACATTTTATTGTACAATATAATGTTTATCAGTTATAGTATATATAATTTGTTATATAAAAGTTATCTAAAAAATTTAATAAAATATTAAAAATTATATAATTTTTTGTCATAATATTTATATATCTAGACTATATATTGTATAATAAAAGTGTGAATGAAAAAGTATAAATAATATAAATGATAAATATATAAATAGAAAAATTCAAAAAGTGATTGAAATGAGAAAAATGAAATTATTTGCAATAATGGTAGTGATTACATTACTAGGTTCAGGCTTGGTTTCACTTGTAGCAGCCCAGGATGTAACACTAGATGGCGATATTAAAGCAGAATTTGATCCAGATCAACCAGCTGGAATAATAAACTGCTCATTTAACCTACCCTTACAACAAGAAAAAGATATCCTTTTAGAAAATATCGAAGGTAACCTTTCTGCTAATGTAACACTTTCTATAGATTTTGAACTTGGTGAAAAAGAAGACTTAGGTGTTCCAAGATATCTGATTACACGAGTAAGTGTTGTCTATTCAGATAGGCCAAGATTTGGACTTCCGAATATAAATCTTTTCCACCCAGCTGAAAATAAATTTGATATAGTTCAGATAGACGGTGAAAAAACTAATGATACAATAAAAATAGAGCTTAAAGAGATTAATGACAAAATAGATTTTAGTAAGGTTTCATCGGAAAAGATCACCGTATGGATATGGACTATGGGAGTGTTACCAGGTAAGGTTAGCTATCCACTTGGAGAATCTGAAAATACTTATTATTCGGTACTCAGACCTATAATACCAAAATTCATAGGGTTGCACGTTGTTGATCTCAATTTAAATTATTTGACACCATTGTAGACAATATTACAAGAAAAAAAAATTAAAATCTAATTTTCCCTTTTTTTTAAAATTTTTATACTGTTTTTTTTGTCGCAGATGCAGAGCTATTTCAAACTTGCAGCAGTAGAAATAACCCTGCAACATATATTGCGACATGTTTGACACCATGGTTGTCCTCTTTTTCATACCGTTTTGACGTTACGTCTAATAGGTCAAAGAGGGACCCTTAATTGGTATCAAAATGTATCCTTGTTTTTGCATCTCCAATCATTTATCATGGAGACCTTCGAATCAAGGATAAGAAATCTATAACAGTTATTGTTTTTATTTGTTTTGGTGGTAAAAAATTATCTATATTTATTTATCTCATCTCTAAGAGACACTGCCTTTTCTCTAGATTTTTCATAAAACATTTCACCAGACCCAGCGTAAATAATCCCCCTTGAAGAATTTATAATAGCACTAGATCCATTTTTATTTGTACCATATTCAACTGTTTTTTTGATATCTCCACCTTGGGCACCAATTCCAGGTATTAAAAAAGGGATATTTTCACCAAGAATCTTTCTAATTTCTCTTAATTCCTCTGGATAAGTAGCACCAACAACCACACCACAATTATCATTTTCCTTGTTCCACTCTTTTATTTTCTCTGAGACCCGCACATAAAGAGGTTTATTTTTTGTTTTAAGATCCTGAAAATCTTTTGAAGACGGGTTTGAGGTCCTACAAAGTATGAAACTACATTTATCTTTATAATCTAAAAATGGTTTTATACTGTCAAATCCTAGATAAGGACTTATGGTTGTAGCATCCGCACCTAAATTTTTATAGATAGATAGAGCATATTTTTCTGCTGTGTTACCAATATCATTTCTTTTACCGTCAAGAATAAATACTATATCATTTGGGATATAGTCAATTGTTTTTTCAAGAGTTTTATATCCTTCCATTCCAAGTGCTTCATAAAAAGCCATGTTTAACTTATATGCACAAACAAGATCTTTTGTTGAATCGATTATTTTTTTATTGAAATCAAAAAAAGGAGTTCTGCTTTTACTAAAAAGATATTTAGGGATTTTTTTCCTATCAATATCAAGTCCCACACACAAGAGACTATTATTTTTTTTGGATATTTTCTTAAATTTTTCTTTGAAATTCATTTTCTTCAAATGTTTAATACATATTCTAGAATATAAAAAGTTGTGTTTATTTCGTTTATTTATTTAACAAGAAAATAATTACTAATTGTTTATGAAAGTAATTTATGCGGTATGTTCATGGGGTCTTGGTCATGCGACCAGATCATTACCAGTGATCCGTAAACTTATAAAAGAGGATAACAAAGTAAGTATAATATCAAATGGAAGATCACTAGAACTTTTAAAAAAAGAACTAGGAAATAGTATTTCTGAGTATATTTCTATAACTGATTACCCTATGCTTTTATCTGAAAACGCAAGGCAGTTTATGGCAAAGAGTGTTGTTTATTGGCCAATGTTTATACATAGGATGAATAGGGGTCTCACAACCCTTACAAAAATTTTGAAAAACAAGAAATGCGACAGAATTATTTCTGATGCACGTTATGATATGTACAGTAAAAAAATACCTAGTTTTTTTATCTCTCACCAGATGAGAATAATGAATCCACTAAGGATAAAAATGTTTGAGAAAGGTAGTGAAATTTTTAATCTTTTTTTCTTCAAGCGTTTCAAAGGAATTATTGTTCCTGATTTTAAAAATGATAATCTATCAGGTGATCTATCACATAATCTTAACAGAATAGATGAAAGCAAACTTCATTATGTAGGTGTTTTATCTGATTTCAAAAAAAGAAATATAAAAAAAGATATTGACTATTTTTTAAGTATATCAGGTCCAGAACCTCAACGCTCTATGTTTGAAAAAAAACTTTTAGATCAGATCGATAGTCTTTCCGGAAAAATTGTTGTGACACTCGGAAAAACAGAAATATCAGACCGATTCAAAGAAAAAGATATTGAAACTTTTTCTTTTCTTTCAAAAGAAAAAAGAGAAGAATTTCTGAACCGTAGCAAGATAGTGATATCTCGTAGTGGATATAGCACTATTCTAGATTTATCTGTTATAGGAACAAAAGCGCTCATGGTTCCAACCCCTGGTCAAGTCGAACAGGAATACCTTGCAGAGTATCATAACAAAAAAAGATTTTTTCATTGTGTAAAACAAGATAAAATCAACCTAAAAAAAGATGTAAAACTAGCAAATAAAACAAAAGGGATTAAAAAAGATATAAATATAGATAAAACAGTAGAAAAAATAATGGATATAATGCATAACCCGTCAAAGAAGAATCCTTTTTGAAAAAAAATTATTTAAATATTTATAAGTAAATCATATATATTATGTGGAGATTCGGATAGGAAAATCATGTTGTTTAATCTATATTCAAAGATAAAAGAACTACCCAAAAAATGGGGTTTCTGGTTATTCATAGTAACAGCGATAGCAATTATTATTCGCTCAATTCCAGCGTGGACTAATGTAGCATGGGGTAGTGATCTAGGAATATATTTTGGATTAACAAAAGATTTTGTAAAAACTGGTGAGCTTTATAACCCCTATTACGGTTGGGGAGGTAGCTATAATTATTTTCCAGTATTATATTCTATATCTGGTTTTGCTCATTGGGTCACAGGTTTTGATCTTCTCACAGTGATGACAAAAATAGCTCCAATTTTTGGTGGTCTATCTGTTCTAGTTTTTTATTTTCTAATTTATGAGCTATTTAAAAATAAAAAAATTGCTATACTTTCTTCTTTACTTCTCGCGGTTTTACCATTTCATGTATATCAACTAAGTCATGCCTCACCCCTGACCATGGGTCATTTCTTTATGATACTATCACTTTATTTTTTTGTAAAATACCGTAAAAAAATAATCTATATCTATCCTCTAATATTTTCAACGCTTCTTTTAATAATGTCTCATCACCTAACAACATATTTCTATTTAATAACACTTGTATTTATTTTGTTCTTTGAGAATGCAATCAAGGATAAATGGACACAACATTTGAAAAAAGATGTTTTTTATGTTATTTTAGCAGCTATAATGGTTTTTTCTTATTGGGCTTTTATCGCAACACCAGTCTATGATGGTTTTATGAGTAGAGGTCTTAATTTATTTGGATTTCAAGTAGGATCTGTTTTTACAATCCTGTTTTTTTATTGGTTATTTTTCGCATCGTTAGTACTATCTAGAATAATTAGAAGATCTTCAAAATATTTAATCAAAGTAAAATTAAATCATGAAAAAAACATTACAAATAGATTAGCATTAGTATTATACAAACTTAATCCCTTTATTATAAAAGAAAAACCCTCGGTAAAATCAAGAATATATATTTTCATAATTGCTTTGATAAGCTATATTTTTACTCTCTTATTCTTTATAAGTAGACCCCTTCCCTGGCAAGGATATCCTCTTAGCTTTGAAGCAGTTATATTGATAACTCCTTTCTTGTTTGCTCTGGCATTTGCTTTAGCAGGTTTTAGGTATACAAGCCATTATAAAAACGGTTTTTTTATTAGAGGATGGACGTTTGCATTATTATTCTCTCTTTTATACGCAATGGTTTCAAATAGTACAATATTGTATCCACATAGACATTTTGAATATCTGATGTATCCAATAGCAATTCTATCTATTTTTGGTATTGGAGGTGTTTTTTCTGATCCAGATTTCAAAAAGATTTTTTCAAATTTAAAAGAAAATTTTAGAATTCCAAATATTAAACCAAAAAAAGATTTTAAAAGATATGGAGTTTTTGCTATTGTATTATTAGTTGTAATTGTTGTTACAAATGCCGCCTTAGTTTATCCTTCACATGATTCATTAAATAAATCTAATCCACGTGTAAGAGACGAGATATATTCAGAGGATTTATCAGCAATAAATTGGATGATAGAAAACCTAGATGTAAACAATAGTCTCATAGTATCTGACCATTGCCTTGAACGTATGATAGAAGCAGAAGGTTTTGCAACAGCAAAAGACGAAATAGTGGACCTGTGGACTGCAAAAAATTATTCTGATTGTTTGGAAGAATTATTTGGAATAGGTAATAATCATGGAAAAGTAACACACATAGTAATTGATAAATTTATGAGAGATAGATATGTACAAAACGGCCTTATAGAAGGCACCCCAAGACATGTTTGTATGACAAATGAGACAAGTAATGCTTCATATGATAAGTTTTTATGTCAACCATTTGAATTAATCTATAGAAATGAGAGCGTTAATATTGATCCTATTACAGAAAAACCTGTTTTTTGGGCTGAAATATACCAGGTTAATTGGACATATATCAATAAAGAGTTATCTAACATTTAAGATAAAAAAATGTTTTGATTAATATGAATATCGCAGAAATTACCACTTACAAAGTTGGAGGAGTATACACTCATGTCGAAGAAATTGTAAAAAGGATGGATATAAATACAATTATTATAACAGGTAACTCAAAAAAATCAGGTTATCAAACTGAAAAAGATTTAAAATTCTTTCATATCCCCGTACTTTTTTCAATTCAAGATATGTATTTTATAGACCCGCCAGGATCATATAAAAAAGTAAAAAAAGTAATAGGTGAAAATAAAATAGATCTAATTCATCTACATGGTCCACTTTTCACTTTTTGTGGTAAGATAATCAAAAAAAGCAGACAACCATGCGTATTTACCACCCATTATGTAATAGATTTCGAAGGTGACAAGATTCTAACATGGTTGTATAGGGCATTAATAAAACGAGTTACAAAAAGAATAGCAAAAAATGTAGATAAAATAATTTGTGTAAATAAAGATTATGTCTCAGAATATAAAAAATGGGGCATAGACAAAAATAAAATCATGTACATACCAAACGGGATTGACACTGACAAATTTTCGCCTGGAAAATCCAACATCAAAAAGAAACTTAAATGCAAAAATCTGATAGTTTTCTGGGGAAGACTTGGCTATCAAAAAAACACCCATATGCTTATTAAAGCATTTAAAAACATAAAAACAAAAGACACGAAATTGGTAGTAATCGGGAAAGGACCTGATCTTAAAAAACTAAAAAAGATTGCAGGTGACAATAAAAACATTATTTTCACAGGTTATTTATCAGATGAAAAACTTCTTGATTATGCCCGAGCAGCTGATATGGCTGTTTTACCTTCAAAAGCTGAAAGCTGGGGCCTTGTTATCGGCGAAGCGATGGCCTGTGAACTACCAGTTATTTCTTCTGATGTTGGAATGGCACGAGAACTACTTGGTAAAAATAGAGGAATTGTTTTAAAAAAAGAAACAGTAGATGAATTAACAGAGAAAATTGATTACTTATTAAATAACAAAGAAAAAGGTAAAGAAATGGGCAAAAAAGGCCGTAAATTTATAGTAAAAAACTATGGATGGGAAAAAGTAGTAAAAAAAATTGAAGATTTATATAAGTCTTTACTTGAAGATGTAGGGACTTAATGATGACATAATTGTTTTTGGACTGGAAAATACATCAGTTGCAAAGTATTGATACCATCCACAACGACGATCACAATCCTTCATCCACTGCCTTGCTTTTTTTGCATCTTCTGATCTTAGAAAATCCATAATAGATCCTTCGGTTAAATCAAATAATCTTTTTCCAATAGTTCTACATGGATAAAAAAGACCACCATCTGAATCAATTATAATTGAGCTAGTTGAGCAACCATGTTGTTTGTTTATATTATCTAGAAAACCAATAGGTGTTGTAATTGTATTTGGATACTTCTTCTTAAGCTCTATAATCAAATCCCTAAATTTTTGTGGATCAGGATAGTAATCATCTGTTCCATCCAAGTGGCATGCTGGCATAACAACAGTTCTAGCACCCACATCAAAAACTCTTTTGACTTTGTTTTCAAGGGCATCCATAGTGTCATTTGTCACTACTATTTGAATGCAAATTTCAGGTCCATAACTCTGAAACTCTTCAAGTCTTTCAAAAAATTCTAGATTGCCATGACCTTCATCAATACTAATATGAAGAAAATCAATGTTTTTACCATATTCTTCCATGGGTCTTTTATCAAGTAAATGACCGTTTGTAGTAAAAAAAAGAGTGAACGGTTTTTTATATGCATATTCCAAAATTTCGCCTAAATCCTTTCTGACTAATGGATCTCCTCCTTCAAAACTAACTACTGCAATACTACTATCTGCAATATTATCTATAACTTTTTTAACACCGTCTATTGGTAAATCTGGTGTATCTTCCATCCATACATTACAAAAAGAACATCTTAGACTGCATTTATGTGTAATTTTATAAGAAGCATAAAATGGATAGATACTTTCTCCAGCAAGCTTATTTTGCATTGCATAGTTAGCGATCTTTGCGTATTTTGACATAGGTAAAATTTTCATTATAAACCACAGATATTTTTCAGAGGAATATTTTATCTTTGATAAGGTTTTTGGAAAAGAGAATTTAAAATAACCATAAGTAAAATATATCCAGGCCAAAATAACATCTTCCTGTGCCAGAAGAAGATAAAAAAAATCGAACTGTCAAAATTCCTATAATCATTAGTATAGCAATAAGTATTGCAGTAATTATCATCATACTGTTTTTTACAATAGATGCAGATACAATTCAAACACTAAGAGGCGCAGACATCAAATATGAGTTTTTTATAATAGCTGTTCTACTAAATGTTTTATTTTGGATACTATGGGGGGCTCGTCTTAAGGTTATTGCAAATAAACTGGATAAAAAGGTCGATCTTAGTCTAATAGAATCAACAAAAATTGTTATTGCAAACTTATTTTTAGCAAGTATTACACCATCTATGGCAGGTGGAGAACCAGTTAGAATCTATCTTTTAAACAAAAAAGGCATGACTCTAGGCTGTGCGACAGCATCTGTTATAGGTGAACGTTTAGTCGATGCAATATTTGTTTTGATATTGGTCCCTATTGCCCTTTTTATAGTACATAGAGAGACACAGTTAGATGAGACAATAAGTACTGCTTTACTTATTGGAATAGTTGTTTTCATTAGCTTTTTAGTGATTTTTCTTTATGCAATATCTAAACCTGAAAAAACAAAAAGATTTCTAATATGGATAAATAAAAAAATAACTAAAATTACAAAGAAAAAAGAAAGTGAATCAAAAGCAATTAAAAGAATTAGCACAGAAGTAGATAACTTCCACAAGGGAATAATTCTTTTTAAACAAGAAGGAAGAATAACTCTTGTTAAAGCAGGGATACTGACTGCTTTATCATGGACTTCAGGTTTTATGATACCATCAATGCTATTAATGGGACTAGGAATGGACCCTCATTTTCTCTTATCATATACAGCACAAGTACTTCTACTAATAATTGTTATGATGCCAACTACACCTGGTAGCACAGGTGTTGCAGAAGGAGGAATCTTTCTTTTATATGATAATTTGTCTATTATAAGTAGAGACAACCCTTTGATAGGGGTTTTTGTACTATTATTTAGATTTATAACCTATCATATGAACCTAATAGTTGGTACAATCTTTTTTTCAAAGGTTTTTAAATCAATAACCTCTTTTTCTATGGACAAAATTAAAAGATATGAAGAAGAAAAGAAAATTGATAATGATAGATGTAATAGATAATCAAAAAAACATTTCTTTTAATAATTTGTATCCGTCAATATTAAATATCACATCGCTATTCAGCCAATCCTATGAAAAAAGCAGAAAGATGTATTTCATGTGGGAAAGGACTAATTGAACAAGGATATGCTACTTTCCTATGCCCAAGTTGCGAAGGCCCAATAGGGCGATGTAACAGTTGTAGAGAACAGAGTGTAAAATATACTTGCCCAAAATGCGGTTTTCAGGGACCGTAAAAAAAATTAAAGGAGGAAAATAAAATGGGAGCAGTTATAGGTCTTATACGTGTAATGCCCGGTGAAGTAATAGAAGATGAAAAAATACATAAAATGATAGAAGACATAAAAAAAGTGGTAAAACCACCGGCAAAACTAGGTCGAATAGATGTAAGAGAAGTTGCTTTTGGTCTCAAGGGACTTGATGTAACAGTAGAAGTACCAGATGATGCAGGTGGACTTGATCCAGTTGTAGAAACAATAATGAAAGTAGAAAATGTAGATAGTGCAGAAGTAACAGACGTTGGAAGAGTATAAAAAAACTCTTTTTTATTTATTTTTTAAGATGCCCTACCTTTAGGTTTTTTCAAGTGATCTGAAAAATTTTTTAGAGCATTTGAACCCATATAAGTAGGGTAATATACTGGGTACGCAGAATTGCTTGTATCACCTTCCACAAGTTCTGCCATATACATTTTTTTAATATGCCATTTTACGGTATGGTGATTAAGATCTAATGCATTTGCAATCTCTAGTAAATGTTTACCAGGATTATCATTAAGATATTCCATTATTTTACGAGCATTCTTATTTTTTAAAATAGATTCAGCGACAGCTTCTTTTCTTGCTTCCACACCGCCTTCAACTAAATAAAAAACTTTTTTACCACCTATGTTACGACTTCGAACTAGATTAGTTTGCTCTAATTTACGTAAATGCCAGGCAGCATTACTTGGTTTCAAGTCAAGCTCTCTTGCAATCTCCCTAAGATGCGAACCAGGATAATCCTCAATATACTCATAAAGATTTTTTCTAACCTCTGTATCAAGAACATTTTCTGCTGTTACATATTTAATTCCACCAAATGTAAAAAGGGCTAGAATCGTTGCTATCGCAGCTACTAAAACCGCTATAGAGACACCAATCATATCAAGCGATGGTTTTATACCTGCCTCTGCACAAACAGGTTGTACAAAAAAAACAATTAACAAAAATAACAGAGAAATTTCTAACAATATTTTATTTAAGCGACGCATGTCATCCCATCCTTCAATTCATTAATTTATTTCGAGTGCAGTTAAAATAAATCATTTATTTACTTAAAAAGTTTACTTATGAGAAAAAAAACCTACAATTTCCTTGTTCTGTTTTTCAATTCTTACAAAACCAAAACGCTCAAATTGGATTATTTCACCAGTTTTTAGAGTTTCCACTGCTTTTTCTGCATAACCATGAATTTTTTTTAGACTGTCTTCGTTGAATTTTCCTTTTTTATATAATAAATCTGGTACAAAAATATCCATTTCTATAAAATCATCTGTTGTCCACTGTATTTTTAATGAATCAGAGATTAATTTTTCTCCACTATATTTACCCTCAACAAAATCGTTTTTACTTTTAATATCCACGTTATAAAGATCTTTTAATCTAAAAATATCATTAATCTTTAGTTTATCAATATCACTTTTCTGAACAAAAAATGTATCATCTGTATCAACTTTTCTTGTGCCAAGCTCTTTATTTGTTGGATGCATGCTAATATCCTTTTTTCTTTTTGGTGCATCACCAACAAGTAGTTTTATAGGGTTTTTTACAAAGAAAAAACGTTTAGCAGTAGGATCAATTATTTTTCTATTCTCAGATTCAACAAGACTAAAATCAACAGTTGATTCTACTTTTGAAATACCTTGAGATAAAACAAAATTTTTAATTGCCTCTGGTACAATACCTCTGCGACGAAGTCCACGGAGAGTAGGCAATCTAACATCATCAAAACCAGATACCTGTCCTTTTTCAATTAATGGCTTAATTTTTCTTTTTGAAACAGGCATCCCTTCAATATTCAATCTAGCAAATTCCATCAGATTAGGTTTTCTAAGATCCAGTAAATCTAAAAGTCGAAAGTAACATTCATCTCTTAGTTCATATTCCTTTGTTCTAAAAGGATGAGTAACGCCACTTATACTATCTTCTACTGCTCCACCAAAATCATAAGTTGGCCATACTCTATATTTATCACCCTGAATTGGATGAGGAGTTTCTATTATACGAAAAAGTGTTGGATCGCGCATTGCAGTGTTATCACAGCACATATCACCAGTTAAACGTAGAATCGCATCATCAAGACCACCTTTTAACATTTCCTTCCATTTATCAAGATGATCTCCATCTCCTGCATGTCTACATTCACATTCTACACCCTTGAATCTGCATTCCTTTATTTTATCTGATTCACATGTACAGACATATGCATCCCCTTGTTTGATTAGTTTTTCTGCAAGCTTGTAATGTTTTTCAAGGTTATCAGAGGTATGATACTCTTTATCCCAACTAATTCCTAACCATTCTAAATCCTTTTTTTGTTCTTCGTAAAACTCAAGTATTGCATTCTCAGGGTTTGTATCATCAAACCTTAGGATAAATTTACCATCATATTTTTTTGCATATTCATAGTCAACAATTGCTGCTTTTGCATGGCCTATGTGAAGATATCCATTAGGCTCAGGTGGAAAACGAGTAACTACCTTTCCCATCTCTGCATTGGGAAGATCTGGAAGAGAATAATCCCTTTCTTTTTTCTCCTTTTTTGTTAGCTCTGGTGCAATTTTTTCTAGTTCAGCTTTTTGATCTTTTATTGATTTTTTATTTACTTCTTTAATAACCTTATTTACAACCGGAATTATTTCTTTTGGACTGAAACCTTCTTTTTTTAGTTCAGCAATTACTTTTCCTATTACTGATTTAGGATTTGCTTTTCCATTGAATTGGACAGCATTTTGAAGAGCATATTTTTGTGCTGTATCTCTTATTTTATCAGACATTTTATATCAGCAAAAAAGTTATTTTTTTCTTTTTATTGCATAATCTGCAAGGTTCATAAGTATTTGTTTGGCATCAGAATCTGGTAAAATCTGAATTGATTCTTTTGCTTCATCAATATATTTTAAAGCAGTTTTTTTTGCATATTCAATAGAGCCTGTTTTTTCAAGGATCCTGTAAACATTTTTTATGTCTTCTTCGGTTGCATTTCGGTTTCCAAATATTTGTTCAAGCTGTTTTTTTTCTTTTCCCTCTGAACTATTTATGCTGTGCACTGCAATAAGTGTTTTTTTTCCGTTTCTAATATCATTTCCAATATCTTTTCCTAGAATCTCTTTATTGCTACTTATATCGAGGTAATCATCCCATATCTGAAAACCAAGACCTAAGGATAATCCATACTGGTTTAATGCATTTTCTTGTTCTTTTGTGCATTCCCCAAGTATCGCCCCTGCTTCTGAAGAATATTGGAATAAAACAGCTGTTTTTTTACGTATCATCTCTGTATATTGTTCTTCTGTTACATTGTTTCTTTCTTCAAATCCCATATCCATCTGTTGACCCTCGCATATTTCTCGTATACAGTCAATTAATCCGTATTCTACGTTTTTAAAAACTTCAAGACTGGTTTGTATTTTATGCATTGATTCAAAGGCTTTTGTAAAAAGTAAATCCCCAGCTATTATAGCAGTTGGTTCACTATATTTTATGTGTACTGTATTTTTTCCTCTTCTAAGTGTTGATTTATCCATAATATCATCATGAACAAGAGTGAAATTATGTATTAATTCTATAGCTATAGATAGAGGTATCACATTTATTATATCACCATTTACTGCCTCACATGATAACATAGCCATACATGGTCTTAATCGTTTACCACCCGCAAAAGGAAGATGTCTAGCTGCATCGTATAATTTTTCAGGGGACCCATTTTTTAAAAATTTTTCTAGTTGCCCGTTAAAAAAATCTGCTCTTTTTGTTAACTCTTTTTTTATATCCATAACTTGTCCCCTACTACAGTCCATTCTACATCAGTTAAATCTTTAACATTTTTTGAACCTGTAAGAAACATGGTTGCTCTTATTTCTTTTATTATTGCTTCGATTTCAGATAATGTTTCTTTTTTTCCTCTTATTGCAGGTCCAAGTATAACCCGGGCTAATCCTGCAGCATCCGCACCGATAATCAATGCTTTTGCTGCATCGAGTCCATTTCTAATACCACCAGTTCCGATTATTGGTATCTTCCAATCTGTTGCATCACCAGCTTCTATAATAGATGTTGGTGTTGGAATACCCCAATCCCAGAAGGTTTTTCCACCACGGGCATGAAGTTCATCTTTTATGTTTTTAGAACGGAAATGTTCTATTGCAGCAAAGCTAGTGCCCCCAAGTCCTCCTACATCAATTCCAGCTATCTTTGTTTTTGATAGTTTTTCTGCAAGTTCGTAGGATATTCCCGCTCCTGATTCTTTTACTATTACTGGTTTATCAAGATCTTGGGCAAGTTTAGATATTATTTTTAAAGCTCCTTTGGCATTGGAATCACCTTCGGCTTGTACTGCTTCTTGTAAAAAATTTAGACATACTGCAAAAACATTGGCATCTATCATCTCTATCATATTATTTGCATTTTCAAGTGTTTTTTTACCCCCCCATTCAACTATCTGCGATACACCGATATTTGCAAAACGAAGAGGTATATCGTAATCTTTTACTACAGAATATGTTTTCTTGAGTTCTTTTTTTTCTAAAGCAGCTCTTTGAGAGCCGACACCCATTCCTATTTGATATTCTTCTGCGGCAACTGCTAGATTTTTGTTTATTTTTTCTGCTTTGTTATATCCTCCGGTCATACTAGCGATTACTAAAGGTGCACCAAGTTTTTTACCAAATAATTTTGTTTTATAATTTATCTCATTTTTATCTAATTCAGGTAAAGCATTATGTACAACTTTTATGTCATCCCAGTAATTATAAACTGATGATACGTCTTTTTCAAGAGAAATTTTTATATGTTCATCTTTTCTACTTTCAGTTTTACTCATATTATTTTTCTCCATAAATTAATGTACTATTTGTTTTTCCTCCAACTAGAACCTTATATAATCTATCTGGTTTATTACCATTTACTAAAAATGTATCAATTCCTTGTTTTGATATCTTTTCTATTGTCTGGATTTTTCCTTTCATACCGCCTGTCACATCAGCGTGTTTATCAAGGGTGGTAGTTAAATTTTCAAGTTCTTTATAATTTGTTTCGCGTATTAGTTTTGCATCTTTATTTATTTTAGGATTTTTTGTATATAGTCCATCTTCATCTATTACAAAAACTACTTTTTCTGGTTTGAAATATTGCGCGAGAGCCATGATTAGTAAATCACCTGAGCATATCGAAAAACCTAATTTTTTGTCTAATACTACGTCACCAAATGTTACTGGAATAAAATCTTTTTTAATATATTCTTCAAAGATTTTATAATCTATTTTTTCGAGTTTATGATTATTTAGTTTAACAATTGAATGAGGAGATATTGAGACAGCTGGTAGATCATATTTTTGCAGGGATTCTAAAACTAGGGAATTTAATTTCTGTACTTTTTCATGAGTTAGAGAAAAACCTTTTGTTTGTTCGTATCTACTGTAACCCTCGTTTAAATCATATTTTTTTGCAAGTATATGTCCAAATGATCCAGCACCGTGAACAAGGATTGTTTTCTTATTTGATTTTTTGATTTGCTTGGAAAGATCATCCATTATTTTTTGTTTAAATGTGTCCTCTTTTGTTTTATCAGTTATTACACTTCCACCTATTTTTATGATGTTCATAGCTTTGCTAAATTAATTAAACTATAAAAAGAGTTTTCATATAAAAAAGGAAAAAATGGATTTTCATAAAAATTCCTGTAATCTTTCTTTAAAATATTTATCCAACTCAGAAAGAATTTTTTTAACTTTTTCTTTTTTTCCATCTTCTTTTTTTTCGTAATAATCAAGGATGGCTAGAAATAAAATTTGGATAGCAGTAGGAGGACAGTGCCAGTTTTTTTCTGGAACTTCACCTAATTCTTTTTTTATTAAATCAAATAATCTAGCCAGATTATTCTCATTACCTGCAATCAAATCGTTTAAATTTCTCCCTTTTACTACTTCTGAAATAGCAGAAGCAGAAGCAATAGTTACAACGCAACCCATGCTTTTAACTTTGATATTTTTTATTATATCGTTTTCAATTTTTAGATAAATTTCAGTTACATACCCATTTACGGGATTTTCTGCTTTACAATAACCATCAGGGTTTTCTATCTCGCCGATATTTTTTGGATTTTGGAAATGTTCAAGTATTTTTTCATTCACATCTGACATATTTTCCCTCTCGATTATCAGATTTTTTTATGAATACTTAATTTTATCAAGTAAGGTCACATTTGTCATAATTTACACGAGAAATTAGAATTGGTTCTGGTTTACCTGTTTTAGGATCAGATTTTATTTCATCTGTTTCTTTAACATTTATATTGATTTTTGATCCTATTTTATCTGCATATGCTTTCTTAATTTTTTTTGCTATTTTTTCAAAAGAAGGTTCTTTACTTCTTAAATCATTGTCAATAACTAAAAATATATCTATTTCATCAACCTCTTCTTGTATGATTTGAAATTTTTTAACTTTAAATGTATTTAGTTCAACTAGTACATTTGCTACATCTAAAAATTGGCTTGGAGGGATTTTTTTACCATCAGGTAGAATTATATTTGATGCAACTCTTCCTTCCACCGGTTTATCAAAAATTGGATTTTTTAATCCACAACTACATTTTTTCCCACCCCCAAGTGTAACCCAGTCTTCCATACCGGTGTATCTTATTATAGGTGTTCCACCACCGTAAAGCCTGGTAATTACTAGTTGTCCTCTCTCTCCAGGCTCTACAGTTTGCATATCTTTGTCAACTGCTTCTATATGAAAAAAATCTGAATGAATATGCCAATTTCCTTTCAAACATTCGAACGCGATATTTGCTCCTGATTCACAAGAGGAATAGATATTTAACATTCTACATTTAAGTGCACTTTCTACATATTTTCGTGTGTATTCATCTAGCATTGCTCCACCTACAAATAGTAATTTTGGTTGTATTTTTTCTCCGTAACCTTTTCTTTTCAAATAAGATATGTCCTGGAAGATGGAGGGGTAAGAGATTATAATCTCTGGGTTGAATTTCTCTAATTTTTTTATAAAAGTATGTGTGTTTCTTGATGCGTGCATGTTTAATTGATTTTTGAAAGAAAAAAATATTTTTGCATTTTCTATTATATTTTCCTTATATACTTCATCGAATTTATAAGGATTAAAATTACCTATATGTGCAACCTTTGTTTTTCGCAAGTCAAGGTTAAAATAATTATATTCTCTTTTGGAAATGATTATACTTCTAAGTAAGGTTGAATGATTTGTGTATGTACATACTGGTTCAGAACCGCTCTGACAGCAGTATTTACTAGTAGTTCCTCCAGTACATATTACCTGCCCTTTTTTTATATCAAAATTTTTCGGTACTACTCCATCTGGAAATACTTCTTTTAGATCTGTTCTTGAAATAAAAGGGAGTTTTTTGATATCTTCTATTTTTTTGATATCTTTTGGGGTTATTCCAGCCTCTTTGTATTTTTTACGATAAACAGGTACAGTATATGCATATGAAACCATTTTACGTAGAGCTTTAGTTCTATATTGCTTAATTTGTTTTGAATTCATTCTCTGGATTCGCCCTGGCTCCAAAAAATAATTTTTTATAAATGGCATTGTTATTTTAGGGTTTAAAAAGGGATTCATAGGTATCATCCATACTTCTTACCAATCGTTAATTTGATAAGTATGTAATAGTATATAGATGTTGCGATAAAAACTATGAAGAAACCTGCATGTGAATATGTAAAATATACAATATTACCTTCTATTCGAAAAGAATTTTCAAAAAATCTTATCAAGATTTATGGTTTTAACCAGAAGCAAGTAGCCGAGATTCTAGGAGTTACACCTGCAACAATATGTCAATATTTATCTAATAAAAGAGGTGGCATCAAGATAACAAATAAATGTATACTAAATGAAATTGAGATATCAACAAATAACATTTATAAAAACGGAAGAAAAGTGGCCTCTAACGAAACTTGCAGAATCTGCAGATTAATAACTTCTTCTAAAAAAACGCCTATTTTGAAAAAAATTATCTGTGAAGGAGATGTTTCCCCATGCAAAAAAAGATTATGGAAGATCTTACCTATCATTAGAAAAGAATTTACTAAAATTTTAATAAAAAAGTATAACTATAATCAAAAACAAGTTGCCCATAAACTGGGCATTACTGAAGCAGCTGTTTCTAGATATCTCTCAGGGAAAAGAGGGAAAATAGAAATTCAAGACGAAATACTTAAAAAAGAACTTGAAAAGTCAATCCTACAGATTATAAATGGAGATAATGATATTTTGATAAAAGAGACCTGTAGACTATGTACTCTATTTGATTACAATTTAAAAGAATGATTAATATCTAATTCTCCATACTCATAATGACAGAAAAAAAATAGTTATTTTCCATATGATTTTAGAAAGATATAAGTTTTATTAATTTATCTCATTTAGAGAGGATGCCAAATGTCTAGAAAATTTTGTATAATGATTTGTATGTTATTTATTTTTTCAAATGCTTTTATGATTCAATCTGTAGAAGCAGATGACTTAGATTCAATAACAGGTGTTTTAATGTTTACAGCAGATCCAACTTATGAAGAATCAGGTTGGCCACCTATGGTTTATTATGTTGTCGATAATATGACAATAGAGCATATCAATAGTGCAGAGGGTTGCACCAATTGCCATGATTATTTTTTACTTGATGAGAATAATCAACTAATCGAATGTGGCTCAGAAACCTCATGGATAAGTAATCCTAATAATATGCCACCATTACAGGGGAAATACTATTATCTAAGTGAAATAACAGTTTATGGGGAAAAAGGCACAATTGAAACTTATGATGATCTATGGGATCGCCATGAAACAGAAAAAACTATTAAAATAGACTCTATAGAATTAGCAAGCGAAAGTGAATATAACGGAGAAGATTCTAACAATGATTCAAATTCCGAAAACGAAAAAGAAACAAATTCTTATGCAAATGTTGAGTATAATTCTGAGTATCAAAGAATAGACTGGGTTGGTAGAAGAGAAACTGATAAACTAAATAAGAACTTCACTTTCACAGGAGTAAACACAGATAACCCACTTTTTGTATGTGATTTTTGGGCAGACTCATATATAAGTGCGTGGCAAATTTTTGGAGTGAGAAATAAATTCTATTTGAGTACATCTGATGGTAAATACATTGGATTTACACATACGATGGATGAGGACCATGTTGGCGATGGTAATAGAGGAATAAGAGGTGATTTCTTTGATGGAGAAGAATTGTATAACACATCATATATAATGGTGAATGATGAAGAAAATTATACTATAAAATGCTATATAAAAGATAAAATGGGTATATTAGAAATAGGTTCAGATATTGAAAAAGTCGAGCTATCTGACAAATTTTCAGGGGCTTACAACTTATTTAATTTTGAAGTTGGTGGTGTTAAATCTGCCGATGACCATAATGGTGCATCGGGTTGGCTTGATAATCTCTATATTCATAAAGAGAGTGATAATTATTATTTCTATGATTTTTCTCAGAACCCGTTTAACAATAGTAACTTTAATATTGTATCAAAAAATTTTACGTTTGATACATATGAAGAAGTTATTACAAAAGATAATGAGTTTATTGTTCCTGGTTTTGAATTAGTTGCAATGTTAATTGCATTATCTCTTCTAGTTTTAGTATTAAAGAAAAAATATTAGATTTTTAAAGCGGGCTTGTGGGGATTCGAACCCCAGGCCAATCGGTTAAGAGCCGATTGCTCTACCTAGCTGAGCTACAAGCCCCTACAGGAGTAATATAAGACTGAAAAAGGGCTAACGGCTCAATGATTTTAAAGATTGTGGTAATAAAAAAATAAAAACATAGATTTTAAGGATTAGATAGCCAAATTGTTATTTTTCTTAGAGACACACCATTTTCTCTTAGTATATTTTCAAGCTCCCAAGAGTTTTTTTCAGGGATCAATATCGATGCTATACCTATTCTTAAACCACCTAATTTTTCAACTAATCCTTCTTGTTTGTTGGTATAAATTTTTCCTTTGTATTTTTTCTTAGTTTTAATTCCATACAACAATCTTTTGATTTTCATTTTTTTTGATTGATCAAGATTGCTAAGATCAAATTTAATAATTTCATATGGTTCAAGTTCAAGTTGTTGTATTGAGGCATCGGGTTTTTTTCCATAAATCGTAATTCCTTCTCTTAATATAGTTTCAATAAATTGGCGGTCTAAACCTTTAAAAGAAGAGTCTGAAAAAACTAAATTGATATTCTTATCATATTTTTTTTCGAGGTCTAGTATTTTATTTGATATATCATTTTTTGTACTTTCATTTTTTAGAATGAGGCAAACATCAAGATCGCTTTCTTTTCCTGCTTGATCTCTTGCTACGGATCCAAATACTATTACCGATTCTATCTCAGAATATCTCTTTGAAACATCTTTAATTCCTTCTATTAATTCATCAGTTTTTTTATTCATCAATCTTTTCACCTAAGTTTCCAAGGCATATTTTTTCAATTGTTTTGTAACAAGTTTTTACATTTTGCATATCTATATCAGTCCAGGAAAAACCATATGCAAATTTTGGTCGTAGTTGGTTTTCAATTTTTTGAAAATTTCTCCATATTTCATCAGTATTATCTTTGAAAATAAAATCGTTTTTAGTTAGAGTTGATCGTAAATGTTGATGTTTATTGATATGAACTCTCTCTTGAGCTGCACAAGATTCTATTAGATGATACGAAGACAAAAAATAAGCCTCAACACGCGTACCTTCAAAATTGTTAATATTTTCCGCATCGCTTTTAAATTTTTTATAGAGTTCAAAATGATTTTCTTTACTACCCATAGTACCACATTCGTAATATTATATAACGAAAACAGGTATTTAAACCTTTTCGTTATATTGTATAACGAAACAATTTTTAAAATTTAACAGAAGAGCAGATTGAATTAGATTGCTCTACCTAGCTGAGCTACAAGCCCATCAAGAAAAACATAGGGAGAAACAAGAACGATTATATAGGCTTAACGATACACAGGCCGTTGATTCATATAAGTAAACGTTTTTTTATAAAAAGGTTAAAAAACATAAAATAGTTATCTTACTAAAATCGGGGGAGAAAAATGATAAAATTAAAAGAAGTAAAAATAAATATAGCAACTGCAATTGCCGCTGCTTTTGGGTTTGTAATAGCCTTATTGTGGAGAGATGTAATAATTGGAATATTAAAATTCTATAGATACTGGCAAGATGGTGGATTTGACTCAGAGATGGCCATACTCAGTGGAGTAATACTAGTACTAATAATAACTGTAATCTGTGTTTTTGGAATAATGTATATTTCAAAATGGGGCGGAATTGATAAAAAATAAAACTATAAAATCCAAACCCTCTCATTTTTTTACTTTAGAAATATATTTTGCATCAATCGAATCTGTAACATATACATCAGTTCCAGCATGATATATTTTAAGTCCATCTTTTTTGGCTTTTTTACCATCAATTTTTAGAATAAGTGGATCATCTGTTCTAACTTTTCCTGCTTCTCTTGCTTTTTCTATACTACCACTTAGATGGACTTTTTTTCTATCTGCAGGATGAAGTCCTCCTTCAACTATCATATCTGCTTCTTCTTCAGTTACAGGATAATAAAATTCATCAATTTCTGCTTCTGGTAGGTCAGATAGATCGATATCAATGGTATGTCCATAGGTTGCTCTTATCATCCCCCCATCAATTTGATAGCGGCCCCGTGGATCAGTCTCAACTAATCCTTTAATGTGTTTTTTTCTAAGCCAGTCAAAACCAGATCGACTGGTACCAATTGCATCTATTAAATCATGTATGTCTACCCAGCCGTGACCGTCCATCATAACACCTAGTTTTTCAGGAAAATGTCGTAAAGTACCTGCCATGATGCGACTTAGAGAACCTAGTTCTCGCTCATTCATTAAAAATTTTCCTTTCTTTTCACATATAGGACAGTTTTCTCCTCTGTAATATCCATGTTCTTCGCATTCAGAAAGCATAATACCCATGGTCGTAATAAAAATTATAAGTATAAATTTTTGTACTAATAATTTAGATTTATCTATTTTTTTATTTTGTATATAATTTACATATTTATAGTAAACATTAAATATTATATTACTTATATTATATCTAAATTGTGATAAAAATGAATAAGAAAATAATATGTGCATTTGTAATCTTAGCTTTTCTCCTAATGTCTTTTTCAAATTCTAGTATCGCAGAAGTAGGAACAAAAAATGAAAATATTTCTATCAACTACAGTTTTAGTAAACCAACATTAAGTCAAGTTGAAATCGACAATAAAGTATATAATCGTATACTTCTAGATAATCTACAATATAACAATGATCCAGGTAAACCCCGCCTACCAGTAAAAGCCACATATATATCACTACCACTAGAAACAAAAGTAAAAAATGTTATAGTAACAGGTAACAAAGTAAGTCTTGGTGGAAGCTATCTTATTGAACCATGCGAAACTCCAATGCCCTATTCATATGAAAGCACTGGTCCAATAATCGAGCCTGATCAAGAAATTTATAATTCTTGGAATTTATTTCCTGGAGAATTATATAATTTAATCGGTGTTGAATATTTTAGAGGTTACAGTATTTTAGTTATTGATTTGTATCCAGTTCAATATAAACCTGCCACTGGTAAATTATTTTATTACACTAATATTAACATAGAAGTAGAAACCGAATACGACGGAGAGATTAATCAACTTTATCGTGGAATAAATAAAGATGCAAATGCAGTAAAACAGATGATCGATAACCCAGTTAATATAAACAATTGTGGGGAGAAAGGTACATTTGACGAGGATTATGATATGCTAATTATAACACCCGATAAATTCAAAGATGGTTTTCAACCCTTAGCAGATAAACATAGCAATTCAGACACAGATCCAATAAAAACAAACATAATGACAGTCGAAGATATCGATAGCTTATACTCAGGTGTGAGTCTTAAAGATAAAATAAAAAATTGCATAACAGAACAGTATGAAAATAACGGTATTGAATATGTACTTCTAGGTGGTGACGAAGACGAAGTACCAGTTTACAAAAAAATTATAAACATCTATAATGAAATAATGGTTACTCCTTCAGATCAATGGTATGCTAACCTAGATGGCAACAACGATTTGATGCCTGAGATTTATATAGGTAGAGCATGTGCAGAGACTAATGAGGAAGTCTCAAATTTTGTAGATAAAACTATTGCCTATATTGATAGCGATATAAATGAATACTACAAAGCATTGTTAGTAGGTGAAGACCTAGGTTTTTCAGGTGTAAGTAAATGGGGGAGTAATTACATGGATGAACTAATTGATGGTTGCGATAACCATTATCTCACAGAAGGCATTCCAACCAACAAGTATTCTTTAAGTACTTTATATGACCGTGATTGGATAAGTAGAACTTGGCCAAAGCGTGAGATAAAAAATGAAATCAACAACGGCCTCTACATTATAAATCATCTAGGTCATGCAAACCATGATTATAATCTAAAACTAAGAAATAATGATATTCGAGGTCTTACAAACACAAAATACTGTTTTATATATTCCCAAGGATGCTTTGCCGGTGCATTTGATACAGAAATAATGCATAAATTTGGTGAAGAAGAATGCTGTGCAGAAAGTTTTACAGTACAAACCAACCATGGTGCCTTTGCAGGGATATGGAATACCAGATATGGAATCGGAGCATTTGAAAATACAGATGGCCCTTCACAACGTTTTAATAGAGAATTTTGGGATGCAGTCTATAGCGAAAGTAAAGACAATCCAAACATGGTGCGAATAGGTGTTGCTAATCATGATTCCAAGGTTGATTGTATAGATAAAGTTGGAAATGATATGTATAACATCTATAAATTATGTTACTGGGAAATAACACTTTTCGGAGATCCAACCCTTAAAATAAAAACCCCGAATGTTGATTTTCCAGAAAAACCAGAGATAAATGGACCAGCTACGTGGGTTGAAAATGTTGAATGCGAATATTCTGCTTTTTCAGATTATATAAACCCAGTTCATTACAAATTTAGCTGGGGAGATGGAACTGAGACAGAATGGATTGGATCTTATAATAATGGAGAAAAAGCAATTGCATCCCATTCCTGGTCAAACTCGAAAACTTATTTATTGAGAGTAAAAACAAAAAATAACGAAGGATATGAAAGCCCCTGGTCAGATGGTTTTCAAGTTAAAATAAAAAACATTAATACTACGCCACCAAATAAACCAGATGCACCAAATGGGGTAACATCTGGATACACATACCACACATATGAATATAAAACAGTTGCATCAGATCCAGATAACGATCAAATTAAATATGGTTTTGACTGGAATGAGGACAATGTTGTTGATGAGTGGAGTGAATATATTGATAGTAATGTATTTTGCACTTGTTCACACAGATGGATAAAAAATGGTGTATATAATGTACAAGTAAAATCATGTGATATTAATGGTATTGAAAGTAACTGGTTTTCAGAAAAAACAACTGTAACAATAAATACAGATCCAAATAACCCAAATCCTCCAAAAAATCCTGAAATATCAGGTAAATCAAGTGCTAAACCCAGTGAAAAATCATCGAATTATTCAGCCAATTTAGAGAACGAACCAGACGGGGATCCTGTATATTGTTATTGGGATTTTGGAGATGGAACAACAAGCGCAGATTTTGAATACAAAGAAGGTGGTGCTAGCACTGATGGCTGGCTTGGACCGTATAACACACCTATTTCTAATGTTGCAAATGTTAACCATACATGGCAAGAAAAAGGAACATATACACTCAAATTAAAATGTAAAGACGAACATGGCGCAGAAAGTAATGAAACCACAATGAATGTAAAAGTAGAAAAAGGTAAAAATAAACTGACTAACAAACTAATTTCTGAAATATTAGAACAAATTCTTTCTTTAAAAATTTTACAAAAATATCCAATATTATTTTCAATATTACAGAAAGTATCACTTATCATAGCCTAATTTCTACATTTTTTTTAAATTTTTCAATTAAAACATATTTTAAAATCTGTAAATCAAAAAAAATTAATGAATCACTAACCTTTTTTGATTAACATTACCATACATATTTTTGTACTAAATCTGTATTACACATGGTAGGTGTCCTTTTGGAGCAAGAAGAATTAAAAAAATTAGCAGGAGAAAAAGCCGCTGAAAAAATAAAAAATGGAATGATCGTTGGTCTTGGAACAGGTTCAACAACAGAGTATGCTTTAAGAAAACTTGGATCAAGAATCAGGGAAGAAAATCTAGATATCATTGGTATCCCTACATCGATACACACTAAAAGAATTGCAAAAGAAGAAAAAATACCCTTAACAACACTTGAGGAAAACCCTGAAATCGATATAACAATTGACGGCGCCGATGAAGTTGATTCATATCTGAATCTGATAAAAGGTGGAGGAGGAGCATTAACTAGAGAGAAAATAATTGCCTATAACTCTAAAAAAGTAATAATTGTTGTAGACGACTCAAAAGTCGTAAAAGCATTAGGTATTGATTTTGATTTACCAGTTGAAATAGTTAAATTTGGATGGACCGCCACAAAAAAAGCACTTGAAGAATTAGAATGTGAGGTTAAATTAAGAGAGATAATGAAAAACGAGCCATATATAACAGACAATGGTAACTATATTCTTGATTGTGAATTTGAAAGAATAGAGGATCCCCCAGAAGTTGAAAGAATGATAAATAGCATTCCCGGTGTTGTAGAAAATGGTTTGTTTATTGATCTTGTAGACGAAGTAATCGCGGCAGGTAAACAGGGGATTGTTACTCTTGATAAAGAATCTACTGTTGTTTAAAAATGGTAAAAAAAAAAGTTATTGAAAAAATAAATAATACCAGAGAAAAAATTAATTTAATTGATTTTGACGCACATTGGTACCGGCGTGTTTTCCATGCATTTGGAGCGTCCTTTATTTTTTATTATGTTCTACCTGATTTAGAATGGATCAATATTTTAAAAATAATTATACCCGCAGTTATAGTAATAATTGCAATATTACTTGAAATTTTAAGAGTTAAAGGTCTTGTTAGTAGCAGCCATTTTTTTGGCCTGCGTATGTATGAAAAAAAAAGGATCGGAAGCTATGTTTTCTTTGCTGTTGGAATAATAATCCTTTTAATGTTTTTTCCTCAACAAATAGCAATTCCATGTATATTATGTGCGTGTCTTGGAGATCCTATTATCGGTGAGATACGAAATCGTTTTTCAAAAAAATATGTGTATATAATTGGCTTTCTAACCTGCACGTCATTTTTTTTAATTTCTTGGTACTCAGTAAGTCTAAATCTATTAATATTTGTATCAATAGTTGGTGGTTTAGGAGCAGTTATTGGTGAAACAAAAAAAATATATTGGTTAGACGATGATTTTATGATTCAAATATTACCAGCAATTCTAATTGGAATCATATGGGTCTCTATACCATATCTAGGTTTAACCTATCCAGATATCATAATACATCCATTTAATTGGCCATGGTGAAAAACATATGGATAAAAACAATATGAAATATATTAAAAATAAAAAAAATGGACTGAAAGTTATCAGAACAGAGATTCTATTTACACCGATACTTGTAACTATACCTTTTATTGTTGGGTTTCTTTTGATAAATGATTGGTATTATAGAGGCGTATTAGAGGGTAATGCTGCCGAGTTTTATGGTGAATTAATAATTGGTTTAGTAATAATTTTAGGAAATATTATCTTTGATGTGCCTTTCATAAAATCTTTAAGAGAACTATCTAAAAAAAACAAATAAAAATTATTTAACAATTTTTAGATCATAAACCGCAGGAAGCAGTAAAGCTGCTGCTATACATGATACAGTTGTCATAAATATTATTACTGTTACAAATTCTTGTAATGCAGCTATATTAACTATGAAAATTGAGGCCATGCCGGCGCTTGTTGTTAACGCAGCTTCCACTAGGGATAAACCTGTTTTTTCTATTGCAACCCTAATAGCTTCAATTTTGGAATAACCTTTTTCCATTTCTTCTCTTACTCTAGAGGTTATATGTACCCCATAATCTATACCTATCCCTATCATTATAGATGCAATAGTAATAGTTATAATTGAGAGTGGTATCTGGGTTGCCACTAGAAAACCTGGCTCCCAGGTTAAAACAAAGAAAACAGGTATCATAGTTAGAAATCCATATAGTGAAGAATTGAAAATAAAGATTAAGGCCGCTAGAACTAATATCAAAGCAATAATCATAGATCTTGCTTGTTCATCATACAATTTTTTGTTCACAGATACATATACTGCATCTTGACCAGTGAGTTTTGATACTTTACCCTCTTCTGGTAATTCAGTATTTTCTGCTATCGTATTTATTTGTGATACAATTGTTTCTGTTTCTTGGATACTTAGACCTATTGGTATAGATACCATAATTATAGTTTTTGATCTATCACTGTTTACAATTCCTTCTTCAGCGATTCTATCAAAAATTATGTTATCCAAATCTGTAAGATTTGCAAATTTACCAATAATCACATTTTCAGTGAGTCTATCGGTAATACCATACATCTCTACTAAACCATCAGCAATAGAAGT
>Ga0180433_10001595_pt1 | contig 37600 bp, 52 predicted proteins | sample SS_ome_8_FD_132980 | JGI IMG/M metagenome (GOLD analysis project Ga0180433, IMG submission 132980) | Hypersaline lake sediment archaeal communities from the Salton Sea, California, USA - SS_1_D_1 metaG | ecosystem: Environmental > Aquatic > Non-marine Saline and Alkaline > Hypersaline >... | reverse complement strand
CTTCGCGGTCCCAAGCTCCGCGGTCTGCCACGTCTGGGGGTTGACCCAGACCACCGGGATGCCGCGGCTGCGAAACGCCTCCTCCCACCGACCGCCGTTGCGGGCCAGCTTCTTGAGGGTGTTGACGTTGAGGCCCAGGAAGTGGTCCTCGATGGCCGCACAAACGATGGTATGATCGAACCGACCGACGGACTCGATCACGTTGCCCACGACGGCGTGCGGCGTGTTGGCCGCCAGGTCCTTCTTCGTCCCAGGCTTGGGCCACTGCACCGCGTCGTGCAGCAGCAGCTTGGGGTTCGGATCCACCGTAACGACCGCCCACCCCGACCGCGATCCTGGGTCGATTCCAATGATGCAATCCATGTGGATCACGGTAGCAAGTTGTGGCCACAAACGCAAGCATCGAACGCTCCGAAACTACGCAGCACCGATGCGCGTCACGACACGGTCCCGGACGTCCTGGGGAAGTCGCCACAGCCCCTGTCGGCCGCGGCACATCACCCCGTTGGTCAGTGGTCGGATGTTGCGGAGGCGCCACCCGAACTGCTCCGGGACCCACCACGGCCACTCCCTGGGATCGTCCACCCCGGGCACGAGGAGGCCGTCGAACTCGGCCACCGCGACGACGTACCCCTGATCAATCCCCAGCATCCGATCCTGGATCGCAACTGGCGCCTCGACGGAGTAGGCCTTGATCATGTTGGACGCCACGTCGTACCCGACGCGCCACCCCGCCCTGCGGGCCATCTGCGCCACCGGGTCGAACACCCTCTCCACGCTGAACTTGCCCTTGAGGTGGCCGCCGCCGAACGTCGCCCCGGCGTGGATCGCGATCCTGGTGCCCTCCGTCACCGAGGACGGGGGGCGCCACGTGCGGTTCTCCACGTTCTTGCCAAGGCGCCGCACGGCCCAGGCCCACTCGGGCCACAGTGTCAAGGCCTTCATCTCGCCGCCTCCTGGCACGTGGACTCGTTGTCCAGGATCCACTGGTACGGGTTCTGGAGATAGGTCGGCGGCGCGTCGTCGGGGATCGCGGTCTTGACCACGCGCCACCCCAGGCGCTCCACCACCTTCGTGGCGTCGTCGGCCTCCATTTGCACCTTGGCCACGATCCTGCCGCGTCCGGGCGCGGCCATCAGGATCTTGTCGGCGTGGGAGTTGTATCCCACAGTGACCAAGTCCCCGGCCTTGTACTTGCCGCCGGCGACGGCCTGGGCGATCTTCGCCGCAGCGAACACCCGCTCCCGGTATCCATCGCACGTGCGGAGCCACTTGAAGATCACGATCTCCTTGTCCACGCACTGGGACTCGGCCTCGATGATCGCCGCCACTGTCTCTGTTCTGGTCATCCTTCCTCCGTTGGTTTGCGGCGCTGTCCCGTGCGCTGGCACTGGGTGCACCTGTTGTCTAAATAGCCGTCCATGTGGTCCGCCAGGACCGTGGACAGGCGGTTCCTGAATCGCTTGTTGTCACCTGCCTTGTACATGAGATTGTCGCCGATCCTGAACGCGACGGGACGGCCGCAGATCGGACACTGCCAGTTGAACAGGGTGCCGCCAGCGATCACGTCCCTGGTCGCCGACCGCAGTAGCACGTGACCGTATGGACCGGGCCGTCGCCGCGCTCGCCGCCGTTCCGCGTCCTCGATGAACCAGTCCACGTCTCGCTGGTTCGGCATCCTAGTCCTGTCGTACTCGGGACCGCCGCGAGCTCGAGCGCGACAACTCTCGCACCTGTTGTCCGACTTGCCGTCCCACATGGCGAACAGGCGATCCAGCAACGTCTCCATCGCGGCTGGCTCCTGGGCGGCGTAGCCAGCCTCCTTCCAGCTGATCGTGTACTGGACCCGTGTGCCGCAGTGGGGACACGGCCACGTGAACGTCGCCACGTCGTCGAACGGCCCCTTTGGGATCACGTGTGCCACGCGACCGAACGGCCCCGGAGGCGCGGAGTGGGTCGCCCACCGGCCCGCCACGTACGCCGCGAACTCGCTGAGCTTCCGTCCCCGGAACTTTGTGCCTTGGTCGATGGGATCGAACCCGCTCGCGGCCTCCCTGGTCGCCCTGTTGAAGTCCCATCCCTCCTGTGCAGCACGCCAGAACGCGTCGGCGAAGTTGTCCATGACCGACGAGAAGTGGACCGACCAGCCGCCGAACCCTGTGGAACGGTACGTGTGACCACTGGACGACCGTGTCGAAGATGGCCGCGGCGCCGCCCCGTACTTCCTCTCGTGTTCCGCGATCCGCCGACGGGCGTTCTCCCGCTCGGCCTCGGTGGCGCCTGGATCGGCGGCGAGTCGCCGCAACGCGTCGATCCTGGCACGAGGTGTGGTCACTGCTCGATCCTCACCGTCCCGACGGTGTTGCCGTTGGTGTCCAGGAGGGCGTCGCTGATCTGGCGCTTGGACAGGACCCCCATGTGGTACGCGACGTGCGCCGAGGCCGTGTCCACGGCCCTTGCGAGCACGTGCCCCACCTCCTCGCGCACACCATCGACGCCGCCGAGATGGGCCGCGTCGGTGAACGCTGCGTTGTCCACGCTGAATTCGATGATCACTTTCATAGGCCAGTTGTCCTTTCAAACGACGCAATCGCGTGTTGGATCGTGGCGATCTCGTCCCGTGCGATCACGAGGACAGCATTGATCGCGGCCTGCGGCGTCGGTCCGTTGGCCGACCAGTTGCCACGGGCCATCTGGATGTCCGGTGTCTTCGACCGTTCGAAGAACGCGGTGTAGCTTTTGCCGCCATGGGTTGGCGGGTGGACGCTCATGGTGCCGTCCTCCGACTCGGCCTTGTAGAACCACCCCAGGTTCTCCCACACCTTCGGGCGCCAACCGTCCCCCAGGGACTCGGCCAACTCCTCGGCGCCCCTCAACGCGGCCTGGTACTGTTCCCACGTGCATCCTCCACCGCACCCTGGTGAACAGTAGGTCACGCCGTCGCGCAGCACCGGCTTCCAGCGGTTCCTAGACTCCGCGCTTGTTCCTGTGTCATTCATCTCACACCTCCGCGTCTGGGTCGTCCTGGCGCAGGACCACGACCCGCTTGCTCGCCGTGTACACCTTGCACGCTGGCTTCTGCTTTGGATGACACGCGATCGGCAGGAGCCGCTTCTCGTCTACCCACTCCTGGAGGTAGGCCTGGATCGCTGCGGCCTGGTCCTCCACGGTCTGATCGGCGGCGGCGACGGCCTTGTCCAGGCCCTCCCGGTACTCGTCCCGGTCGTCCTTGTCGCGCAGGGCCAACCGTGAGAGGATGTACTCCTCTCCCGACTCCCTATCAATTCTCGTCATCCGACGGCGGCGGGCCTGCTCCTGCATGGTTCGGCGCATCTGGTCCCGGTGCCACGCGTCCAGGTTCCTGTGCTGCCTGTGACCGCGTACCTTCTTCTTGTGCGGCTTCGTCTTGATCTTCTTACCCATCGAGGCCCTCCCTCTGGTCCCATTTGGTGTCGTTCTCCTCCAGCCACTCCAGGAACTTGCGGTCGTGCTGGTAGCCACCGCTCCCGAGTTTGGCCCTGTTGCACGCCAGTTCGCACTTCGCGAGGCACCGCTCCGGCAGTCGGTAGACGTAGAAGTTGGACCGGATCGGGCGCCGCGACGTCAAGCCGTTCTGTGGAATGAAGTAGATCATCGTTCGTTCCCCCTCACCCGACGGACACCCTCGCGGAATCCGTATGAACGTCCCCTCTGGTACGCTCGCCAACACACTCTTTCCAACTCGGCAAACGCGGTCTTGTTTGAGTCGGACTCCTTCATTTCTACAAAGGCACGGTCGCCCTTCGCCTGGAACCATTCCGCGAAGTGCTTTGTCGGCTTACCCATTGTCGGCCTCACTGGCGCGGAGATAGAAGAACCCCTCGAGGCGCGGCTCGTTGGCCATCAGCATCCGCGAGTAGAACGGTTTGTGGTTGTTGTTGAGTTTGAACGGATCCGCGGACTCGGTGTCCATCGCACGGTGCCAGCGCAGCACCTCGAACAGGCCCGCGATCCCGTAGTGCTTGAACCCACGGTCCACGAGATCCATGGCCAGGCGCCGCAGTTCCCGGTAGACCCACGGGTTGTCCCGGTGGAACTGACGAAACGCCTTGCCCATGTCGGACTCGTCGTCCCGCGTCGCCGCATCGAGCTCGGGCAGCGTCATCTGGTCATCCATCGGCGTCCTCCTTCTCGATCCGCACTCGCTGTTTCGCCTCCTCCTCGGTCATGAGGGGCTTGTTGTCGATCCAGTGGATCCTGGTCTGGCCCTCCCACTTGCGGCGCATCTCGTCCAGCGCCGTGCCGACCCAGAAGATGAAGCAGTATTCCTGGGCCATGTCGGTCTTGCCGTCCCCGGTGAACGATGGGCGGGCCGTGAGGATCCACACCTCCGCCGGGGGCCGCTCCAGGTACAGCTTGCTGCGGTCCTGGGTGCCAAGGAACGCCATCTTGGTGAGGAACGCAGCTGCTCCGTAGGGGCACAGCAGTTCCAGGGATCGCCGGATCACCGACTCCCCGATGCGGAACGGCGGATTCGTGGCGATCACGTCGAACCGTGGCTGGTCCCACCACACCTCGTCGAATTCTGCCGCCGATGTCTCCCTGTAGAGGTGATCTGGACCCTGGTCCCGCCACAGCGGCGGGTCCACGGGCCGCACGTCGTAGCCGTGGGGACGCAGCCCCATCTCGCGGCCGGCCGACGCGAAAGGCGCCGTGTCGCCGCAGCACGGTTCCAGGATCCTGGCCAGATGGTTGTCGCTGATCGCCGCCAACTCGATGGCGTGCCGTACCGCCCACCTGGCCAGGCCAGGGTGGGTGCCGTAGTTATCGAAGTCACGTCGTCCCATCTGCATCTCCCTTCTGGCCAGGGACGCTGAACAATTCGCCCTGGCCGTGTCTGTTGAAACTGATCTCCGATTTGCCGTCGGTCGCCGCGGGGTGCCCCTGTTCCACGCGGGCTTCATCCATCTTCTCGATCTGCGCCAGGGCGTTGCCTCTGGTCACCGCCGGCCGCGAAAGAAGCCTGCGGGCCAGTTGCGGCAGGTACACCGCCCAGGGCGCGTACAGCGCCATGTTGATCCCGCACGCGGCGACCATCACCCTGTCGATGTCCATACCGGACAGGTTGATCGAGTAGTTGCTCGCTGCGAGCAGCATGCGTCCGGTACCGACGCACGGATCGTTGACAGACAGGACCAGGGGATCTCGGTCGTCCCCTTCCAGGCGTTCCGTGTCCATCATTGTCATCTGCGCCATCATGGTGCACACGCTGATCGGAGTCGGGTAAAACTGATTCGGGTTCCACCCCTTGCCGTGGCGATCCGACAGGACGCCGCCGAGCACATCGCAGTCCGCGGCCTGGAGGCGCCCAAGCTCGAAGTCTGTGTACAGGAACTCGTTCCAGTCGGCGCCAAACATAGGCTTCGGGCACTCGGCCATCTCGCCAACGCCAAGACCCCAGGCCAGCCAATCGATCAGGTGAATCATGGCCTCCCAGCCGCCGCCCATCCTGTCCACAAGATCGTCCAGGTGCTTTCTGGCGCCGCTCGCCGACAGCGGCGGCCCAGCCTTCTTGCCCTTGGACTTGGGGATCACCGGCAACCCGTCACGCACCTCGTGACTGTCCTCGTGAACGAACTGGATCTCCTTGTACTTCTCCGGCGGGATCTGGCCAGTGAGTGCGGCGTCCATCCACCAGGCCATGCGGCCGACACCGAACACCGAGTCGCCGTCCGCGAGATACGGGGCCATCCACCCCTTGTTCTCCATCGTCTGGTATTGCGGCTCGTTCATGGCGCCCACCTAGAACGGGATGTCGTCGTCCGGGTAGTCCCCGGCCCCATGGTTACCACCACCGCCGCCGCCCTGATCACCGCCACCACTGGGTCCGCCGCCGCCCTGGTAACCGCCGCCGCCCTGGTCACCAGATCCCTGGCGACCCTGGCCGCCCTTGTTGCCGCCGCCCAGGAAGATCACACGCATCGCCTTGATCTCGGTGATCCACTTCTTCTGACCGGTGTTCTGGTCCTCCCAGCTGCGCGTCTCGATCTTGCCCTCGACGCACACCTCCCGACCTTTCTCCAGGTACTTCCCGGCGGACTCGGCCTGCTTGCCCCACACCACCACGTTGTGCCAGTCGGTCTTCTCCTGGCGCTCGTTGTTGCGGTCGAAGTACACCTCCGACGTGGCGACAGAGAACCGGCACCTGGCCGTGCCGCTCTGCGTGTAGGACAGTTCGGGATCCTTCCCGAGCCGTCCGATGATGATCGCCTTGTTCAGTGACATGCGGATCTCCTTCCCCGGATCACAGGTCCGGTGCTTGAGCCGTTCGGCCCGTAACTGCACTTCCTGGCGGGGGATCTTTCCGCGTCGGTGTTGGTCAATCCGCCCCGCCCAGGAACGGTGTCAACACTGAGATCCTACCCCGACCCGCGGCGGATCTCAAGATAGTTGTGGCCACAAAATCTGTGCGGAGTAGTCGCGCCTAGGACCGAGCGTCCTTGTTGTAGCCGAAGGCGCGGAGGGCATCGTCGCCGGTGAGACGGATCGAGATCACGCCGGGCACTTCAAGCTCGATGCACGGCGCCTCCGTGGACTCTGGAGACAGGGGTGCGTCGCCGCCCGCCTTGATCTTGGCGAGTTCGTTGCGCCAATTCTCGTGGGCGCGTTCGTATCGCTCGTTCGCCGCCGCGACCTGGGCCTGGAGCCGGTCGTTGGACTCCAGGGCAGCGTGGAGCTCGCGCTCGAGTCGGGCGTTTTCCGCCTGGATTTCCTCGGAGGTCATGGTGTCCCCCTTGTTCTCCCCGGCCGTCATTCGGCCGCGATCCTGGTCTTGCCCAAGGTGATCGGCATCAGCCCCGGGTCAATCCCAGCCGTGGGCATGTGCACGTCCACGGGTCCTTCCTTCATCTGGTTCGCCGTGTCCAGGGCGCGTCGTCTCGCCGCCTCCCTGAGTCGCTCGCCCTCGCCACCTCGTTGCTCCTCGACGGCTTCCGTCGCGGCCTTGGTCTGCCCGGAGATGCACAGCAACCCCTGGCACCGCGGACACGTGAGATTCTGGCCGTCCCCCTGCATCTTCTGGGGCAACCGGTAGTCCTCCAGGAGCGGCCGGAACCCCGACCACACCGACCGGGACGAGAGCAGAAAGCCCTTGTCACCAACGTTGGTCGGCACCTGGATGCGCCCCACCACCTTGTTCTCGTTGGCGCACGTCACGTCCACCTGGACGCCCCGCGCCGAACCCTGTTCGTCAACCATTGCCTTGTCCATCGTCTTCTCCTTTGCCTGTTCCTATGCCTTGTAAAATGGCCCGGGCGGGAGCAGCCATCCCGTCCGGGCCGGAAGAGGCACAGGCGGACGTCTGGTCCGCCAGGAGCGAACCCATTGTATCAGCGGCGCTGCCGGGCTGCAAGCCGCGTGGTTTGAACCCAACTCCGCGCCACATCCCAAACGTCAACGCCATCAGCATGGTGTGTCGCGCCTCGGTGCTGTTGCTTTTGAGCCACCCCGTGCCATCGCACTTGGGACACGGCCCCGGATCTTGTTCGGTCCGCAGCCGCCCCAGGATCTCGCGCACCTTCGCGTACGCCTCGCGGAACCTGGGATGACACCCGTGGCGCGGGTGGTCGCAACCCAGGGCCACAACGGCCCCATCGCGGATCCTGGCCAACGGCATCCCTTCCACGGTGACGTCCGCGTCCTTGGCGCACACGTGTTCCGCGCCCATCAGGTAGTCGGGGATCGTCTCCGGGTCGGTGACCTCGATCTGGCGGACCTCACCCACAGGCGCGCTCCTCCCAAATCTGCTCCAGCTTCTCCACCTGCTTTTCTGTGAGGTGTGCCGTCTCGTTGGTGTCCGCCGCTTCCTCGATGAACTGCAACTCCCACGGGGTGAAGTCGTCGCCCCGTTCCTCCACAGCCTCCTGACAGTCCTCGAGCATCGACTCGATCTCTGCCTCGGTGTACGTGTGTGCCATCTTCTTCTCCCACTCGGCGCCCTTGAGCTTGATCAGCTTGGCCACCGCATCGAGGGGACCGGCAACCCGGTCGCCCAGTTCGTCCTTGACCTGCGGGCAGTTGCCCTTCGGCTCGGTCTTTGTCATGCGCCACATATCGGCGATGTCCGCAAGTCGTGACCGGCGCGTGGTGAGGAGCAACGACGCCTCGCGGCAGATCAGCTCCAACGAGGTGCGTGTCATGTCGATGATCCGCTGGCGTAGCGACACGATCAGGGGCAACGCCGACTCGTGAACGTCCAACGTGTCCCCGGATCCCTCGGTGGAGTGCCGCGCCTGGGTGATGTCGATCCACGTGGGTCGGCCGCGCCACCATCCGATCTTGAGGTAGAAGTCGTGCTCGTGCTTGTCCTGGTCGATGATCGTGAACTTGTGGACCAGGGTCTGCACCCCGTCCCTGCCGAACGCCTCCGCAACGCGGTCCCAGTACATCATCTTGATCGCTCCACTCCCCAGGCGGCGCCGAACGCCCCAGTCGCTACCAACGCCACCACAGTGGCGATGCGCCACCCCCACAACTCCAGGTCGGCGCGTGCCGCCACCTTGAGCCTGGCGTCGTGTTCCTTGTCCAGCAGGTTGGTGATCGACACCAGACCGTTGCGGGTCGCCGCGTGCGTGTCCTCCCACACCTTGATCTGCAGCTGGAGGTTGCCGATCTGTTGCTCGAAAAGCTGGAGCTTAGTTTCCAGGCGAATCGCGTAGTACCACAACCACCGATAGTCGGTGATCAGGTCCCCCATCTGCGCCCACTGGTCCACGGGGAAGCACTTGTACTCCTGGTCCGGGCGGAACGTGACGCGGCGCCCGTTCTCGTCCCTGGGTTCCAGGATCACCCCGGTGGGCACGTCGATCAGGTGGCCTGGTCGCACCCGTTCAGCGTCGGTGTCGTCCACCGTGGGCTGCGGCCCAGTGTTGGCGGTGTCGGCGCCGTGGACTACTTCTGCGGCGTCCTCAGTTGGTTCGTCCGCTGACGCCTGGGATCCCACGCTTGAGAATCCGATCCACGTCACGAATACTGCGAGCATTGCTGAGCGCATCGTGTATCTCCTCCCTCTCCCGGACACTGTCCGCGATCTCCTCGTCCAGGACACGGACCTGCTCGCGCAGGTCGAACATCTCGGCCTCGAGCGCGTCGATGCGCTCCTCACGGTCCTTCTCGGCGGCCTCCACGTCGGCCAGGATCTTGTCACGGAGTTCCTGCAGGTAGTCCGGTCCGTCGTCGGCGGGTGGCGCGTCGCACCGGTTGATGCCGAACGCGATCCCTGCCGCGACGATCACCACCGCCACCACAACGAACGCCAGCGCGGGCCAGGCCATCTTGAGCAGTTCCTTGGTCGGAATCGGCGGCACCATCAGAGTTCACCGTCCTCTCCGCCGCCACCCATCGTGTTTTCCAGCGCGGGATCAGGCGACACGAGCTTGTGCCCGTCCAAGTGCACTTCCAGGTCGCCGTTGAGCTTCTTCGGCACCCCGCCTGTCAGGGCCATGGCCCGGACGTACATATCCAGCTGGGCCTGTTTGCCGTTGAAGGCAAGCGCGAGGAACCCCATCGCCACAACGATGCCGGTCATGAACGCGGCCAGTGGCCACCCGAGATCACGCTGGGTGAACAGGGCCACCATCGCCATCGCGCAGAACACGGCCTCCATGATCAGAAACGCGATGAACTTCTTGCTGCGGAACCACGGCTTCTCGTAGGTCGCCGCCAGGTCCTTCCTTTCCTTGTCGGTCATGTCACCTCCAGCCCGCGGGATACTGCCGCGGCCAGTCGCGATCCGGGTCGTGCCGGATCAGGTTGTCCTTGATGAAGCACGGCATCTTCTCACGGGCGCACCGATCCGCTATCCGTGCCGCCGCGCCCGCGATGAACTGCCCCAGGGTCTTGTCCTGGGCATCGCCGTCCTCCCGTTCCCACCCCACGATCCGATCGAGCTTTTTGGAACCGCGGCCAGTCTGGGCGCCGACGATGACCCAGTCCAGACCACGCAGGAAGAAGTCCTCGTCGAAGTCGGGGTCCATCAGCGGCTCCACGCTGACACCGAGCAACGGCCCACCCCGGGAGATGTACACCCGCTCCTGGAGTTCGCGGATCCTGGACGCGTCGTCGTTGGACGTGACGCTGACCCCGAGACACACATTGCTCGGCCACGGTCCCTGGAGCAGGTTGTCGGGTCGCTTGGTCAACAGGACGAACCGGTGACGCGGCAGCTTCGCCGCGAACGCGACCAGCATCTCCTGGACCCACGTGTCCGCCGCCTCCTGGTGAGAGCCGCCCCGCCCGGTCCCGTCCAGGTACAGCCACGGCCCAGGGTTGGCCGGGTCGGACATGGATCCGAGGAACACGATCCTGGCCTTGGTGGCGCGGTCGAGGCGCTCGAGCTCGCGCAGCATGATGTGGTGGTGATAGGTCGGGTGGAACGGATCCCCCGTGCACTCCTCCACCTCGACGTACCTGGCCGCGCCCATGCGTGCGTTCCGTGCCGCCGTTCCCTTGGCGTAGCAGAACGAGCACTTGCCGCGGCAACCGGTGATGAAGTTCACCGATTCATCGCACCAATCGATCTTCGTCTTGGCCATCTTCTACCCCTTCCAGGCACCCCGTCCGCAGGGCGCGTCTCGCCACGAACCGTGACGACTTGTCGTTGGACTCGGCGGCGATCTCACGCATCGGATCGGCCAGGAACTCGATCACGTTCGCCGATCGCCTGTTGGACCAGGCCAGCAACCAGTCGCGCTGCTCGTCCGGTCCCAGTGCCGCCGCCTCCGTGACCAACCACAGGTTGAGTTCCTCCAGGGCGCAGTCGGCGGGGGGCTCCACGTGGTCGAGTTCGGCCCGGCACCCACCGTTGCCATCGGACATGGCGCACCCTCCGCACCTGCTCGCCGGCAGCTTGCCGCGCTTCTGCTCCTCGAGGAACCGCATGTACTCCCTGTTGAGGATCAGGGCGTCCCGTTCGAACGCGAGAAGGATGTCGTCGCGCCCGTTCTTGATCAGGGCGCGACGCTTGTGGTCGTTCTTCATGTGGCAGTCCAGGCACACCCTGGCCACCTCGTTGTCGGAAGGCTTGAGGCCGCGGCCACCGTCGTCACCGAAGTGGTGGAGCTGGACCCAGGGGCGCGAGTTACACAGGCAACACGGCACGTCCGCTGTGCGCTCGTGGCAGAACCGCAGGAACGCCTTGGACCGGTACGGTCTGGACTTGTGGATCACCATGTCCACCACCCGTCCACCCCGTTGCCGACAAGGCGCACCGCCCCCATCGGGGCCACGGTCAGCGGACCGGCGGCGCCGTCGATTGTTTCACCTCCTGACGTGGCGATTGAGCTCGGTGCGGCGGCCACGTTCTTGACCACGATCTTGCGGCCGATAGGGATCGACGTGGACAACGGCAGGGTGCCGGTGATCCCCGGGTTGGCGAACACCACCAACTCCGCACCGCCCACGATGTTGCCGCTGACAGTCATGGGCTGTATCGTGTTGAACTGTGCGCTGCCGCCGACGTTCTTGGAGTCGAGCCAGGCCGCGATCCCCTCCACCACGACGGGCCACGTCTTTGGTTCCGGTTCCCACGCGCCACCAGTCGGCTGCGTCTCGCCGATGCTGTTCTCCACGTGGTCCCCTGGGGCACCGATCGCGATCCGCAGGTTGCCGTCGCCTGTTGCGTCGGCGACACCCTGGATCGCAGCTATGATGTCTGTTTTGGTGGTCATCTACTTCTACCCCTTCCGCCCGGCCGCTTCAGCGCGGCGGGTTGAGTTCGCGGAACGCCTTCTTGAACAGGTGGTTCCACACGCGCAGATCCGAGGCCGTGACCAGGCCCTCCGCGCCGAAAAACTTCTGGTCGATGTACTGGACGTCGTGGTCCATCGGCAGTTCCCCGTGGAACAAACCGCGGGACCACCGGCCCACGACGGTGCCGCTCCTTGCCCCCATCTGTCGCGCCCACAGGGTCACCGCTTCGTGGTCACCGTCGATGGAGGCGACGGACACGAGATGGGACACCGAGATCCCGTCGTCGCTGCGGGTCTTGGTCACCGTCTGCGGCGTTTCAGCCGCGGATGTAGCTCGAGGCCCCTCTGCTTCTTCGCCCTGGTCACCTGATCCACCAGACCGAGCAGGACGAACGCGATCAGTGGTATCCCCATCAGAATCAGCCACACCATCGGCACCTCCGCTGCAGATCGGGTGGTAGGCCTTCCCGTCCCGGATCCTGGCCTGCCCCTCTGGGATCTGGCCAAGGCACGCCGCGCACGTCGACTGGTCCACAGGTTCCGGGGCCTTGGAGGGCACGGCCTTGCGGGTCAACTCCACCGCCTCGCCGTCACCCATCTCGGCGACGACGCGGTAGATGCGGATCTTCTGGCGGCGGTCCGTTGACGGATCGGACGCGGCAAGCTCCACGCGCTGAACCAGGATCCGATCAGGCTCGACAAGCTCCGAAGACTGGATCACCGCGTCTGGGTATCCGGTGCCGCCCTGGTAGGCGTCGCCCCGTTGCATCACCAGGGGTAGGTCGTACTCGACCGACCCGAACAGGTCCAGCCAGTTCATTGCTGCGCTTTCGCCGCCCTGCGTTTCGCCGCCATCGTCTTGCCGGTCTTGATCGGCCCCTCCTTGGCGCGACCTCCCACGGTGACTGCCTTGCGCCGCTCGCCGAATCTGGCGGGTTTCTTGGCCACGGTCATGGCGATGTCCACGTCCAGGTCGCCGCCGCTGTGGACCACGTTGACGGACAGGACCTCGAACCCGCGTTCCGTCGCTGCGGCACTGACCCTGTCCTTCCAACCCTTGCGACGCACCAGGGCCTTGACCGGCGCGTCCAGCTCCACGCGCTCGACAAGGGTAGTGCCCCCGCCGCCGCGTCCTTCTGCGTCGTGGCGGTAGATCCCCACCACTGCGTTTTTCTCGGTCATCCGTACCTCCGCTTCCTATGTGGTCGTGAGGGATCGTAGATCGTGCACGACCGGTTGTCTTCCAGATGATCGCAGGCACGCTTCTTCTCGCGGCACACACCGCGCCCGGTGAGGTGGCGACATTCGATGTTGTCGTCCAACTTCTCCACCAAGCCGCGGATGTACCGCAGCACCGACGGCCCAAGGAAGACGTTGCGCTCCAGCTGATCGCGGTACTTGAGCAGTCGCTTGTGGGCCTGGCCGCCGGGTCGTGCCTGCTTGATCAGGCGGTCCACCGTTTCGATCAGAGGATCCGCCACGTCACTCCTCCCAGCTTTCAAGCGCCCTGTCGATCCTGGCCCGGTAGAACCGCACCGCGTCGATCCGTTCCCGGACCTTGCCGAATCGGGCGCACTTGCCCTTCTTCTTGAGCGCGTTGGGACCCCCCGCGTAAACGGACATGGGACCGATCCAGTCTGAATCCTCCCACGCGAACTGGTCACCGTAGACGCCGCCGGCGCCGTTCTGTTTGCACTTTGGGATCTGCGATGCGATCCAACGGGTCCCAAGCAGCACACAGAGGCGCGGGTTGTGGAGCACCTTGTCCGGGGAGTAGCCAGCCAGTGCCTTGCCGTGCAGTTGCATCAGACACACCTCGCCGCGGCCGTTCTCCCCGTCGTTGACCACGTTCGGTGTCACTGACGATTCCTTGGCGATCCAGTATGCGACAACGAGGTGGTCGTTGAGTGCGTTGGGCAGTTGGCCGCCGATGTCGGTCGGCCCGTCCTGGTACATCCGCACCGCGTCCACCACGTACTCGGCGAACTCCTGGAACCGTTCCCTGCGCGGATCCATGTCCTTCGCACCCTCGTCGTCGAACCACATCTCCCACAACTGGATGACCTCCTCGACCATCCGGGCCTCGCTTGTCATGTACTCGGGCTGCTCAACAGTCTCCACCGCCACATCGAGGTCCAGGGCCGCCGCCTCGTCGCACGAGCAGCAGTGCTCGTCCACCACAAGGACAGGGGGTTTCTCGATCATCCAGGGGCGCGTTTCCGCCTCGCCGCGGTCCGTGGACCCGGCGAGCATGAATACCGCCGCAACGATACCGATCACGGCATAGGCAAGTGCGTGTCGCATGTTATCTCCTTCCGATAGGCCACCCCTCTGCGAACTGCCAGAAAAGGTGACCGACTCTCTTCTCGAACTTCTCCCACGGGAACCCGGCCGGGTCCCACTTGCGCTTGGAGCACTGGAGATGGCCGATCAAGCCGACATGATCCGCGTGGCGCCCAAAAACCTTGCGCGGGATCTCGCCATTGATGTTCCGTGGGAACTTGGGCGCCATCTTGAACATCTGCGCCAACTCCACGGCTGGGTTGAAGCCGACGTTGTACTTGCCGGTGCGGCGGCCGCCCAACATGCACACCGCCAACCAGATCCCAGCGGCCCACCTCGCCGTCGCCTCGACCTGGGGCTGCGGGAAACAGAACACCCGCTTCTTCATCCCCTGGAGCACCTGGGTTTCGACCTTGTGTGGCAGATTGCCGGTGCGCTTGCGATTCGCCGGTGAGTAGTAGTTGGGTCGCGCCGCCGCGTCGGGCCACAAACAGCACTCGGCCCCGACGCTGATCTTGTTGTGGACCTTGCCCGCGTGGAACGCCATCTCCACGGCGTTGAGGAACTGGTAGATCCTGCCGTCGTCCTCGATGGCGAACTGAACGGACAGGCCCCGCTGGTTGTGGAGCACCTCACGCATGATCGCTGGGTCGGCCCTGTCCGCGCCGCTGTGGTGGATCAGCACCTGGCGGATCCCCCCAACACCTCCGGGGCGCGACTTGTACCGCTTGCCCTGGATCACGCGGGTCTTGGCCTTGCCGGTCTTCATGTCCTCGGTGGTGATCACGGAGCGGTTCTGCTCGTACTGGCCGAACCCGTCCTCCTCGTACCACTTGATCACCCTGGTGCCGATGTCGATCGCAGTCTCACCGATGATCAGCGCGTTGTCCGCGTTGAATGGCCCGCCCGCGAGCGCAATCTTCTTCGTGACTGGCATCGCAGCATCCTCCTCTCTGGTTTCTACCGCCGAAGCATACCACGATCAGCCGTCGGACGGCGATTCCTGTCCCGGCCTGGATCCCTTGCGCACGATCTCGTCCAGGTCGCCGGGCCGTTCCGGTCCACCTGGGACGCGCCCCTGCTGCCCCTGGCCGCGCATCGCCGTGTTGACCACGGAGGCCAGCGCAGCGGTCTGGATCGCCATCTCCACCTGGATCCCGTACACCTCGGCCCGCGCCTTGGTGGACGCGATGGCCTCGATCGCGTGGCAGTATCCCTCCGTGTCGTTGCGCTTCTGCATCGACTCGGCCAGCACCTCGAGCCGCTTGAGCTCGGGCGCGATGGCCGCGGCGATCCTGTCTTTGACCTTCTGCTCCATCGAGGGCTGGGCCTCCTGGGGCTGTTCCTTGTTCTCGGTGTTGTCGCTCACAGCTTCTCCCTCCTGTCCGCGAAGTGCGGCTGGTTCCACGGGTCGATCTCGTCGTAGTCGGGCGGCAGCAGTTCCACCACCTCCACCTCGCCGTTGGGCAAGATGTCGTCCACGGCGTCGTCGTACTCCATGCCGAAGTCCAGGGCCAACTCGGCCGGCTCGACGGAGATCCACGCGCACACCGCGGCCCGGCTACCGTTGGCGTCGATGGTCCGCGTATCACCCAGGATGCGGATCAAGTAGCCGCCGCCGGCGGTCCACTTCTCCACCAAGTCGGTCGTGGGCACCGACCCGTCGCGCACCACGAACTGGGGCACGTCCGTTCCCTCCAGGCCCGCGTTGATCGCCTCGGTGTTGTACTCCTCCAGGGTGGCCGACACGGCACGAAGCAGACGTCCCTGGTCCGGGACCGGCTCCGATTCCTCATCCGTGTCCTCGTCGGGGTCCTGGTCCGGCTCCTCGGGGGGCTGCGTGGAATCTGCGTCCTTGTCCAGCCCGGGGATCTCCAGGGTCTTGACGTCGGCGCCGACCTGATCGGCGGTGAGGTAGCCCGACTCGTACGCGAGCTTGTCACGGACCGTGGCCCGCAGGTCACGGATCTTACGAGCCGTGGGTTCGGGTTTGGAGTCCTGTGCGGCGATCCGTTTCGCGTCCGCCTCGGCCGCCTCGCACGCCTCGAAAATCTGGAGCGCGTCCTGGGGGGCACCGGACAGGAAGTCGGCGCAGATCCACTCCAGCGCGTGGCCCTGCCACGTCTGCTCGCGGAACCGGTCCTCGCCGCACTGCATGATGCGGATCACCTCCATCGCCTTGTCGATCACGTCCTTCTGGTCACCCTTCATGATGCGGAACCGCAGGGTCACGTACTGCGCCCCGACACCGCCGGTCCCGTCTCCCACCTTCTCACCCGGCGCGTCTCCGGCCTCGTCCGGGGTGTCGTCCGGCGTGATCACGGTGTTGGCCAGGGCGTACAGGACCTCCTGCTTGCCCACCCGCACCTGCGCCACGTTGCCCTTGACGCTCGCCCGCAGTCCGCACTTGGCGCAGACCAGGGAGATCGCGGTCTTGGTGCGCTTCTTGACCTCGTATCGAGTGGAACCGCACTGGCACGCCACGATCATCGACTCCATCGTGGGCTTGCCCGTCTTGGGGGGCTTCTCCGGGTGGTTGTCCTTCTTCTCCTCGGGCGCCGTGGTCGGCGCGTCCTTCTTCGCCGCCTCCTTCTTCTGCGTGGTCTTCTTCGCCACCTTCTTGGTGGCGCCCTTCTTCGCCGCGGGCTTCGCGGCGGCCTTCTTCTTCTTCTGTGCCTTTGCCATTCCGGTCCTTCTCCTTCCTAGTAGTCGTCCGTCCAGTGGCGCGGGCTATCCTGCGCCGGTTTCTCTCTGTCGTTGAAGAAGTCGTCCTGTGCGGGCGCCGGTGCCACATCTGGCGGCGGCGCTCCGTCGTGCTTGGGTGCCACGTACTTCCCTGACTTCTCGTCTGGGAACGGGCCGTCCCGGTCTATCTCCCATGACCGAATGTACATCCGAGTCATGTCCGACCACAACCTGATCGTGCCGGTTTTGCCGTGCGTGGCCTTCGCCACGATCAGCTGCATGTCCGGGTCCTCCTCGCAGCCTTGTTTGTAGTAGCCGCGGCGGTACACGAACCACACCACACGAGCCGCCTGTTCGATGGCGCCGCTCTGGCGCAAATCGTGGAGTGAAGGGCGCCGATCCCGGCGGTGCTCGACCTCGCGGTTCAGCTGGCACGCGAGCACCACTGGGATGTCCAGTTCCTTGGCGATGTCACGGCACCCCTTTGCCGCGTTCTCTATGCTGTGTGTCTGGTTGTCCCCCTTGTCCGTCAACTCCCCGAGGTGGTCCACCACGAGGAGGTCCAGGCCGTGCAGTTGCTTGTGGAGCGCCGCGATCTGACCGATGCGCTCCGAGGACAGGCCCGGCGTGTCGTCAACCCACAGTGGCAGCCCATGGATCTTGTTCGCCGCCGACATGATCGGCCGCCAGTCGTCGGGGTGGACGGTTCGCATCATTAGGTCGTTGAGGTCCACGTCGGCGAACCGGGCCAGTTCCCGCATCGTCACGTAGCGCCGGGCGTCCTCGGTGGGAATGTACAAGGTGTGGCGCCCGTCGAGCGCGGCGTTGGTGAGCATGTTGAGGACGAACGCCGACTTGCCCATGCCCGGCCTGCCACCGACGATGGTGAGAAGGCCCGGCCACAACCCGCCGGTGAGGGTGTCCACGTTCTCGATTCCTGTGCGTACCAGCCCAGGCGGCATCTTGCCAGTCTCCAGGTCGTTGATCAGGCCCGCCAACTCCTCACCGATCTTGACAGGCCCTTCCATCGACCCCGTGGTCGCCGCGAGAGTCACCGACTTTCGTGCCGCGGCCAGGTACTCGGACACGTTCTCCACGCGCCCGAATCCGCGAGCCACGATCTCCTGGGCCGCGTAGATCATCCGGCGCACCGCCGCCTGCTCCTTGACGATCTTGGCGTAGTGCTCCACGTTGGCCACCGTCGCCACGGAGTCGGTGAGTTCCCCGATGATCATCGGGCCGCCGATCTTGTCCAGGTCCCCGCGCTTGATCAACTCGTTGCCCAGGGTCACCGCGTCGATCACCGATCCGGCGCGGGAAAGCTCGAGCATCGCGTTGTAGATCCTGCGGTACGCGTCCACGTAAAAGTCGGACTGGTCCGAGATGGCGCCGCCCACGATTGGTAGCGCGTCGTTGTTGAGCAGAACCGCGCCGAGACACGCCCCTTCTGCTTGTTTGTCGTAAGGTGGTACTCGTCCCTCGGTCACCTTACTCCTCCTTTCCCACGGCGGGTGGAGCGTACTCTCTCCTCCAGGTCCGTGCCGTGTCTGTATTGGTCGTTGTCGCTGCGACGGGCCGGCTTATCCTGGTCCCGCACCGCCGCGTTCCAGATGAATCGCCCGAGATCCCGCTTGGCCTTGCGTGGGTTGGCGTAGGTCCACCCCGCGAGTTTGTTGACCAGGGCGGCCACGTCCACGTTGGGACACGAGTCATCGAGCTTCGCAGCGAGGCCGACGCCGCGCTTGTCGCCGATGTTCTCCCACATGGTCTGCTCGTCCTTGCCAGGAACGGTGAACTTGACTGTCTGCATCGCGTGGTAGATCGCCCGGAGCCTGTCCGATGCCCCGGGAGGTGGAGGTGGAGGACCCGGATCGCCGAGAGGGAGGGAAGGCGGATCCCGCCTGACCTCACCACCTCTCTTCCCTGATCCTGATCCTGATCCTGATCCTGATCCCTGATCCTGATCCTGATCCTGGCTTCCCAAGGGGTGGACGTGACCCTTCTCAAGGGGTAGCACCTGACCCTTCTCAAGGGGTATCGGATCCACCGTCTGCCAGAATCCGGCCACGTCGGCTGCGATCTTCTCTGGGTGACACGCGACACACAGGAATTGCAGGTTGGCCACGTCATCGCTGCCGCCCAGGATCTTGGGCACCACGTTGTCCACCTCCAGGTCCTCCGTGGCGCCACACCTGGCGCACTGGTTGCCGCTGCGCTTGATCAACTCGCGCATCGTCGAGATTTTCGGCCGCCAGCGATAGGCTTTCGGACGGACACCGTGCAAGTGGTAGGCGTCGCGGTACTTGGCGATGAACAGGGGCACCAGTGGTGAGACAATCCTTTCCAACTCCCTCACCACGGCGGTGCGCCTGTTGTCCTTCGGCGCGAGCTCCTCCGCGACTTGGAACCGTGCCATCTCGAGGACGAACACGGTTTCTGTGTCGTGATCGTAGACGCAGAACCCCATGTCGCAGAGTCGCGCCATCGCGTCGGTCACGGCACCGATCTCCAAGCCCGTGTCCTGGGCGATGTACATGATCGGGCAGTAGTACAGGCCGGTCATGGACGAGTGAGGGGACGTGATCAGGTAGAGGGCCAGGACCTGCGCGTCCCGGTCGTCACGCAACTCCTTGCCCGTGTCCCCGATCCAGAACCGGCCCGAAACTATGGAGTAGTCGCGCATCGCCTAGTTTTTGCGGCGGCCGCGGCCCGTTCCGTTCTTCTTGGCTCCTCGGCGCCCACCGGATTGGTCACCGTCCCCGAAGAAGTCGTCCTTCTGCTTGTGCTGCTCGCGCTCGAACTCCTCGGCCTCGGCGCGTTCCCTGGCCAGGATCTCCTCCTGTTCCTCCGGTGTGGGTTCGTCGCCAGTCCCCTCAGATTGGTCCACGCCGTCCTCGTGGTCGGGACCGGGGTCCTGGTCGGGTTCCACGTGAGTGTCCTCCTCACGTGGGGCGTCGTCCACCTGCACCCCCGTCTCCGCCAGCATCTGCTGCTTGAGGCTGCCCATCCTGGTCAAGCTCACCCCCTGGGCCGCACCGTCGCCGGCGGTGGTGGGCTGGTCGTCGGCCTCGATGGATGTGCCCACCACGTTGGTGGCCACCTCGGCGAGGGACTGTCCGCGCCCGGACTCGGCCAGGCTGATCAGGGCCGCGGGCTTATCAAACTCGGGGGACAGGTCCCAGAACTTGGCGGACCAGCGGACGGCGGTCTTCTGCGCCATCGCCTCGATGTAGGTGATCCACGGGACGCGCCGGATCGCAGCGGCGTTCATCTCCTTCTCCGGCTCGTTCTCCTTCCACCGCTTCCAGAACACCTCGGACCCGTCGTCGCGCCGCTCCACGCGGATGTTCTTGTCGGCCAGGACCCGGTCCCTGTGCTTGAAGATCGCGGTCATGGGGTACGGCTGGCCGAAGTCGTAGAACCCGTCGTGGTAGCGGAGCGCGGCGTACACCGCGACCATCTTGCCACGGGGCTTGCGCACGTCCCACGTGTGATTGAGGAACGGGTCGCTGCCCAGCTGGTGGGCGAACGAGTCGTGCTCGTGGACGATGATTGCCTCCACCTTGCGGACCAGTGGGTCGCGGCGGGCCAGCTTCATCAGGCCGCGGTACTGGACCTGCAACTGGGTCAGGCGCTGCCACTGCCAGGTTCCGTCGTCCGCCTTGAACTTGGACGCCCTGGACTCCAGGTAGGCCTCACCCAGCGGTCCCTCGAACCGCACACCCAGAGTAGCTGCCTCCAGGATCGCGCCCAACGTGGACTCGGGCACGGAGTTGAGAACGTCCTTGTCGCTGCCGATGTGCGTCAGCGCGGAGTTGATCCACGCGTCTGTGCTCATGCCGTCGGGCAGGGACTCGTCGATCATCTCCCTGATCCCGGCCGACTCGAGCCAGCCTTCGATCTTGCGGTAGTTCGGATGTGCCATGTGCCTCTTCCTTCCCGGGGCTGCGCCCCTACTGTAGTTTGCCCGCCACGGCATCGGCTGCTTGCTCGATGGCGGCGCGTATCTCTCCCAGTTCCATCTCCAGCATCGCCGCGTACAGGTCGGCCCTGGCCCGCAGCTCGTCGAACGCCTCCACGCCGGCCTCCAGATCGAAGTCGGTGGTGGTGAACTCCTGGAGTTCCTTCTGCACGGTCATGATCCCGGCATCCGTCGCCTCGTCGCCCGTCTCGGCGCGATCCTTCGGCCCGAAGTAGCGGAACGAACGGTATGGCTTGCCTCGCACCTCGTACTTGGACAGGTCCATGTCCGGGTGATCCGCCTGGAGGGCCTTCTTGTCGAACACCTTACGACCTGCCTGCTCCCTGTTAAGGAATTTGTGGCGGCCGACTTGGACCGCATCGAGTCCGGCCTCGCCCATGACGTCTATGATCATCGCCTTGGCCGCGTCCATGGCCCGCTTCGCCGCGAGCTCACGCTCCTTGGCCAGCTTGTACGTGTCCGCCGCGTCCTTCCACCCCTTGCCGTCCATCTGCTTGTAGACGGTTTTGCCAGCCTTTTTCGTCTCGGGCTGCTTGAACGCGACCGCCGCCGGCGGCACGTTCTTCTCCACGTGCTCGCGCCAGAACCTCCTGGCGTTGTCCTGGAGGATCGTACTGACGTCCGGGTCCAGGGGCAACTCCACGACCTGCAGGGCCACGTTCTCGCACTCGTAGATCACAACCCTGGTGCCCTTGATCTTGCCCTTCCACTCGTCACCCAGGAACGGCAGGGTACACACGTTGGCGCAGTGGGCGAGGTGGGCTGACTGGATCATGTAGTAGTCCCGGATCCCGCTGGTGCGGAACGAGTCGGCGACCCGCTGCATCGGGGACTTGATCTCCAGAACCCACCCGTCGGCGCACAACCCGTCGAAGTCGGCGAACATCGGCGAGTCGGGGTCGTCCACCTGGAAGTCGTGGTAGCGTTCCTGGTCTGTCTGCGGCGCGTACACCTTGATGCCAGACTGCGCCTCGTACATGGCGGCAGCCAGTGGCTCGTATGTGTTGCCACGGCGCAGGTGCGGGTTGTCCTCCTCGGCGGCTACGTCCTCGGCGGTGATCGTCCGCTTCTTGGAGATGTACAGGTCCACCGGGGTTTTCTTGAACACCTCTCCCAGCGCCAGGATCGGCGAGTCCGAGGATCCCACTCCCCGCTGCCTGCCCTGGAGCCACTTGACTTTCTCTGCGATGTTCATCGCTGCTCCTTTCTACGCGAGGCCCGGGTATGGGTCCTCGTGCCGCACGAACGCGGCTACCTCGTCCGTCCCACCACGGTGGGAACACCCTTTCCGATACGGGCACGGGGACCCGTGACCACGACACGCCGCACCGTTGCGCGGCCAGATCCGCGCCGACCTGTGGTGTTCCTCCACGCCGATCAGCGCGTGGACGTCCGCGACCCACGCCTTGACGGCCTCCACGGTGGACTCCACACCGACCCTGTACGCGAACGTCTCGCCGCGGCCGATGATGCGCTCGAGCGCGGACGCGCACCGCTCGTTCTCCACGTCGGGATCCAACCCGTTGGCGCGGACTGTCGCGTTCCACTGCTCCAGGGACGTGTCACACGCCGACCTGGACATGCCGCCGACGCCCGACCCGTTGCACTCGCCGCACTGCTTGGTGACCACCTCTCCGTCCTCGTCCTTCCGTGACGGGATCGTTCCCTTGCCCTTGCAGTTGCGGCACTTCACAGTCTCGGGGATCGCCGGGGCCTTGGTCCGCACCACCTCCACAGTGGCGGCGGTGATCGTGGTTTCCGCTGCCTTGGACGCGATCCACATCGCCGCGGCGAGCCACTGGTCAAGTCCCATGTCGTCCGCGACGGTCTGTGGATCGGTCGTGGACGTGAACTTGCGGACCAGGACCGCCGGTCCCAGCTGGCCACGGTCCAGGACCCCGTCGATCCTGGCGGCGTAGGTGATGTCACCAAGGCCCAGCGGGAACTCGACCACCCTGTCCACGAGGGGGCGGCCGGTCTTGTCCACCATGAACTGCGGATCGGAGATGCCGCCGAGGGTGTCCCCGTAGTGGGCCAGGATCCGCGTCGCCTCGTCTGTGATATCCTCGATTGTACTGGTCCACCGCTGCGCCTCGTCGCGCCCCATCTCCCCGACCATCCGAAGCAGTTCGTGGCGGTAGGCCATGACTACCGCGTCGGCGGCGGCCCTGGTCCTGATCGTCCCCAACCCGCGGACCACGGCCCGATCACGCTCGTGGAGTGCGTCTGCGAGCACCGACTTGATCCGGGGCGGCCACGGCGCGTGGCGGCGCCCCTTCAGTCTCCAGTTGTCCTCGTACTCGATGCGGAACCGGCGCGGGCACGTGGCCAGCGTTGTCAACATGGTCTTGGTCCGCCTATTCGGCGGCCGTGTTGCGTTCTCCAAGTGCCTCCTCCTTTCGGCCAATGGCTGCGGCCTACTGGGCGTCGGCGTCCATAGTCGGCATGAACGCCTCACCGTACTCGTCCGGGCTGACCTCCTCCAGGATCTCGTCCATGCCCACGTGGAGCGCGGAGCAAATGTCGCGCAGGAGCGACGCCTTGGGGTCGCCGCGTTGGAGGATGTCGTGGAATCCCTGTGGGGTCTTCCCGACTCGCTCTGCAATCTCCCGCAGCGTCAGGCCGCGGCGCTTGCACAGCAACTCCACACGCGCCTTGAAGTGGTTCACCTTCGTTCCCATCTGCACCTCCATTTCAAAGGTTGTAGACACCGATCTGTTCAACCCTGTACATAACACGGTTGTTTTGACGCGTCAGTGTTTTTCGTGACTATTTGTTGCGCCCGTACGACGCGGCGTGGGTTTCGAGGATCTGGGCCGCCACAACCAACGCGGCTCGACCGATCGCGGTGCTCCCATCACCGTCCGGCAGCGGGTCGATGGCGCGGACCAGCTTGGCCGCCCTTGCCAGGCCGCGGCGGACGTGGTGGGCGTCGGTGTTCTCCCGACAGAAGAACCGGTCGAGTGCGGCAAAGGAGTCGGCGAGTGCGCGATCCGCCCCGTCGATCCCCTCGTCGGCCACCATCGACTCGTGGCGGTGGCGGAGCTCGGCGCGAAGGTCCTCGGCCAGCCCCTGGAGATCGGTCCCGTCCAGATCGGCCTCGGCGTCGGTGTCCGGGCACGGCACCGCGTAGCCGTACCGCATCACGTTCGCCCGGTGCTCGTCGCAGAACACGGCCTGGCCCGCCACCTTGTCGCACCCGTCAACGGCGCAGGGGGCGCACCCGGACACGGGGAACGGACCGCACAAGGCCCGGCGCTGGTCCGGGGTCAACGGCCTTTCCCGTGGTTCCGTGTCGGTGTCGGGGACCGGCGCCAGGGCGTGCTCGGCCAGCCGATCCGCGACCCGCTCAAGGACGTTGATCAGCCTGGGCACGTCCGCGTCGTAGAACTTGGCCCCTCTCCTGGTCATGTGAAACGGTGTTCCAGTCATTGTGTAACTCCCTCCTGGTCAGTGATTCCGTTGCTACTAAATTACCCTGCGCCACAGCAGGCCCTCCAGCAGTGGACGCTGCTGGCTCCCTTCACCGGCACCCCTACTAGCGAAGAAACCGGAGCAGCGTCCACTGCGGGAAGGCCTGCGGTGTGGTCTGTACGTCATTGATCGTGGGGTCCCTGTGGTCCCATGATCCACGTGATCAGGGCGTCCCCGTCGATAACCCGGACCATGACAGGACCCCTGCGGTCCAGCGCCTGGAGAGCGGCTCCCATGCCCACTCCTAGACCATATACAACCCTCCCGTGGTCCTCGGAACGGACTGGCGACCCGGCACGGACCGCCCGGAGGTACTCCCCGAACGCCTCGTAAATCCTGGTCGCCCCGTCCCTGTCCTTGATCTGCTTGTCCCGGACCAAGTCGGCCAGCGCGTCCATCCGACGGGCCGCGTTGCTGGCTGCGAATTGATCCGGCGGTCGCTTGGTTCCAATCGGCCTCACACCTTCCCAAAGAGGTGGTGCATGTCCCTCTCGTCCGCCATCGCGTCCCGCAGCACCACCGTCTCGTCGCTGAACTGCTCGTTGATCTCGGTCCTGGTCGCGGACCCGACGAGGATCGAGTTGCACGCGAAGTCCAACTCGTCCCGGTCCCGGTTCCACTTGGCCAGCCACTCGTCGGTGACCCTGGCCCGCCCGTCCGTCACCATGACGATGTCCGCCTGCTTGAACTCGCCCTGCTCACGGATAACCTCGACGCACCGGTCCAGGCTGTCCATGAAGTTGGTCCCACCGTCGGCGGCGAAGAAGCTCACCGCGTCGGTGATCGCCTCGGGCGTCATCGCGTCCTTGCCGGGGAACTGGTCGACCCGGAGGACGCCGTGGCCGAAGTGCACGATGGCGAAGCCGCGGTTCTGCTCCTTGGCCACCTGCATGAAGGCCAGGCAAACGGCGGCGGCCCACACATCGGCGTCCCCAGCCCCCATCGAACCGGAGGAGTCGAGGCACATGACTATCGGCCCCTTGTGGTCCTTCTGCTTGTCGGCCTTCTCGGTGCAAGCCAGGGAACGTTCCGCGTACTTGGCGGCGAAAACGTGCCTCATGCCCGGGGTCCCGTAGACCAACTCCCGGAAGCACAGGTTGCCGAGGTCGTTCGAGAACCGGCGGCCCACCCGCTCGCCCGCGCCCTTGCGGGGCTTCCGGCGTTGCTGGTCACTGGCGATCCGGCGGAGGCGGCCGGCCAACTCCGCGATCTTGCGGAGGCGGGCGTTGTCGTTCACCACCTTGGCCAGTTGGTTGCCCACCGCCATCTGCGCCTTCCTGCCGCTGTGCACGTCCAGGCCGATCCCGTACGCGTCGATCATCGCCTGCATGGCCGCAATCTGGCCGTTGGCGTTGGCGGCGGCGTCACGGAGTGCCTGGCGCACCTGGGTCATGTCCAGCTCCTCAGCGGCACCCTCGGCTGCGTCCCGCTTCTCGCCCATACCGTCCAGGATCTCGTCCAGGGTTTCCTCGATGGCCTCGCACTCCTCGTCGTCGCCCCGGTCCTCCGCGTCCGCCAACAGGCGCTCCAGGTACTCCACAACGTCGGCGTCGCTACGCACGTCCTCCACCGGCGTGGAGGGTGCCGGGACCTTCCGCAGTAGGTCGTCGATCATCGAGGAGGTGACCATGCCCGCCCACGTGTCGTTGCCCACGGTCTGTGCACGCAGGTCCGTGACCTGGGGAACGTCGCGCATCGCCGCGTCCAGGCGTTGGAACACCTCCGAACCAGCAGCCGGTTCCTCGAGGCGCTCCGGCGTGTCGGCGTGGAAGAAGTGGAACATCTCGGCGGCCCAGTCCGGGAACGCCTCGTAGCGGTCGCGCCCGTCGGCCTCGGCACGGGCCGCGTTCTCGTCGGCCAGCGTGTGGTCGTTCCACAGATGCCGCTGGAACTCGCTGGGCCGGTATATGAGGTTCTGTGTCGTCATCGTCCGTTCCTCCTACAGGCTCGCCGGGCGGAACATGGTGATCTCGCGGCCCCGGTCCACCAAGGCCTTGATCGCGCTCTCCACCACGTCCACGGCCTCGTTGACCTGCTCGTTGTCCTCGCCAACCTTGTCCACGACCTCCATGATCGCGTCGCGCCGACCCGCCAGCTTGCCCTGGATCTCGCCCAGGACCTTGGTGGCCGCGGTCTTGGTGAGGGTCCCGGTCTTGATGTCGTCCAGGGTGGGCAGTTCGCGCATCGCGATCCGCACACCGTCGATGATCGAGGTGGCACGGGCACCGTAGGGGTCCGCCGCGTTCCCGATGGTCTTGAGGAGTTCGGGGCGGCCGTCGTGGGTCTTCCAGATCACGTCGGCCAGGACCAGGAAGTCGCCTGGCTGGACCGTGGCGTGGCCGTTGACCACCGCCCTGGCGCGTACCAGCTTCGGCGCCTTGCCGATCCACGTCCGGTCACTGGCCGTGAACCCTGCGTCCTCACAGGCCCGCTTGACCGCCAGGAGGATCTTGGCCTCGTCCAGGCCCCACGGGACCGCGGCGGCCGCGTCGCGGAGCTTGTCCAGATCGCCGCTCTCCATCTTAGCGGTGATCTCGGCCGGCCCGTCCACGAGCAGCTTGAGGAGGGCGTCCTGGTCGCCGATGTAGTCCAACCAGAACTTGACGGCGAAGCGGTCGTACAGGGCGTCCAAGCTGGCGTCCTCGGGGTACTCGTTGCTCGCACCGATCACCGTCTCCAAGGGCAGGTCGATCATGTCCGCGCCGTTCCGCATCTTGCGCTGCTGCATGGCCAGGAGGAACCCGTTGAGGAGGGCGGAATTGGACTTGAAAATCTCGTCAAGGAACCAGACTTGCCGGTCAGGGGCGCACCCGTCGGTCCGCCGCTGGTAGCGGTCCTCCTCCATCATCGCCTTGGCCGAGAACATGCCGAACACCTCCTCCGGGGCGGTGTCCTTGGTCAGCTGGATCTCGAAGAACGAGGACTCGATGCAGCGGCTCAACGCCTCGGCGAAATCGCTCTTGGCCGTCCCGGGAGGTCCCAGGAGCAGGCAGTGGTCCTTGGCCAGGAGGGCGGTAAGGACGCCGTCCACCGGCCCGCTGCGCTCCACGAACCTGGCCTTCAACTCGCGCCGGATCGCCTGGAACCGCTCGGCCGCCGTGGCCTTTGTCTTGTTGGTCTTGGTCTTGGACATGGGGGTGCCTCCATTGCTGTGGGCCGTATCGGCCCGGGTTTGTGTGTCGTCCATCCTGTCTGCGTACTTCGTCATTACCTCTTTATAATACACGTTTCAACGTACCGGTCAACCTTTTTTGTAACAATTGTGTGTCTCCTGTTACGGGTCACGGCTTTTCATGACCAGTCACGTGCGCGTCCCTGCGCCACCAGCTGCTGGCCCTGGCCCGGGGTCCTCACAGAGGTATTGACCCGGTCCCGAACGTCCAGCTGGCTGGATTTCAACGCTGCGGCCCTGTGCGGCCCGTCAGGCCCCGTTCTGACCAGTGGGTCCTGGGATATGGGTCCACCCCGAAACGTCCAGCACGACCAGGAGCAGTGGACGCTGCGGCCATGCACAAGGGGCACCGACCCTGGGCGGATCGTTGGGACGGTGACCGAGGGACAGGAGAGAACGCCGCCCCCGTTGTGGGGGCGACGGTGGGGCGGGGTTGTGAGGTTGGTCGGCTAGGCGGTCTTCTTGGTCTTCTTGGCGGCCTTGCGGCCCTTCCCGGCGGTGATCTCCTTCTCCTTGGCCGCGGCCTCGCGCTCGCGCTTCTTCGCGGCACGGGCCTTGTCCTTCTCGGCCTTGGCCTCGGCCTTGGCACGGGCCTCCTCCTCGGCCTTGATCTCCTCCTCGGCCTTCTTGCGCTCCAGGGTGGCCATGACGGTCTTGGCGGCGGCGTCCACCTTGGCGGTGAGGTCGTCCACGAGGGTGCCCAGGATGCTCTGGAACAACTCGGCGCGGTTGCGGAGGGTGTCGAACTCCTCGACACGCTTCTCCAGGGTGTTGACCCGGATCGTGTTCCACCCCTCGGCCTCGTACTGCTCCAGCTGTGCCGCCAACTCGCCCAGCTGGGACTCGAGGCCGTGCCGGGTCGCCTCCTGGAGGGACTCGATCGTCTCGGCGGTGTCGAAGCACGGGATGATCACGGTGGTCTGCTTGAGCATCTTCATGAACCCGTTCCAGGCGCGGACCTGCTCGGCATGCACGGCGGGGACGAACCAGAGGCCGCCGTGGGGCAGGGACGGGACGGCGTGCCAGTTGCGGAACGCGAACTGGAAGGCGCTCCGCACGTCGCCGGTCAAGTACGTGTAGGCCAGTTCCTCATAGGCGGCGCGCAGGGCAACCGCCGCGGGGTGGGAGGGATCCTGGAGTTTGAGGCAGTCCTTCGGCTCGGCGCCCTCGGCGTACTTGCCCCGGTCGAACCCGACCTTGGTCACGGTGGTGAAGGACGCGTCCTTCTTGCTGACCTTGTTCCCGGCGTCGTCCACGAGCTGCCGCTCCACGATGCTGTGCACGATCCGGTTCTCGTTGTCCTCGACCACCACGGCGTCCTCGACGCGGCACTCCTTCCGGCCGGAGTTGAAGACCAGGCTGATCGCCTTCTTGTAGCACGCGATCGGGGTGTTCTTGGGCAGGCGCAGCTGGTCCAGGATGCCGCACGCCGTTGCCGCGGCCTCCACGTCGGCCTTGAGGTGGGTCCCGGACAGGCTCCACCCCACGAGGTCACCGAGGTGCTTCCCGTCGTCCATCGAGATGGCCTCGGCGACCTTGCGGATCTTGCCCTTAGCCTCGATGCTGGGCTTCGGGGCGGCGGGCTTGGTCGTGTCCGGCTCGGGCGCGGCCTCGGGGGCGGGCTCGGCGGCGGGCTTGACGGCCCCCTTGGAGGGGGCGGGCCGCTTGGACTTGGTGCCCTTGTCCTCGGTGTCGGCGGGCACGGTGACCCCGGCCTTGGTCGGGTCCACGCCCCTGGCCTCCAGCTGGGCCAGGTTGATCGCGGCGGGCGTGTTGTCGCACCCCAGGGCCTTGGCGGTGGCGGCGGCGTACTCGTCGGCCACCTTGGCCATGTCGTCGATCTTGGCGGTGTTGATGTCCTTGAGGTAGGCACGGGCGAGCTTGCGCGTCTCGGCGTCGAACACGTCGCGGGCGCGGCTGATGGCCTTGGCGTTACGGGTCATGGTCTTGATCTCGGCGTTGGTCATTGGGTCCTCCTCGGGGCTGTGCCCCTTGTTTTGGTTTACTGGACGGCAGCGGTTCGCCGTCTTCCCGTCCAGTCGCTGCAATGTCAATATACTCACCATCACATTCATTCTACAGGTTTCAAGTGCTGCGTAAACATTTTTTTGTAAAATAAATCACTTTCTTTATCCATGAGTGTTTACCTTAACTTAGCCTCCCACTGGAAAGGGTGTTCTACGGGAGGCGCCACTCCTGGAGTGCCAGGAACCCGGGCGGCAGGGCCGCGGCCAGTTGGTCCAAGGGAAGCTCACCCTCCACTGGGGCGCGGTCGTGGTCCGGCGCGAACTCGTCGATCAGGGCGGCAAGCGGGGACTCGGCAAACGGTGGGACGGCGTGAATCGCCAGTGCCGGGTCCTCGTGGAGGATCATCGCGCCCCCCCGTGGACGATCTCCTGGACTTCCCAGGCGGCGATCTCGTCCGTGATCTCACGGCGGTGGAGCTCGGCGCGGCGCTTCTCCCGACGTGCCTTGTCCAGCCGCTTCTGGACGCGCTCGAGCGCCACGTTGACAGCGGCGGCCCGGTCCAAGTAGATGCGGAAGGCCACCATGCCGTGGCCGAAGTCGTACACAACCTCCCGGAGGCGCCGCAGTTGCTTGCCTGCGGCATCGGTCCGTCTCAGGATCATGGTGAACCGGTCGTAACCGTCCCGTTCCACGTCCTCCACGACGCACCGGCGCACTCTGTTCTGGCCCGTGACCTGCCACAGCACGGTGCCAACCTCGGGAACGCCCGCGGCCGCCATCTCGGCGGCAACCGCGTCCAGGTTCGTCTCGTTGTTATTCGTCATCGTCATCCTCCTCATTGATTACCGGGCCGCACGCCTCCGGTCCTTCCCACGGTCCCCAGTGGCCAGTCTCGGTGACCCAGCGGGCCAGGTCGGGATAGGTGTAGCGGAAGCACTGGTCCGGGTCGATGTTGCCGACAGAGTAGAACATGAACACGGGGAACTCGACGCCGCGTTCAACGTCCCGGCACATGGTCATGGTGCCGTCGCCGAACGGCACCTCGTACTCGATCCAGGCGTGGCCGTACTCGCAGAACGGCTCCACCTGCAGGGTCGGCCGCCCGTGGACCAGGACAAGGCCCTCGTGCTCGCCGCCGAAGGCCTTGTCCATCAGGAACTCGCCCGCGGCCTGGTAGCAGTTGCCCGTCGCTTCCATCTCAGTTGCCCTCCTGCCAGATCCCGCACTGGCGCAGGTAGTCGATGGCGGCGACCTTCATCTCGGTCCACGTCTCGCCGCCGAACTCCCCCGGGCCGATCCCGCCGTAGGCGTCGGCCAGGAACTTGATCGTCTCGTACACGAACCCGTCTCCCTGGTCGTCCTCGTCGCGCTCGATCGTGATCTCCACGTTGGAGGGGCCGTAGTGTTCCGCGCCCTTGGGACCGCAGCGGAACGTGTCCACCTCGACGTGGAACCCCATCGCACGGATCTTCGCGGCGAACCGTTCCGCCGCCTGCCCCAGCTTGCCGATTGCAACCGCCATCTCAGCACCTCCCCGCCCTGGCGAGCGTGTTCTCGACCGCGGCCGCGACCTCCCGGGGCTTCCTGACCCGCAGGATCACCGACGCCGGGATCCACCGCACCTCGCGCCTGCGGGCCGCCTTGACAGGGCGCAGCTTCTCGTCGTAGCACCGCACCGGTCCCTCGGACTCGTCGAGCATCTGGTTCCACTCGGCCGCTCCGGGCCGCACGATCCCGACCTTGCCGTTGCGCGGGTTGACCGGCTTGGCCACCGTCTCCCACGTGGGCTGCGCGTTGGAGTAGTTCACCAGCACCTCGTCCCCGGCCTTGATCCCGCCCAGGTTGGCGGCGAGCTCCATGCGCCGCTCCACCCTGGACTCCTTCCGGGCGTCCTCCTTGGTCTGCGTGATCGCGTGGGCGTCAATCGCGTTCTGAACCGCGCCCTTGGTCCAGTGGCCCATCGGCGCCTTGAGCAGGCGCTCGCCGATCACGGTGTACCCGAACGTGCGGCCAGACGCGATCATGGGGGCCAGCTGGTACTCGACGCGCCCCTTGTTGCGGCCGCGGCGGATCATCCTGGTCCCCACCACGACACAGTCCACCTTGCCCTGGCGCCCGTCCAGGCACACAACGTCGCCGACTCTCTTGGTCTTGGTCGTCATCTCACTCACCTCCCAGGGGCAACACTGTGTCGGTGCCTGCGTCCACTGTCCGCGCCACGTCGGCCAGGATCTCCCTGGCGGCGACGATCAGGCGGTCCGCCTCCTGGACCTTGACCAGCAGGTCCATGCGCTTGGTCTTGGCCAGGCCGATCTCCACGGCGGTCAACTCGCTGTAAGTGTCCATAAGGCTGCGGCACAGGCCCGCGATCCGGTCGTAGTTCGTGTCATTGGTTCCCATCTCTGCCTTCCCTTCTCGCGGCCGCCCAGGCCGCGTGTCTGTGAGGTTCCGTGTTACCTACTTCGTCTCCCAGGCCGTGAGCTTGTGCAGTGCCGCGTCGGTCCACTTGATCTCGGCCTCGGGCGCGTCCTCGCCTTCCATGATCGCCATCGCCGCGTCCAGGATGTCCGCGTCCAGGTCCCGCACGTGCACACGCTTGGCGATCCGCTCGGCGTCCGGTCCGAAGATGTCGAAGTCAGCGTCCACGTCGTTGAACTGGCGGCACTGGTCGGCGTCGGCGTACACATCGGTGCTGCCGCACTCCCACCGGCACACCACAACGGTGAACCGCTCGGCCTCGGCCTGCTCGATGCTGCCGCGGATCATGGCGATCGTGTCGGTGAGGGTGTTGAACTCCACCGCCATCGCTGTGATCTTGGCCACGTCCACCCGAGGGCACTCGACCCGGTTCCCAGCGTCCCCGCGCACCGTGCGCAGGGCATCCTCCACGTCCTCCATGACCCCCTCCAGGGTGTCCCCCAGCATGGACGCCAGGGACAGGCGCCGGTTCGTGAGGGTGTCCAGGATCTGCTCCATCTGCTTGGTGTTCTCGTTCATGGGGTGCCTACCTTTCCGGCCCCCCCCAGGGGCCGCGTCTGTGTGGCCGTTGGCCACTAGTTGCTCTCCGTGTTGAACGACCCGTCGAGGATCGCCTTGGCCATTTTCCGATACCGCTTCAACGAACGGCGGGTGTTGCGGCGGATGTGCTTGATCGCCTCGGGACCGGCGAACCGGGTCACCGGCGTGTCCTGGCGGGCGCAGTTACAGGACCGGCACGCGGTCACGAGGTTGCGCTCGGAGTTGGAGCCGCCGTCCGCCTTGGGCTTGACGTGGTCCAACGTGACGTCCCCGGGGTCGGCGTCGCGCAGGTCCGCGAGGCAGTACAGGCACCGGAAGTCGTCCCGGAGGTAGATCGCCAGGCGCTTGTCGCTGCGGATCCACTGGCCTGCCGGTTGGTGCGGGGATCGTGCCCTCTTTCGCTCGCCGTTCGTCATCGTCCGTCCCTCCGTTTTCGTATCGTTCAACATAACCATCTCACCTTTATTATACAAAATTCCCTGTACAGGTCAATAAAAATCACTACTTACATAACTTTTTTTGAAAGGTGAGTGTTTACGACCACTTACATCACATAAAAATGGGACTTGCCAGGGGTTGACCGGGGCACGAGGTGTTACCAGGCGGTAAAATCGGGACCCCTTGCCAAGGGGTGGACCAGGACCTTGCGGAGGGGGCAGCTTCCGCCGCGTATCACATCGAGGTGAGAATGTGGATCACGTAGCCGCTGGCCGCGACCGCGGCGCCGATCAGCCCGCCGACCCACAGGACCGGGCGCGGGATCTCGTAGTGTCCGTTGCCGGAGTTGCGAATCAGGCCGCGTTGCGGCGTGATCTGTCCCGTTGGGTCGTCCCGGAAGTCACGCACGTTCACCGCGTCGTCACTGTCCGATTCGGCCCGGCGCATCGCCTTGCGGCGAGCCGGACACCGATCGCCGTGTGCATTGATCGCGTCGTCGATCCGACCAGGCAACCCCTGGACCGTGGGCTGGAGCTCGTCGCGGATCTCGTGCCACAAGCCCCGCGCCGATTGCTCGAGCGCGGCCTGGGACTTGCCGATCTCCCCCACTTCCGACCGCATCCCCTTCACGTCGGACCCGACCGCCTTCATGGTGGCCGTGATCGAAGCGAAGGCGGCGCTACAGTCGGCCCGCATCGTGTGTTCTTCAGATTTGCCGCCGGGCTTGAACGGCGGCGGTGAGTCGCTGGTGGTATGGGGCGGCACTTGGAACCTCCTTGACGCGCCTCTAGCGCGAGGGCGCGTTAGAAGGTCATCCACCCCGCGGGGGTCGCGTAGATCACCAGCTTGTCCCAGGCCACCACGATCGCCGCGGGGCCGCCCGCACCGTCGATGGTTTCGCCACCGTTGGGCACCACGTTGATCGCGGACACGCCGGCGTTGCCCACCGCGTCCTTGACCACGTAGGCCTTGCCCGGGGGCACAGTCGCCACGGCGGGCAGATCCACCTGGACCACGCCACCAGTCGTGTCCACGTCCAGGATCACGTCGGCGGGCGCCGCAGGGTAGGGGGTCATGCCGAAGTTGACCTGGGTCAACGCCATGACGCCCTCCACCAGCGACTGGACCGCGCTGTGGTCGGTGCCGTCTCCGGTCCTGTGGGCATCGTTTAGGGCGACGTTGGCGTGGTCGGAACCGTCGCCTCCGCGGTGGATCGCGTTGAGTACGACGATGGCGGCGGCGTTCAGCGACAGCCAGCCCGCGCCGTCCGAGACGAAGGAGGCCCCGGCGTTGTCCTCGCCCAGGGTGAACGGACCGGCCACCCCGTCGATGTTCTCGCCGCCCTGGGGGGTCACCGCGCACGGGTTTGCCGTCGCGCCCTGGGTCGCGTCCATGACGGTGATGACGCGCCCCTCCCTGTCGACCGCCGAGGGCAGGTTGACGACGGACGGGCCGCCGATGGCCGTGGTGTCGACGAGCACGACGCGGACCCCGTCTGCGACGTCGTAGGGCGTGGAAGTGACCGGGTGGATCTGGTCGGACGCGCCGAGCACGGTCCAGTCGGTGCCGTTCCACGCGATCTCCTGGCCGGCCTTGAACTTCTGACCGGTGTTGGTCTTGGTGGGGTCGTCGTCCACGACGTCGGCCTGGCACTCGTATGTCCAGCCGTTCTGCACGTCGCCGGGATCGGGGAAGTCGGCGGGCAGGTTGATCGCGCCCTTGAACAGCAGCGGCCCCGTGAGGGTGCCGATCGCCGCCTCGTTCGCGTTGACCTGCGCGATGATCTCGTTCGTCTTGGTGACGAGCACGCTGTCGCTCGGCCCCATCACGCCCGAGGCCTGGTCCTGTGTGACCTGATCGATTGCCATTTCGGAACTCCTTTCTTCGCGGCCTCGACCGCGGTTTTACGCTACGAAACTCTACTCCAGGCGCCCACCCCTTGTGTGCACCGTCACCCACTGCGCCCCGTCCCACGCCTTCACGACGTTGGCGGCGGTGTCCAGGACCGTGTCGTTGACGTCCGGGTCCTGTGGGTACTCGTCCTGCCCGGCCGCTTCCGTGGCCCCAAGGGCCGCCGCAACCTGGGCGGTGTAGTCGATCCGCGTCTTTCCCAGTGAGAACATCGTCACCTCCTACGGGACCACGGCGCCGGTGGAGTCGATCCACGCGCCGCCGTTCCAAGTGAGCCACGCCCCGGGACCCGGGCCGCCGCCGGGCAGCAGATCCTGCGCCCAGAACCGATACTGGGTCGGCGGATTTGCCGGGCGCATGTCCGGGCCGCCGACACCGGTCGTGCCCTGGCCCTGTTGGGCCGTACCAAGGATGAACGAGGCCCCGTTCATGATCCAGTTGCCCATCGGCGGTGCGCCTGGGTTGTCCAGGATCAGGTTGCCCATCGCGAGGACGGTGCCGGCGTCGGCCTCGACCGCGTTGCCTGCGAATCCGCCGAACGCGAACAGGTTGGCGCACATGGCGAAGGCCCCGTTCTTGAGGCGCAACCCGTTGGTCGCGGACAGGGTGGCGCCTGTGAACACCGCGAACGCGCCATCGGCCTCGAGCGCCCATGCCGTGGGACTCGTCTCGCTTGCGTTGATCCCCACCGACGCGCCGAACATGCCGAACGCGCCGTTGAGCAGCTTGACCCCGCGCTCCGAGTCGCCGCCACCGCCGCCCAGGAACCAGATGAACCCGGCCCCGTCGGCGACGACGCCCTCGCTTCCCGGTCCCGCGTCCACCCCGGCGTAGATCATGATCAAGGAGGCGCCGTGAGGGTTCGGCTCGACGGAGACGGCCCGGGCAGCACCTGTGGCCTTGCACTCCATGTTGAACAGGAACGTCTCGTAGGTGCCGGCGGCGAGGCCGTCGTCGACGTGGCGGACAGCGGAGTCGGTCGGCACCGCGCTGTTCGTCTCCACCCATAACCCGTTCACGAACGAGTCGAACGGCGGCACGGTCAAGGTGTGACCGGAACTCGCCCGGATCCGTGTCACGCCGGCGGGACCGAAACGCGCCACATCGACGAGGCGTACGTGCCGCTTCAACACAACGTTCTCCACGTACAGGCCAGGCGCCACCTCGATGATGTACGGCTTGGTCGGGGACGCGTCGGTGATCCCGTCGATCGCCGCCTGAATCTGCTTGTACGGACGCGCCAGTGTGCCATCCGGCGTGTACGAGTCGGTGCGGGAACCGTCCACATGGACGATCTGCGCCATCGCGGCGATACCGTTAGCTTCGTCCACGAGCGCGTTGATCTTGACGGCCACAGGATCATCGCGGCCGCTGAGTATCCCCTGGATGTCGTTACTGGTCAGGCGTTCGATCATTGGCGTTCTCCTATCGCAGTCCGGCCCTTGGGACACGGCGCACGACACCGGACAACGTCGTGGAGCCGACCGTGTTCATGATCATCCACACCGAGTCCCCGTCGAAGCACATCTTTCCGATCTGGTTGGCCGGGACGGCGCCGACCTCGGACGCCTGCATCATGCCGGCGGTGAGGCGCACCATCGCCGCGACCAGCTGTGTGCCCGACCCGATCGCACGCACATTGGCTACGGGGATCATGTGCAGGTCCCACGAGCTTGCCGCGGCCTCGAGGTCCTGCATCCAGACGTTCAGTCCGTCGAACACGGCGAACTTGGCCGACCCGATCGCCGCCGCGCCCGCCTTCAAGTCGACGACCTGATCGGCGACCCGGTAGATCCAGATGTCCCCGGTCCACTCGATGTACCAGATCATGGCGCCGTCGAAGATCAGCTGGTTCGAGTCGGCGGAGGGGATCGAGTAGGGCAGACCGGCGAGGCCTGAGCCGCCGCCAGGTGCCGCGATGACTGCCGTGGCAAACCCGCCCGTTGTGGCGGTACTGTCCTTCCACGTGAACCACACGTTGGTGCCGTCGGAAACTAGGCCGCCCTGGGGGTAGCAGTTTGCGGGCAAGGTGGGACCAGCGACTGCTGGCAGATCCCCGTCGCCGCTTGCGTTGATCGCTCCCGTCGCGGCGTTGAGGATCGACACCATCGCGTTCGACCCGCCGTTCTGCCACTCGTTCAGGCTGGCCAGTGTCGTCGCGTACTGCTCCGCGCCGTCCAACTGGGCGACGATCAGGTTGCCGTTGTAGTTCGGCGGGGTCAGCGGAGAACCACCAGCCCCGGGCAGCGTCGTGCCCAGTGGTGGCCAGCCCGCACGCACAGCGCCGGTGAGGTCGATCGCGTTGACGAGGTAGGTGCCGGTGCCGGTGTTCAGCACCTTGATGTAGATGTACCGCTCGTCGGAGCACATCCCGACGAACGCATAGGTGGGACCCGCCGGGAACAACGGGGCGCACGGGATGGTGCCGAACGACGTCAGGTCCTCCGTGTCGAGCCACACCAAAGAGAACGTCACGTCGTCGGAGATGACGATGCGCCTGTTCTTACCGGTGGAGGCGTCGTGGGTCATGGTGATGTAGTTCAGGTTGGACGTGCCGCCGATGGATATGCTGTTGAACCCCGACCACGGGCACGCCCAGTGGGCGCCCGCGATCTGGAGGCCGGATGACAGGTTGCCACGCGTACCGAACGGCGCCTGGGAGCCGCCACGGATCGTTTTGAACAGGGGGTTGTCGCGGAACAGGACGTTGTTCACGTCGCGCAGCCGCGTCGGCGTGACCAGACCGTTGTCGAAGTCCCACCCGCCAGTGACAACCTCGTCGGTGGCTCGTTCGGTGCGGTCGTTGAGGTGGCCGTAGATCGCGGTGAGAACCGCCATGACGTAGGACGCGCCGATGGACTCTGGGGAGCCTGCGATCGGTTCGGTGCCGAGGTAGTTGGCGCCGGCCGTACCGGCGCCCTGGCCCATCAGGGTCTGGACGAT
>Ga0180433_10001594_pt1 | contig 37610 bp, 39 predicted proteins | sample SS_ome_8_FD_132980 | JGI IMG/M metagenome (GOLD analysis project Ga0180433, IMG submission 132980) | Hypersaline lake sediment archaeal communities from the Salton Sea, California, USA - SS_1_D_1 metaG | ecosystem: Environmental > Aquatic > Non-marine Saline and Alkaline > Hypersaline >... | reverse complement strand
GCTCAAGGAGCAACTGGCGCTCAAGGAGCAACTGGCGCTCAAGGAGCAACTGGCGCTCAAGGAGCAACTGGATCTATAGGTCTTGCAAGTTTACAAAACTTAATTGTATCCGTTGGAACATCGCCAAATCCTATTGAAGAAAACGTTTGTTATGATTCATCTAATATTGAATTATTACTAAATCAAAGTACTAGTAACGGATTTAATATAAAATTTGTAGATTCTTCAAATTCACAATTTAATGTTTTACCCTTTGGAGGAGATTTAAGTAATAATGCACCTATAGATAGTCAAAATAATCCTGTTAAATTAAATCATTCATCTTGGTTACAAATCGAATTAAATGAAAATGATTGGAATAATATAGCAGAAGCAGTTCGTCCATTAGATAATAAAGTTTTTTTACCTATTTATTGGTATAAAAATACTTGATTAATAATAATAAGGCAACGTTATTATCTTGTGTTTTTTTTGCAAATATTTCAGTACTTTCAACAATTGTGTCTTATAAATTATTAAAATCTCTTATTTGTAATTCGTAATTAGAAGATATTTGTAAAGTAACATATTCATTATTTTGAAAAATATTAGGAAAAAATTCTATTATTATAATTTGAAAATTGATCAAATATATTTGTATTAGGATTTGTAGGAATTATAGCTTGTATATTAATAGTAAAAGATGATATCAAGTTTTTTGAGTAATTGTTTTTCCAATATATTAATCTCATTACCTAATAGTTATTTTACATAAATTTTGGTTAAAACAGAAGATAAAATATCAGGACTTATACTAGTAATTGTTGGTTGATTGGAACTTTAATATTATATTTGATCTTTTTTTATATTTTCATTTATAGTAAGTAAAATTTCTTATCCTGAAATATCAACATAGCTATTTATTGATCCATTGAAGTTTACTATAGTTGTTAATAAAGGATCAAATGACCCTAGCTTTAGATTATTATTATCATTAATAATGATATTACCTCAATTTATAGTCACTTAAGCAATCGGTAAATTATTTACTACATCAAAATTATCAAAATTAGATATATTCTTTCCATTATAATTTAAACTTTCATTTTAATTAGCCTTTATATCTAAATAATAAATTTGATTAATTTAAGAACTTGTAAAGATTACTATTGACATTATAAATATATATATAATAGTTTTATATATATTTATTAAATGGTATATTTATACAAAACTCCTTATATTTCTAATTCGCCATATTTCTAATTACTGCTCATATTTCTAATTACTGCATAAACTGAGTTACTAACCACAGTCACATCTCCCATACTATAACTTTTAACTGTAAAAGTATAGTCAAATGGACTAGCTAATAAAACTAGTTCTTCTTGATCAAAAACATTTTGATCAGTTTTCGATTTAGAATTAGCAATCCTAGATAGTGGATTGTCTGTTGCTAGTGGAATTTCGCTAACAGTAATTGTAAAATCGTAAATTATATTTTTATTATGAAATTCATTCTTTATGCTATCTAAATTAGATTGATATGTATTTTGAATCTGGAGTGTATCAATTGTATCAGAAAGACTATCTGGAGATATATTACCAATGGTAGCTGTGGCGCCTGATAAATCAAACTTAACTACTTGAGCATAATTAGATTTTTCACTTATAGAGGCAGTAGTTGATGAAGAATTGCTAGATCCTTGTATATTAACATCAGCAGTAAGATTTCCTTGATTATCAAGAGAGAGCTGAAGTATTACTGAATAAAAAAGTGCACCTTCAAAGTTTATACCCTCGGCCCCAGCCACAGTATAGATAAATCCAGCATTTACATCATAATTGTTTACTACTGGTAAATTTTTAGATATATTTAAATTTCCCGGGTTTTCCCAACTGTTAATAATAATTGAGCTCAAACTCCACGCATCATCTTCACCAGGTACAGTTGAACTATTGTTATGAGTAATGTGTTGATTTATATCATAGTCAACTTGGATATAGTAATCAACTGACGTCGTGTTTACTCCAGCAGGGCGAGCTTCTTCTGCAACTTGTGCAGTGATAGTTTCATCTAGATGATAACCAGTTGTTGTTAAATCAGGAAAGCTATTATTTAATGTTACTTGTAAACTTCCATTTATAGTAGTCACATCACTTAAAACCATTTTATAAATATTAAAAATATAAAAAAATTTACTAAAAATTTAATATAGCAAATATAATTTCCTAAATATTTTATATTTAATTATAATTTTTTTTTAAAAAAATTATAATCATTATTTTATATAACTATTTTTTTTTGATCGATTATTATTATTTTTATTTTTTCTTTTTGTTTTTTGTTTATTATAAAAACAATTTATTAAATCACTTTTAAATTTATGTAGATTAATTGATAAATTACCACTTAATATTTGTCCATTAAAACAATTTAAAGAACTATTTAAAATTATATCATTATTACTAGAAAAATTATTATCATTTGTTAAAGAAGTACAGCTAGAATATGTATCTGAATTAGAATCACTTAATTCGCATAAGGAATAATTACTACAATATTTATTATCATTTGGTAAAGAAGTACAGCTAGAATATGTATCTGAATTAGAGTCACTTAAATTACATAAAGAAGAATTACTACTACTATTATTATTATATAATTCATCTTCAATATCTTTATATTTTTCATCTAAAATTTTAATAAGTTCATCATAAGCCGAATCACCTTTTTCTTTTACAAAATCAATTACTCCTTTAAATTTATCAAATTCTATTGTAGATGTGTTAAAAAGATACATATACCATGCTATATAAATATTTAATAATGCTTGAGAATAAATAAGATTTTTGGGTTTAAATAAATTAATAGCTAATTTTCCAGGTATATAATAATCACTATTCAAACCTTTACATAAGGCTAATTCTTTTGAATATTTTTTAACTAATTCTTCTAGATTACATATTTTATTTCTCAACATTTTATTTTCTGATTCAAATTGTAATTCTGAATAATATGATTTTTTTCCATTTAATAATACATTTAGTAATCCTTTATATAATTTTAGTTTATAATCATTTTCTATTGTAGTGCCTATTAATTGATTATCTATCAATTCTATTAATCTTTGAAATTCTAAAAAATGAGGAATATTATATGGACCTATAGTTATATATGGATAAATAAAATCATAATATAAATTTTTAATTTCATTTTCAGGAATAGTAGGAACTTGATTAACTTGAGGTAAATTTTTAATTAATTCTACATTTTTTTGTAATAATTTACTAGAACTATTTATTTGTTCTATAATTAGTTTTGGAAAATTATCCTCTCTAATCGAATTATTTTCATTTGTATTGTATGATAATTTATTAATAATAGTTAATGATGTATAGTCTATAACATCATTTACAACATTTATTATTTTTGGTTTTATATGCCCAGTTTTTTTAGCATAATTAAATAATCCAGTAGTACTTTTTGTAATAATAATTTTAGGCATTATATATAATTATTAATTTATAAAAATTAGTAATATATAATATTTTTTTATATATAATTAAAATATATTTGGAAATATGGCATTTTGTATTATAGAAGAAAATTCTAATTATAAAAAATATTTATTATCTATGATAATAAATATAGATTTTATATATAAAAATTATGATATAGTTATTGCTTGTAGTGAAGAAACTAAAAAATATATACTAAATTTTCCTTTAGATTTTAAAGGAAAAATAAATTGGATATTATTAAATAATTTAGATAATAATAATATTACAAATACAAAAAATATTATTTATTCAATAGAAAAAGCTTTAAATATTTATAAAGAAATTGTCTATATTGAATGCTCATTATTTATTTTAAATAAAATAGTAATTAGTGAAGAAATAAAAAAACAAGGAATTGGATACGTATCTAGAAGTGTTGGATATTTAGAAGACAAGTTGCATAATAAATATATAACTAATATATTATATATTAATGATAAAAAATATATTAAATTTATTGATAATTATTTTAGTAATATACTAGATGAATGGAAAGACAAAAATGATGAAAATTATACAATTGATAAAATAAAAGATATTAATAAAAGATTTAATACGTGTTCAAGTAAACTTGGAATTACATTAAAGGAATATTTTAATTTACAATATTTTTTCAATAATGAAACTTTAATTTCAAGCGAAGATTTTTTTGCTTTTAATGATAAAATAGAATTAGAAAATATTGATTCAAATTTTAAAATTGCTAAAAAATTTTTAATAAAAAAAAATTTAGAAAATGAAGAATGTACAAATAATAATGAAAAAACAAAAGATAATTATAAATCTAATGATGAAAAGTTAATTAATATATCTGCATTAAATATTAGAATTCATGAATTTCATAATACAATAATGAATCTAAATAAAGAATTATTAAACAGAATGGCACAATTTAATATATTTTATATGTTAATTGTTAACCTAAAATTATCTAGTAAAAAAATTGAATTTATTATTCCAAAAAAAGATGGAATTAGTATATGGGATAGAAATAATGATAAGCCTGGTTTATATGAATTAATTGATATGATTACTAATAATAATGATTATTTTTGCAAATCTGAATCCTATGTTGATTATTTTTCTTTTAATAATTTTATAATTACAGATAAACCATCAAATATTTGGTTAAATAATAATATTAAAAGTTTTTTTGGATTATTTTTATGCAATTACGATAATACTATTGAACCAATTTTAAAAAAAATAAATAAGCCTAATTTATTTGGATTTTATTATAGTGATTATCCAAAATTATTAGAAAATATAAGAGAAAAAAATTATACAAAAAAAAGATATTGTATAAAAGTAAATAAAAATGATATAATTGAATATGAATTAACAAATAATAGCATTTCTCTATTACAAAAAACCATAATAAATATAAATACTCCTGAAGAAATGCTTAATATTATAGCTGAATCTACCTTTTGTTTATTTTCAGAATTAGATATACATCTTTTAACTAATTGTTTAGGATTAAAATGTGTACCTGTTTTTAAAAAATCTTTTTTAAATTCCAATAATATTTATGAATTAAAAGAAAATATAAATTATATAGTTGAGCCCCAAAAATGGAACGATATAATTGATATTAATGAACTAGTTAATAAAAATACAAAATATTATATAGATAATATAATCTACTCAAAAATTATTAAAAATATTTTAAATAAACTTCTTGATTATTCATATAAATATAAAGAAGAGAAAGAAAAACTAATTTCTATAATCTAAATTTTTATAGGGACTATTTAATGTTTCTATTTCTAAATTAATCACTATATCATTATCATTTAAATTTACAACAACCCCATTTTCATCAAGTAATCGTATTTTAAATTTTGATAATCTAACTGGTCCAAAATAATTACGCGTCTTAAATACTCTATCTGATGAATCTTCAAATATCATATTATAATATTCTGCTGTATTAGGAATTCTAGCTAAAATATTTGATAAACTAAATGTAAATGGTTCCTGAACGTTATGTTTTAATTGAGTATTAGACTTAAATATTACACTTTGGTTTTTATTAAAATCATCAACTTCTAATAAAAAATAATGTGTTCCACTTGTATTAGCAACTGATTGAGAATTAAATCCTATATTTAAAATATTTGTAGCTTGAAATTGATAATATGGTAAATATCCATCATTACAAGATTTTAGTGATTTATAATTAGAATAATCAACATTACATTTTGACCGATTTGGAATTAATTGTTTAAAAAAATAATATTCTAAGTCTTTAAAACCTAATATCCATCCAAAATTTAAAAATGCTGGTCTTTTTGGTAGATATTTATCTTTAAAAATTAAATTAAAACCCCAATTATAACCAGGATCTGGCGGATTACCAGAAGCATCATATAATACAAAATTTACTTTTCCTTTAATTGGATGATATACTACTTCTACTAATCTATAATAGAGATTACTTGATGTACTAGGATCATTATTTTTAAAAATATCGTTATTAATAACTTCTATCAATTCTAATATATTATAATTTCCATCAGGTATTGTAAAATTTTCTACAAAAATACTAGTATTACTAATATCTAATGTTAAACTATTATATTGAAAATACTCAATAGAAAAATAATTAGTCCTTAAATATTCAGATATTGTATAATAACTATTCATTAATTCCATTGAAGCTAATTTAAGAGAAACTACATTATTATAGGGATCGTTTAATTCGACAGAAAAATCAGTAGAACTTTTACTATAATTATCTCTAAACTTACTATTTATTGTTAATAAACTTTTAATAGTTTCTCTCCCAATTGGGTTTAGTAAACCTTCAGAATATTTATTAATATTAGTATTAATAGAATAATTAGATGGTATAGGTTGTTTAATACTTCCATCAATTAATTGTCTTTTTATTATATTATCATTATTTGTTATTGGATCTTTTTCTAGATATTTATTATTTTCTGTATTTTTAATATTATTTAATATTTTAAAAGCAGCTAATGTATAAAAATTTATTAATTTATCTTTATCGTCTGGTAAATTATCATCTTCTTTATTAATTAGATTAATTGATTTAGATAAATTATTTTGTAATGTATTAATTAAATTATCATTTTCTTTAATATTAAATAGATTAAGTAATTCATCAATATTATAATTATCTACATTTAAATCCATAATACTAACTATTTAGAAATAATTATTTATTATTTTACATTTAAAATTTACATATTAATAAATTTTTAATTATTTTTTAGAGTTTTTATTTAATAAATTTTTTATCTAAATAAATATTTTTTATTATTTCAGTAAATATTTATTAATAAATATATAATTTTATTTATTAAAAATTAATAAGCATTATCTTTAATTTAAAATTATAATTTTTTAATTATATATATATAATGTCATTTACAAGATTTCATGATGATCCATGTCGTATTCAAAAACAATTAGAAGAATCAACTTTTAAAGGAAGATATATGTTAGATAAGCCTGGAAATGGTACAAAACCTTGTTATATGGAAGATCCTTATATAAGGCTACAACAATGGGGGGCTAATTTACAAACAAATACAATAAACTTAGAAAGTGAATTATTAGGATTAAATAGACATTTAACATTAGACTGTTTAAATAAAAATAATTTTCAAGAAAATAAAGTACCTACAAGTAAAATTGAATATCCAAGTTGTAAACCTTTTGTAGAACAACCTAGAGCTACAAATCCTCCTTGGACTGCCCTAGATTTAGAACAAAATAATTTTGATTTCCCACTTTTTAATCCACAAACTAATGTATGTTTACCATTTCATAATAATTTAAGTTCCCGAATATTAGAAAAAGATTATTATTTAATTAAAGAATGTTTACCGAAAGTAAATTTGTTTAAATAATTTATAAATTAATTATATAATATATATATAATGGCTGAATTAGCAATTCCTATTGTAGTTTTAGGTAGTTTATTTGTAATGTCAAAATCAGATAATAAAAAAAAAGAAAATTATTCAAATTTAAATAAACAAAAAATAGAAACTGATTATCCAAAACCAGTACCTGTATCACAAGATAATAATATTAATTATTACCCAAATGCTAATCAAAGTACTGATAAATATTTTAGTGAAACAAGATTTAATAATAATAATGAAAAATCTGCTGTTAATGAATTAGAAAATGTAGTTAATATAAGTTCTTTAACAGGAAATCCTATTACTAGAAATGACTTTAAACATAATAATATGGTACCATTTTTTGGAGCTAAAATTAAAGGAGCAGGAGCTGATTATAATATTGCTGAAACAAGATTAGATAATTTACAGGGATTAGGATCACAATATTTTAAAAAACAAGAAACAGCTCCTTTATTTCAACCTGAAAAAAATTTACATTTTGCCCATGGTGCTCCCGATCAAAATGAATTTTATTTATCAAGACAAAATCCTTCAATGAATATGGCAAATGTAAAACCATGGGATAGTGAACAAGTAGGACCTGGATTAAATAAAGGTTATACAACAAAGGGATCTGATGGATTTAATGCTGGTATGGAATCTAGAAATTCTTGGTTACCCAAAACAGTTGATGAACTAAGAGTAGAAACCAATCCTAAATTAACATTTGGTTTAAATGGCCATGAAGGTCCAGCAGTTGCACAAATATCCAATTTAGGAATAGAAGGTAGAGTAGAAAAATACCATCCAGATACTTATTTTGATAATAATCCAGATAGATGGTTAACTACTACTGGTTTAGAAAAAGGTGAAAGACAAAGAGGCAAAGAAATACTAAAAGAAATGAAAGCAAATTGTCCACAAGAATACTTTGGAGGAGGAAAAGATGGGGATGCAACTTATATAAAGGGGGAATATGAGGAAATTAAAAAACAACAACTTCAAGGAGAAAATTGGCACCATGCGTATAAACCTAATTCAAGTGGAGAAAAACATAATCATGGACGTAATGGATTTAATTTGTTACCCAATAATAGAACAACAGTTAGAGATTTTGAACCAGGACCATTACAAAGTTTAGTACAAGCAACAGTCGCTCCATTATTAGATATTTTAAAACCAACAAGAAAGGAAAATGTAATAGGCAATTTAAGAAAAAATGGAAATGTAAATAATAATACTTCTGGCCCATATGTACTTAATCCAAACGATGCAACTAAAATAACTAATAGACAAATGACTGAAAATAAAGTAGATCTTAATCACTTAAATGTTCAAGCTGGAGGTAGAGATGGATATTTAGTTTCAAAACAGAGAGAACAATATGGGCAACGCCCGTCAACTAATCATAATAATTTATTAGGAGTAGGAGGATCAGCTAATGAAAGAGGGGAAATTTCTATGGAGGCAGTAATGAATCAAAGAAATAATTGTAATAAGCAACAAAATAGTGTAGTATTACCTGGAAATATGAGTTTATTTAATGGTGATAAAAATTTAGCTACAATTAGGAATGATTCTGGAAGAGTTAATAATAGATTATGGGTACCTCAATCTGGTCCTACACAAATCACTTCTATACAACAATTAGGATATACAGAAAATATTCAACAATTAAGTGAAAAAACTCAAAGAGCAAGAATGGAACCAGATATTTTATCTGCATTTAAAAGTAATCCATATACCCAAAGTCTAAATAGTGCTGTTCCTTTATAAATAAACATTAGTATATTTAATAAAAATAACTAAATAAATATTAAATTTTTTTATGTAAAAATAAAAGTAATTTAAAGGTATTGATAAAAATATATTATGTATCAAGAAAAATTAATAAAAAATAAAGTTAAACAAATAGATAAAATTTTATCAATTTTAAATAAATGTAAAATTAGTAGTGATAATCATGAATCTTCTAAAGAACCATTTTTTTCAAGCAGTAAAAATATAGAAGATTTTAAAGTTGATTATAAACATATTAATAAAAAAATTCCTGAAAGCTTAAATAGAAATATTAAAATTATTTATGAATTATTAGGAGATAATTATAGAGAAATATATATAGGTGATTGGACAATTATGAGTATAAATGAATCAATAAAAAGATATGAAGAATATTGTAAAAATGGGCAAAATAAAGTTTTTGATATTGGTTATAAATATCTAGGTTTAGGACATATTGAACTTATTAGTTGTGATTTAGAAACACATTTATTATTTTTTAGACATGATGGAGGAAGTAATGGTTTGGACAGAGAATTAAATTTTAATAGAGTTATAAATGAAGGTGCATCAAATTATAGAAAGTTTTATTTTAGTGAATGGTTTTATAATACGTTAAATAGTATTAATTAGTATATTTAATCGATTTAAAAAGAATTATTCAATAATAACTATAGAATGGCAATGCTAATTATGACTAACACATTTATTTCTACTTTTATTCCACAAGTTAAACCTGTAGTTAAAACATTTAATTATCAAGGAGACCTACCGCCAGTTAATTATTTTGATCCTCTTAAACTAAATTCTGAGAGAAATTTTAAAGAAGAAAGAGTAAAATATTGGCGTGAAGCGGAACTCCAACATGGAAGAGCAGCTATGTTAGGAGCAATAGTTCTACCTTGTCTAGAGTTAAGTAATCCAGGTCTACTTTCTATTAATTATCTTTATAATATTGATATCCTTATGCAATCCCCCTTTTGGTCTATTATCTTATTTTATGAGTTTATTAGAATGTCAACAGGGTGGGAAAATCCTTTTAGTAAAAATGGAAAAGCTTTCTCTCTTAAAAAAAACTATCAACCTGGAAATTTATTTGGTTATGAAAAAAATAATGTTTCAACTACACTTTACAATAATGAACTTAGTCATGGACGTCTAGCAATGCTTGCTTGTGCTCATATTATTAGTGTAGAAGCTTTAACTAGTAAGGGTATTTTTTAAATAAAAAAAAAAATAAAAAATATTCAACCATAATATTAATTAATTTACTTTCTAAATAAAATTATAATAATGTAATTAATGTTATTTATTTTTTAATTTTTTAAAATTTCATTATATATACTAAAAATTAATATATTTAATGAAAAAAATTGAAATACTTTTAATTATCATAAATAAGATTCTATATCACATGATTTTAATTTTAAGATTTTACAACTTAGTAAATTTTATAATTAATCTAATTAATCAATATTTTAAAAATTTATATAAATTTTACTATTATAAAAAAATTTTAGAATATGTACCAAATGTTAATATAAAAATTAAAGAAAAAAAAATAATACCAAATTTATTTATAAATAATATTAATGTTATTTGTAGTAATTTAAATAGTAAAAAATTAATTATCTCTCTTTCTGGGGGTGTTGATTCAATGGTTTTAACTACAATTTTACATAAATTAGATTATAAAATTATTTGTGTTCATATTAATTATAATAATAGAAAGGAAACAAAAGAAGAAGAAAAATTTTTAATTGAATGGTGTAAATATAATGACATTAAACTATATGTTAAATCTATTAATGATATTAAGAGAGAAAATACAAAAAGAAGTGACTATGAATTAATTACAAAAAATTTACGATTAGATTTTTATAAAGAAGTTATGAAAAAAGAAAATAGTAATTATATTCTTCTTGCTCATCATAAAGATGATATAATAGAAAATATAATGGCTAACTTATGTAGAGGAAGAAATTATTTAGATTTATCAGTTATCAGAGAGAAATCTTATATTAATAATATAAATTTTGTAAGACCAATGATATCCTTTTATAAAAGTGATATATATAATTTTGCAAAAACTTATTGTGTTCCTTATTTTAAGGATACAACACCTGATTGGTCTATAAGAGGTAAATATAGAAATATTATTAGCCCAGCATTGGAAGATGCATTTACAAAAAATATAAAACAAAACCTATTAAATATAAGTAAACAATCAGATGAATGGAATACATTAATTAATAAAGATATTATAAATCCTTTCATTGAAAAAATTATATATGATAATTATGATAATTATTCAATTATTAAATTTAATATTGATAAATATAAAGATTATCCATTTGTGTTTTGGAATTTAATATTTAGAATAATATTTAATAATAATGGAAATAAATCTCCATCTATAAAAAGTATTGAAATATTTTTAAGTAAAATTAAAACAGAAAATAGATTTAATTTTATATTGATGCAAAATTGTAAATGTTCATTCGATAATAATATGGTAATTATAGAATTAAATTCTATAAAAAACTATAAATAATTTAAAATCTCAAATATTTAATTATAAAAATAATTATTTATATTTCTTTATCTAAAAAAACTTTATTACATAAATTTTTTATTATTTTATCTCGTGTAATATTTATAGATTGTGTACATTCACGTAATATTTTTACATATTCTTCTTGTTTATTTGAATAATTATCTAATAATAATTGAATATTATTTAATTGTTTATATTCTACTTTATTTAATGCTTTGTTTATATATTCTTTATTATCGTCTTTTTCCCATTCATTATTTTTAATATATAATGTTTCTCTCTTTTTATCTGTACAATGTAATGGACGTTCGTATAGAGAAAGTTTATTCATATTTTCAATAATTATATTACTTATGCCTTGTGCTTGTCCTTTTTCTTTTGTTGTTAATAAGTTTTTTATTGATATTTCTATTTTATCAATAAATTCATCCATAGATAATGCATCCTTACATTTTTCATTTAAAAATACATTAATATTAAATTTCTGTTTTATATTATTATTATTATTTCCAACCTTTGGAATTAGTTCAGTAATTTGTTGATTTTGTTCTTTTAATTGATTTCTTAATTCATTATTTTCATTCATCAAAAAATTCATTTTTTCGCTATTATCAGTCATTATTTTAATTATTAGTAATTTTAATTCATCTTTCTCTTTTCTTGTTTCAATAATTTGTATATCTTTTAAATTACATTTTTTCTTATGCTTTGACAAACTAGATTGATGCTTGTATATCTTACCACAAGAACATTTATACTCAATATTTATTTGATTTTCAGAGATTACGTTAGTATTTTTAGCATTTTTTAGTCTTTTATGTTTATTCGTAAGACAATGTATATTATAATCACTTTTATTCTTACTCTTAAAGTTACAATTTTCACAAATATATATTTTTGCGAGATTTTCAGAGATTTTTTTTGCCATATTTAGTATATATGGCTAAAAGAAAAAACGTTTAAATAATTTATAAAAATAAAAAATTTTTTTTTATAATAACACTTTAAAATTTAAAAATTTAAAATTTAGAGCATTATGGTCTAAAGTGATTTTTTTAAAAATTTTTCAAAATTCTCATTTTGATTTTTCAAAATTGGACATTTTTTTATGTCCATTTTTTAAAAATCGATTTTAAAATTTTATTTTTTATTTTCATATTTTTTTTTTAATTTTAAATTTTTATTAAATATTTAAATTAAATATTTTAATTACCATTTACTTTTTTTTACTTTAATATTAGGACCTTTTTTATTACCTTTATTAGGATCATAAATTTCTTCTTCATCATCTGAATTCATTGTTTTTGAAATTTCCCAAAATTCTTTGGATCCTAACCTAAAATCTTTATGTGACTCAGCTTTATACCAAAAAATTTGGTCATGTAATTTATTGCTTTTAGCACAATTTTTTATTACTAAACATTCAAAATTTTCCGTGCATTGATCCATTACAGTACAAAAAGCCTCAAATGTTGGGAACATTCCTGCATAATTATCATATATTCTTCTTCTATTAGAAATATAAGGTTCTCTTAAAATAAATACATAATCGATATTAGTCCTCAAATTAGGAGGGATACCTAACGGATATTGCATAGTTATAATTAACATAATTTTCCAATGACGGCCATTCATAAATAATAAACGCATAACTTTATCTTTTGTCCAAGTAGCATCAAATAAACAGTCATCTAAAATAACAAAAGCTCTAGGATCTATATTAGTTTTTTTATAAGTTTCTTGTTCTTTTTTTATTTGTTTTAAGACAGCTCTTTGTCGTTTTAATATATTTTCAATTATAGCTGTATTATATTCATCATGTATAAATAATTTAGGTACATGTTGACAATAAAATCCATTTCCAGCTTCTGTTCCTGATATCACAGTACCGATAGGAATATCTTGATGATAATATAATAAGTCCCTTACTAAAAAACTTTTCCCAGTATCTCTTCTTCCTATTAATACAATAACAGGTCCAGCATTTTCTTCAGGTTTAAAACTTATTGTTTTCATATCAAATTTTTTTAATTCTAAAGTCATTAATATATTAAATAGTAGAAAAAATAAAAAACTAATAGACGCAAGTTTTTATAGAAATAAGTTAAATATAAAATTATATTTAATTTATTTATATTATAATGCAAATTACTTATAAAAAAAATGATAATTCTATATTATTTAATGAAAAAAATAAAAATCTTTTAGATATAAGTGATATACAAAATTATATTCCTTTATTTAATAATTTTTTTAATTTAACTAATTCTAACTATTCAAATTTTAATCTTAATTATCCAAAGAATTTATATGATATATCTGATAAAGAAAGTTATAATAAATTTAATTGTGTAGTTACAAAAGAAAATATAGAGGAAAAATGTAACGAAAAAATATTTTTTAAATTTTGTCCTTTATTAGATCCTATTAAATTTATATGTGATAAATATGATTTATCAAAAAATTTATTAATTTTACCAAAATTTGATTTATCTAGTAATATACATGAAAAATTACAAGATATTAATAATGCAGCTTATGTTGATGGTTTTTTTACATTTTTAACAAGTCAATTATTACATAATCATAGTTTTATTCATGGAGTTGATTGTTTTGGAACATTTTTAGCTATAAAAGAAAATTTATTAATAGATATAGGAGATGATATAGAATTTTTATATAACTCAGAAGAATTTCATAAAAATAATAATGTTATTTTTAAATTTACAAATAATTCTCATATAGAAAAATTAAATTTTGATACAAGAAATAACAAAAAAAAATTAGTAATTGATGAAAATATAATTAATAAAGAAAATTATATATCTCTTTCTAATCTAAATGATTTAAGTAGTATAAATAATGTTTTTTCTTGTGATTTATCAGATAATTTTAATAATGATAATTCCAATAATTTAATATTTGAATATAATTTAAATTCAAGTAACAAAAAAAATACTAATAGTTCAGGTTCAACATGTTCATCTAGAACATCTAATACTCATGAAGAATCCAGTGATAATAGTAACAATAGTGAAAATGAAGATAATGAGGATACATCTTCTTGTTCAACAGCATCTGAAGACTCTGTTATTATATCAATTAAAGAATTTCCAGTTGAATTAATAGCACTAGAGTGTTGTATTGATACTTTAGATTCATATATAACAAATAATAAAATAAAAGATCAAGAATGGGATTCAATAATCTTACAAATTATTATGATATTAGCAACTTATCAAAAAACATTTAAGATGACACATAATGATTTACATACAAATAATATAATGTATTGTGAAACAGATAAAAAATTTATTATATATAAAATTAATAATAAACACTATAAAGTTCCTACATTTGGTAAAATCTATAAAATTATAGATTTTGGAAGAGCTATTTACAACTATAAAGGAAAACAAATGTGTTCTGATAGTTATAGTAAAGATGGAGATGCATCTACTCAATATAATTTTGGAGTATATATTGATGAAAATAAACCTACTTTAGAACCCAATTTTAGTTTTGATCTTTGTAGATTGGGTTGTTCTATTTTTGATTTTTTTGTAGAAGATTTAGAACAAATAAAAACTATAAAATCTACAATAAAAAAAATAATTATTAATTGGTGTTATGATGATAAAAATAGAAATATTTTATATAAAAATAATGGCGAAGAAAGATATCCAGATTTTAAATTATATAAAATGATAGCACGTACAGTTCATAATCATACTCCTTTAAAAGTTTTAGAAAATGAACATTTTAATCAATATTTAATTTCTAAAAAATCCATAAATAAAAAAGCATTTATAATAAATATAGATGAATTACCTAGTTATTATTAAATTCTTTTTAATATGTATAAATAATTAATTTAATACTATTTTTAAATTATATATTTTTTAAATTATATATTTTTAAATTATATCTTTTTTAAATTAATTTATAATAGATTAATTTAAATTTAAAATTCAGGATTACTTACAAATGCTTTAATTCCATCATCTCCTCCTCCAATCATTGTTTTTAAAAAACCAAATTGTTCCATAATAAATAAAGCTATTAATGTTGATATAAATGTAATTAAACTATCACTTACAATTGGTTTTAAAGGTTCATTAGTTTTTTTAACAAATTTAATATAAATAAATTTAATAATTAAAAAAATAATTCCAACTATTATAGCTATTTGTAAAGTATTCTCCATTACAAATATTTTATAAATTTGATTTTTAAATTAAACGTATTTTTTATAAAACTTCAATATCTTTTAGTATAATTTCTTCTTTAGATTTTGGATCAATAGATAAATCATTAATTAAGTCCATTCCTAAATCTATAGATTCACCTATTACTAATGGTTCATCTTCATCTTCTTCTTCTTTTTTTCTTTTTTCATTATTAAATTTGGAAATTTCCTCTAAAGTTTCTAAATCTTTAGGAGCTTTTATTTGTTCTACTTTACCTGTTGTATCAAAAGCTATATCAATGTTAGAAAATTTAATATCTTGATTATCTTGATTATTTTGATTATCTTGATTATTTTGATTACCTTCATTATCATTAATAACAGAGTTATCTAGATTATCTATCTTTAATTTAACATTTTGAGAATCTTCAATTTCTAATTTATTATCTAATCCTTTATTTAAATTTGGATTTTCTAATTCATTTGTAGTATCACTAGTTAATATATTTTCTACAGATTTATTTAAATCTTTCATTTCATTATCTTGTTTATATTGACTAGATTCTTCTATTTTTTCATCAACTTTAGATTTAACTGGAATTATTTCTTGTCTTTCTTCAATTTTTACATCAATTTCTTCTGTTTCATCTAAATATGCTTTAAGTAAACTTTCTACAGGTATACTATCTCTAATGGTATTTAATATCATTTCTTTTATAATTATTTCTAATTCACGATTATTTTTTTGAATAGTTAAAGGACTGATTCCAACTTCAAATAAATATATATTAGTATAAACTTTTCTAGCTACATTTACATAGACTTTATGAATAAATGTATTTATAGGAGGAATATTAATATCAACTTTTTTTTGTTTATTACCTACACGACTACAAGTTAATGCTTTTAATTGAACAATATGTACACATGTAATTAAATCATCTAAATATCCACAACCACTTCTTTGAATAATTCTATTTTGTTCTTCTTCTATAATAGATGAGTTCCATTTAGGAACTCTGCTTAAAAAATTTTGAAAAGTCATTAAATATTTATCTTGTTCTTCATTTTCTATACATAATTGATATGCTTCGTCAAAAATAGATTTAAGTCCTTCAATAACACAAGGTGTTAAAACAGTTAAAAGTCTACTGCACCATTCATTTTTTGAATCTACTAGTGAAGCTAATGAATAATCGTCCATTTACATAAATGCTATATTTTCTAAATTACTATTAAAACGAAAATATATATTATTTAATAAATATAAAATAGAAGTTTTTTCATTTCTAAATTCTTTTTTAACTTTTTGAAATATTATCAAAATTTTAAATTTTTCTTTATCATCAAAATATTTATTTTCTATATAATTTATTAAATCTAAAGCACTATAGGCTTTATTATATAATTTTTCTGATAACTTAAATAATTCATTATAATTATCTATTTTTTTATTTAATAATTTACATAAATTTAAATATCTTTTATATTTTTCATTTGAAAAATTAAAGAATTGATCTAAATAATAACTATGTAAATTTGTTGGATTATTATTAATTATTGGTAAAGATATATATAATTCACAAAATCTAGATAATATAGGTTTTAATAATTTATATTTATCTTCAACAATTATAAAAAATCTAGTAGTATGAGTAAATAATTCAATACATCTTCTTAATGCTGATTGCGCATCAATAGTTAATTTATCAGCATTTAATAAAATAACACTTTTAAAAAAATTTCCATTTTTAATATTAATATTAGTTTTAGCAAAAAATTTTAAATCTTCTCTAATAAATTTTATTCCTTTTCCATGAGCACAATTAACATATATAACATTATGTTTAATTAATAAACTATCATTATTATAGATCATATTTATAAATTTATTTAAAATAGTTCTTTTTCCACTTCCCATTGGACCATGAAAAATTATATTAGGAATTTTTTTATTTTTAATAAAAAAATTTAATCTCTCTAATATATTTTTATGTATTTCAATATTAGTCATTAAAATATTATAATTATTATTATTTAAATAATAATAATATTTACAAATTATAATTATTTTATAAATATAAATATAAATAAATTATAAATAGATTGATTAATTGTATTATATAAATTTAATCAACTTTTTCTATTTTTTCTTGATTATTGTTTACAGAAGTTAAATTAGATAGACCATGATCACTCTTATTACTTACAACTATATTATCACCTTCAAATAATTCCTGTCTAATATCGGAAACTGAAATTTCTTTTGAATTAACATTAGAATTATAATTAAGAGAAAGTTCAGTTGTATTTAAATTATTAATACTTACTAATTCACCATTTTCATTGATAGTTTGGGTTAATTTAGCACCTGTTTCTTCAGCTTTTTTACGATTTTCTTCCATTGCTTTTTCTTTAGCTTCTCTTACTCTTTTATCAAATTCAGTTTTAGCAAACTTTTCATTTTTATCTTTTTCATTCATTAATTCATTTAATTCTTGTTCTAAATATTCAACTCTACCTGTTTTATAAGCTTCAGGATGAAAAGGCATCCATGTACCAACAGGTCCAACATAAACATCATGATTAGGATCAGCCTCTCTTAACATTTTACAACGAAGTTCTGCTTCTTGTTGACTAGGAAAAGAACCACGAACTTTTATTCCTCTTGTAGAGGTTTGAAATTGATAAATTGAATTAAATTCTTCTTCTAATTTTTCTTCATGTGCATCTAAATAGCTTTTATATTCATCGCTTAAATTAGTTAAAAATAATTTATCTTTTTCTTCTAAAGCAAATTCTTGTAAATCAGCTGTTAATTTATCAAAGTTTAAACTATATTTGAAAGCTAAAAAACTTAAAAATTGTGTAAATTTTTCCATAGATTTAGAAAGATCCCATTGTTCAATAAATTTTTCAAACATAAACATTTCTTTTTGTTTTATTATTTTTTCTGGAGAGACAAAAGATAAACACACAAATTTTTGTCCAGCCAATGGCTTATCTTCGTCTAAGAGATCAACATGTTTAGAAGTTTTATCCATATAAATATAATTTGTTATTTAATTTTAAGTTTTTTATTTAATAATATTATTTTTTTCTTTACTTTTAATATAATAATGAATGGAATGTTTGACATGGGCGAACTTATTCGAAGAGCTATAAAATATTTAGTAGAAGGCTTTATGGTAGCTATTGCTGCTTTTGCTATTCCTCAAAAACAATTAAAAATTGATGAAATTGCATTAATTGCTTTAGTAGCTGCTGCTACTTTTAGTATTCTAGATACTTACGTTCCAAGTATGGGAAGTACAGCTAGAACTGGTGCCGGATTTGGTATAGGTGCAAATTTAGTTGGTTTTCCTGCTTAAAAAAAATTATATATTTTAACTATTTAGAAATAATTATAGAAAAAATATTATAACTATTTCTAATGCAAAAATTTTTATTAATAGGTTCTCTTCTTTTTTTATCTGATTTTACAGCAATTAAACTAGCAAATACAATAAATCCTAATATAATTATTAGAGAAAATCCAAATATAAGATGGTTTTTTATACATTTTATAAGTAATTTATTTGTTACTATAAATTCATTTCCCAATTTAATTCAATTTTTAAATGATCCAATAAATAGTATATCCACTTCATGGAATAATTACTCCTATAATACTTTTTACATTTCTATATTAACTCATTTATATCATATTTTATTTTTTAATTTAACAAACGATGATAAAATGCATCATTTTTTAATGGTATTTATAGCTGGTTCTATTGAATATTATAAAAAAACTATTATTAGTCCAACAGCATTATTTTTTATATCAGGATTTCCTGGTTGTATAGATTATTTATTATTATTTTTAGTAAAATTAAATATAATTCAAAAAAAAACAGAAAAAAAAATTTATTTATTTTTAAGTACTTTTATAAGAAGTCCAGGAGCTTGTATTATTTCTTTAATTGGAATATATAATATAAAATATGAATTTTATATAAGTAATTTTAATGGTCTAATTTCATTATTATCTTGTATTTTAGTTTTTTGGAATGGTCAATATTATTTAATGATATCTAGTATAGATTATGGAAAATTTATAGAAAAAAATAAAAAATAATATTTTTTATTAAAATTAAATTTATTATTTTTTTTAAATTTTCATAAATTTAAAAAAAAATTGAAAAATAAATAATAATTTACAAATACGAAAAAAAAATGGATTTAAATACTCATCCGCTTTATCCTACCCGCTACAACACAGAAGCAGAAGACTATGAAGAAAAATGTCCATTTTATGAACATCCATCACTAGAGGAAAATAATGAAACCTGGGCAGATAATAAAAATATTACTTTTGAAGAATTATCAACACGTTGTATTTGGGAGTGGAATTCAGGTAAACCTATGCTAGTTAATTTAAAAGAAGGTAATATTAAATTTAAAGATGGAAAGCCAGAAACCCCTTTTAAAACTGGAATTAAAGGAAGGGGTCTACTTGGAAAATATGGACCTAATCATGCAGCTGATCCAATTATTACTAGATGGATTGATAATAAACTTCATTTTGTAGCTGTAAAACGTAAAGATACAGGAGAATGGGCAATTCCAGGCGGAATGGTAGATGCTGGAGAAGATGGTATTAATACACTAAGACGAGAATTTAAAGAAGAAGCATGTGAAAATTGTGACGATTCAATTCTTGATATGGTTTTTGCAATTGAAAATCAAGATATTATTTATGCCGGCCCCATATATAGAGATCCTAGAACCACTGACTCTGCATGGATTGAAACTCTAGTTGTACATTATCATATTGATAATGATCTAGCAAATAAAATTAGTCTAACACCACAAAAAAGTGAAGTAAAAGATGTAAAATGGATTAGTTGTGATGAAAAACTATATGGAGGACATAAACAATTTATAGATATGGTAAATGAAAAAATGGAAAAATTGTATAAAGAAAGAGAAAATGAAAATGAAAATGAAGATATTAATTATTTAAATTTTTATAAAGTAGGAATGATTATGTGTTATATGCTAATTTCAATAACTCTATTTTACTTTGTACTTAAAATTAGAAACCAAATTATAAAAAATGAAAAAAATAATATATATTTTTATGAATTTCATGAAAATTATTATTATTTAAATCCAATGGATATTAGTAAATATAATAATTGCTATGAATTATTTATTATGCAAAATTGATCCATCTAATTATATTTAAATAGTAGGAATAAATTCCCAATCTAATTCACCACATATTTTTTTCCATATTTCATCTTGTTCTATTCTTTTCTCTCTATCTTTCAACATTGGAAAATAGGGAAGAAATTGCCTTTGGTCTAGTAATTCACATAATTTATAAACAGTATAATAATAATTTAAAAAATTAACTCTTTCTTCTGGGCAAAATTTAGAATAAGGTTCTTGTATAGAAGAAAAAAGATTACATAAAGTTTCTTCTAACTCTGGAGACATAATTGGAGGCTTTATTCCTAATTTATCTTTAATAAAAGGAATATGTTCATAATACTTATTATATCCTAATTTTTTAAGAATTTCTTTAGCTTTTTTATTAGAAATTTGACTTAACTCTATTCTCTCTTTTTTTATTTGTGCTTTTATATTTTCTAAAACTTCATCCGGGATTTGAGTTGTCTCTTTAGCTTGGAATTGTGCTAATATTTCTCTAAAATGATTTATTCTTTTATAAGCATAAAAACACACTTCTTTGGGAGGTTCTTTATATGATGGTTTTTCATTTTCTATTAAAAATTTAACATTATTAGAGCAATTATTACATACTAATATACCTTCAAAATCAATGGGTATTAATTCACCCTTTTTACAAATTTGACAGATATCGGTAGGATATATAAAAGAATTTGTATCAATTATATTTTCATTTATACTTTGAAAATATTGTTGTGTACTTGATAAAGAATTATCAACTTCTAAATTTTCATTTTTATTTATATTAAAAAAATTATTTAATGATTTAGATTTAATTTTAGATTTTTCTTTATCTAATGTTTTACATATATTTTTTTTATTTTCAAAATAATCAAAGACATAATGGATATTTTGTAAAAAATATTCTTTTTTAATTTTTTTTAATTTTTGTTTTTCTTTTTTATTATATTTAATTTCTTCTTCTAATTCTAATTTTTTTTCAAAAGAAATTTTTTCATTTTTAATATCTAATTCCAATTTTTTTATGTTATTCTCTAATTTAGGAATTTCAATTGTTTCAATATTATAAAAAGTATTTAAAAAATCCTTATGTTTACTGGCTACTGTTTCATTTTTTGTTTCATCAATTTCTAGTTTTTTGGAATTTTTAGGCTTAAATGAAGGCATAATATATATATATATTTATATAAGTCAATTTTAAATTTTTAATTTAAAATATATATATTATTTTACTTACTATTTACCAATATAAATCAATTAATAATAGATAGTTGTTCATATTTTAAATGTATACATAAGATTTAAAATAATTTAATTAATCGTTTTTTAAAATTAATTAAATTTAATTTTTCAAAATTTTTTTCTTTAGCAATATTATAACAATATGGGTGGAGGTTTAATGCAACTAGTTGCCTATGGTGCTCAAGATGTTTACCTTACTGGTAATCCCCAAATTACCTTCTGGAAGGTAACATATCGCAGATATACTAATTTTGCTATGGAATCTATTGAACAGACTTTCAATGGCCAAGCAGATTTCGGTCGCCGTGTAACTTGCACTATTAGCAGAAATGGTGATCTTGCCTTTAGAACATATTTACAGGTAGTTCTTCCTGAAATTAATCAATCTATGGCTAATCAGCCTGCTCTTCCCAGTTCAGGTGGAAAATACTGGAATAATGAAGTGTATGCTAGATGGCTTGATTTCCCTGGTGAACAGCTAATTTCGCAAGTTGAAGTTGAAATTGGAGGTCAGCGTATTGATCGCCAATATGGTGATTGGATGCATATCTGGAATCAATTAACTCTCACTGCAGAACAAGAACGTGGTTACTATAAAATGATTGGTAATACTACTCAATTAACTTTCATTACTGATCCTTCGTTCTCAGACATTGATGGTCCTTGTGACTCCAATGCTCCTCGCCAGGTTTGCACACCACGTAACGCTCTCCCTGAAACTACTTTATATGTTCCTTTCCTATTCTGGTATTGCCGTAATCCTGGTTTAGCTCTTCCTTTAATTGCCCTCCAATATCATGAAGTTAAAATTAATCTTGACATACGTCCTATAGATGAATGCTTATGGGCTGTTTCTACTTTAAATGATTGTAATCTTGGTCAAAGTGTAAAAGTTACTACTGCCTATAATCAGTCTTTAGTAGCAGCTTCTCTATATGTTGACTATGTTTTCTTAGATACTGATGAACGCAGACGTATGGCCCAAAATCCACATGAATACCTTATTGAACAACTTCAGTTTACTGGTGATGAATCAGTTGGTTCCTCATCAAATAAAATTAAACTTAATTTCAATCATCCATGTAAAGAATTAATATGGGTTGTTCAACCAGATGCTAATGTTGATTATTGTTCTTCACTCTTATGTGGACAGACACTTAACAAAATCTTAGGTGCTCAACCTTTTAATTACACTGATGCTATTGATGCTTTACCAAATGCAGTTCACTCTTTTGGTGGTCCTAATTCAATTGCTGGAGGTGGTGGAGAGGCAGGTGTACCAGCTTCTAATGCATTTATAGGAAGTGATGGTCTTTTTGTAGATCCAGGCGCTGAAGATGTTACTGGTGCATGGCTTTGGAATAATATTCCTGAAGGGAATATGGCAGGTACTACTGGTATGTACAGCGTTCCAAGTCTAGGACACACTCCACATACACCAGATCAATCATCAGTTTCAGATGCTGGAACATTTGTCCTTACTGAAACATCGCTTTACCTTCATTGCTGGGGTGAAAATCCCGTTGTTACAGCAAAACTTCAACTTAATGGACAAGATCGTTTCTCTGAGCGTGAAGGAACATATTTTGACCTTGTTCAACCTTACCAGGCCCACACACGCAATCCAGACACAGGTATTAACGTTTATTCTTTCGCTCTTCGTCCCGAAGAACACCAGCCTTCTGGAACTTGCAATTTCTCCAGAATTGATAACGCTACTCTTCAACTTGTTCTTTCTAATGCCTGTGTTGAAGGAACATCTACTGCTAAAGTACGTGTTTATGCTACCAACTACAACGTACTACGTATTATGAGTGGTATGGGTGGTCTTGCATATTCAAATTAAGTATTTTAAAAAATAATAACTACATAAAAAAAAATTTAAATTTTAATAATATTTTTTATTAAATTTTAAAAATTGAATAAACTTAAACATTTTGATCACTAATAAGAAGATTTATAATTCCTTGATTTGTTGTTATTTCGCTAGCTAGCTTTCCATCTCGATTTTTAATTGTTTTATCGGCTCCTTTTAAAAGTAGTTTCTGTACCATTGAATAATTATTATTATATGAAGCTTGATGAAGTAAAGTCCATCGTTTAGATGTTCCTCCTTCTTCATTAATTAAATTAGGATTTTCATTTAACATTGCTTCTACGACATCCCATTTATTAAATTTTGCAGCATCTAAAATTTTATGCTGTTCCCATAACGGAGTTACTATTGGAGAAGGAGGATGAATAGAATCTGTATATAGAGAATGACTTCGTCTTGGCATAAGATTTCCATAATCTCTTGTTAATGGTGGAGGTGTATATATAGTAGATGGTTGAGAAGCTTGTCGTTCAGCTTCAATAAATCCAGAAGATTGACCGGATCTTGTTCTTACTGCTGAATTAGCTGCTGCTCGATATACTGCTTCAATTGATTCTCCATTTTCATTATAATTAATAGCCCTTTCAGGAGCAATTCCAATTGTTGATGCTTCTAATATCGCATCTTGATTTGCTCCAAGATACATTACCTTAATATTATATAATTCTTCAGCTTGTCTAATCAGTTCTTTAAGAGAAGATTTATTCCATTTAATACTAGCATTTTCATATCCATCCGTAGCAACATATATACAGCAACTATCAAATATATTATTATCTAACTCCTTCATATCTAAATAATATTTAATTGTATCACCCATAGCATCGTAAAGTGCTGTTTGACCACGTGGAATAAATTTAGATATTGGAAAATTTTCAACATTTTGCAATAGTTGTGAATCCCAAATTATAATTTGTTCATGATCAAACAATTTTAAAGTTACTTTAATAGTAACATCTTCTTCTTTTGTAGCCTTTAATTCATCAATACAACTATTTAAACCACCTACTGTATCAACTTCTTTTCCAAACATTGATCCAGAGCGGTCAACAATAATTGCAATTAATTGAGTTGTCATAATTAATTATTATTAATTGTTTTTTATTTTATTTCAATTTTTAAATAAAATAAATTAAAAAATAATATATTTTTTTAGGATAATTTATCTTTATTATGGAAATCTAAATTAGGACTAGTTCCTATTAATTGACCACTAACCCCATGTTGTAACATATCTAATGATGTTCCTTCTAACAAACTACAACCAAGACTAATTAATTGAGCTTGAGGTCCAGGTATAGAATTAGTGCAAGGAGCAGCCTCTCCAACTTCTTTTAATTCTACCTCAGCAACTTGATCTGCTGTTTCTTCTCCTAATAATTCTCCTGCTTTAAAAATTTTATTTTTTTCCATTGAAGCTGTTAATTTTTCTTCCCCTTTAGGATTAATCCATTTTGTAATTTTTAATGGAGATGTCAATGAGTTAAAATTTGATGTTACAGCCGACAAACCAGCTGTACCCATATTAGCTGTAGATATACCATCTGTAGTATTAAATCCTTCTATATTACCTCCATCTTGTTTATATTTATGTTTATATTTATGTTTATATTTTTTAGTTATTCTATTTTTAATTTTATTTTTAATTTTATTTTTAATTTTATTTTTTAATTTATTTTTATAAGTATATTTTTTTTTTTTGGTTTTTTTATTATAATAATTATTTTTTTTTAATTTGTTTGTTGCTATTATATATATTTTTTTTTTATTTTTTTTACTTATCATATAATTTATATATATATATATTTTTTTTAATTATTTATTATTCTTCTTCTTGATTATTTTTTGTAGCCTGTGCTTTTGCATTATTTGTTGTATTATTTGCTGCATCATTAGCAGTTCCTTTACTTGCATTTGCTGCTGATACATTATTTGCGTAATTAGAGACAGAACTATCTTGTGTACTTTTTTTAGTAAATAATTCATTAGCTTGTTCAATTAAAGGTGCTCCAAAAAGTGCTCCAGTTGCTAATCCACCAAATGCTGCAATACTTGATGTACCTACACCTGATTGTAACATTTTACAAAAAGCAGTTTGTGAAACTTGTTCTTCTTCAGCTTGGGGTGATGGAGCTGCCTCTGCTTCTTCTTCAACAACCACAGGACCCACTTTTGCTGATTTTTCAGCTAATCTAGGTGCAATTCCTGCTGTTATACTTCCTGCTAAATCTACTAAATTAACTCCGGTTCCAACAGACTCTGCTAAATTAACAGTATCAGTAAAGGAATCACCACCTTTTTGATAGATACTTTTTTTATTTCTAAATTTTTGATATTTTTTAGTATAATTATTCTTTTTTTTTTTATTTTTTTTTATAACTTTCTTTTTTGTATTTTTTTTTTTTAAATATTTATTATATTTATATGATATTTTGTTATATTTTTTTTTTAAATTTATAGATTTTTTTTTGGTTATATTCATCTAATAATATAATACTAGATAAATATATTAATCTTATTAAAGACTCTAAATTATAATAAATAAATAATTATTTATTTCATATATGCGCGTCTCGCTGTTTTACGACGCATTCCTTTACGGGTGCTTCGATGATGTTTAACTCGTCGTGATGTTTTAGGTTTAAGAGTACGACGGTGGCGACGGCCACCTGCTTGACCATTACATTTCTTTCCTCCGAACATTATATAATATATATATATAAAAAAAAAATATATATATAAATAAATAAATAAATAAATAAATAAATATATAAATATTATTTATAAATAATATTTATTTATAAATAATCAAAAAAAAATTATATAATTTTAAACGATCTATTATTTAATGTCTTTTTGTTTTGTGTGATTTGTGACTTTTACGTCTGTGACTTTTACGTTTGTGACTTTTACGTTTGTGACTTTTACGTTTGTGACTCTTACGTCTTTTACGACCTCCTGTATGTTCGGAATGTTCAGTATGTACAGTTTCCTCAGGGTGGGTATTGTGAGGACTAGAAGTACTTTCTGCTTCATCAGTATTTCCACCTCTCATTTTACTTGTATGAGTACGTCTTCTACGTCGTCTTCTTCCACCACTTAAACTAATATCACTAGAATCTGTAAATGGAGCATAACCTAATTCCTGCATCTTATATATTATTAAAATATAATAATTTATTTTAATATAAAGTTGCTAAATTATTATATAAATTATTTATAAAATTGAAATCATTTAAAAATAAAATAATAAAGTCATATATAAGATGCAAATATTTGTAAAAACACTTACTGGAAAAACAATTACATTAGAGGTAGAACCATCTGATACTATTGATAATATTAAAGCAAAAATTCAAGATAAAGAAGGAATTCCTCCTGACCAACAACGTTTAATTTTTGCAGGGAAGCAACTTGAAGATGGTCGAACTATTTCAGATTATAATATCCAAAAAGAATCAACTCTTCATTTAGTTTTAAGACTTAGAGGAGGAATTTAAAATATTACTAAATTAAAAAAATTTATTATATTAATTTATTACATTAATTTATTTTTTTTTTTATAAATATAAATTTATAAAATTGATTTGTTTATAAATTTATAAATAAAAAGAAAATGGAAGATAAAGTTGTTTACTTACATGAACAAAAATCTTCTAAACTGCCTAAAATTTTCTCAATAGATGGAAATATAGGTTCTGGAAAATCAAGATTAGTAAATGAACTTAAAAATTATTATAAAGATAATAAAAAAATTTGTTTTTTACAAGAGCCAGTTGAAGTTTGGGAAAACATTAAAGATATAAATGGTAATAATATATTAGTAAATTATTACCGTGATCAAAAAAAATATGCATTTTCATTTCAAATGATGGCTTATATATCAAGATTATCATTATTAAATAGAGCAATTAAAAGTAATTTATATGATATAATTATAACTGAAAGATCAATAGAAACAGATAAAATGATTTTTGCTAAAATGTTATATGATTTAACTATTATAGAAGATATAGAATATAAAATATATAATATGTGGTTTAAAGAATTTATTGAAGATTTACCAAAATTTAAATATATTTATGTTAGAACAACCCCTCAGATATGTAAAGAAAGAATTACCAAAAGAAATAGACTAGGAGAAAATATAAATATTGATTATTTAGAAAAATGCCATTCTTATCATGAAGAATGGTTAAATTTAGATTTAGAAACAATTTTAATTATAGATGGTTGTAAAGATTATACTATTTATAAAGATATTACAAATGAATGGATTGAAACTATTAATAAATTTATAAATTTATAAATTTATAAAATAATTTTAGAAGGACTATATTTTAATATATCAGATTCACTATTTGTAGTTGGAAATTCTTCACTACCAAAAATATCTTGTAATAAAAGCCATTCAAATAACCCTCCTATATAAATGTATATATTTTTAAATCCTAAAGATAATAATTGTTCATATTTTTTAATTAACATTTCATCAAGATTATTAACACCATATAAAACAATATTTATATTTTTATTAAACTTCATAAAATTATTAATTATATTTACTTCATCAGTTGCATTTATTGTATTTTTAATTAAGCAGTTTTGATTAGTAATGGGTAATGTATTAATAATATAATAATTTTTATTATAAATTAAATGTTGCATATCTTTAAAACTAATTTTTTTAATACTTAAAGTATTTCCCATTAAGCAGTATAAATAATTTAATAATTATATTTTTAATAAATTTTTATTTATATATATAATATTAATGAATTTTTTTTTTTATTTATTAGCACTTATTTTTACAAGCGAATCTTATTTAATTCCTAAATTACCTTTTTCTATTAAACCTAAAACTAAAACTAAAACTTTTTTACATTTAGAAAAATTTAATGAAAAATATAATTTACTTCACATTGGTGTATCTTTTATATCTGCTAATAAGTGTGCAAGGTTTGATTTTAGACAATCAGAAGAACAAATTTCATTTATGACCTATACAAATTATCCATTTAATTATATTTATTTTTATTTATTAAATAAACAATTTACTATAAGACAAAATCCAGATATATATCCATTATTTTTATTAGATTATGAAAAATCAAGTAATAAATTTCAAACAATTGATATATATTGGGGATCGACAAATAAATCTATTGAAGAAATTATAGAATTTGAAAAAACTTTAAATAAAAAATATATATTAGGAATTAATGATTGTAGACATTATAGTAGAAAATTAACTAAATGGGCTTTAGACAAACCTACACCTATATGGAAATTATCAAAATTATTTAATAAATATAAAAAAAAATAAAATTGATAAAATATAAATTTACCAAATTTTATATTAATAAAATGATTCAGAATAATAAAAATAGTAATGATTTAAATAAAATAGAAGAAAGGTATGTAAAAGAAGTTTATGAAAACATAGCTATTCATTTTAGTAATACAAGAATTTATACATGGAATTGGGTAAAAAATTTTATTGAAAATATCCCAATCAATAGTACTATTGCCGATATTGGATGTGGAAATGGTAGAAATATGATGAATAAAAATTATAATTTTATTGGAATTGATAATTGTGAGAATCTATTAAAAATTTGTAAAAAAAATAATTTAAATGTATTGTTAAGTAATATGACAAATATTCCTTTAAATAATAATTCATGTGATGCAATTATCTGCATTGCAGCATTTCATCATCTATATAATGAAACAAATAGAATATTATGTCTTCAAGAATTAAATCGTATTTTAAAAGATAAAGGAGAAATATTAATATCAGTTTGGTCAATTAATCAACCACCAAAAACAAAAAGAACTTTTAATAATTATGGTGATAATTTAATATCTTGGAATAAATTTGGTAATATATATAGAAGATATTATTATATATTTCAAATAACAGAAATATATAACTTATTTAAAATTTGTGGATTTTTAGTTAAAGAACATAAATATGATTGTGGCAATGAAATATTTATACTTAATAAAATATAAAATTCTTAATAAAATTCTTAATTAAATTCTTAATAAAATTCTTAATAAAATTTTTAATAAAATTCTTAATAAAATTTTTAATTAAATTCTACAATAATTTCAACATCTTCTTTTTTAATGCTTTTTGTTGCCGATATAGATAATTCTTCTCTTTTTTTTCTAGTTTTTGTTTGAGGATTAGTTAATTCTTTTCTTTTTGAAGTACTATTTCGTAAATTCATATCTTGTTCAATAGCTGAATAATTTTCTTCTATAAATTTTATAACATTGTTTTCTAAAGCCCATTTAAAAAAATTTAATTGACCTATAGTCGTTTGAATTAAAGTATTTTCTTTATAAGGAATAGTAATTCTATCCCACCTGCAAAAAGGATCAAATCTTCTTTTAGAATAAGCTTTTAATTTTAATTTATAATCATTATAAACTTTAAATCTATTATTTTGTAAATTATTATAAACAGTATAATTTTTTTTAGCATAATTTGTTGCGAACCAATCTACTATTCTTAATGAAATTTTTGAATCTCCATTAATAATAGACAACATTGTATCTAAATTATTAGAATCTTTATAATAACTTAATAATTTATTTAATAATAATTCATTTTGAGTTTTATAAGTCATTTTTATTTGTATTTTAACCAATTCGGTTTAAATACTTATTATATAAAATAAATTATTTTTAAATTTTTTTAATATTTAACTGTTTAGTAAACTTAAAAGCTTCTGATATTTGACATCTACGCTGTAAATTACATTTTAAACAAGAGATTAATGTATTTTCATTACTATGACCTTTATTGTTATCAATTCTATCTAAACTCCATTGATTTTCTTCACGTTGGTGTTTATAGAGTAAGTATATATAATTTTTACAATAATAACATTTTAATTTACTAATTACTAATTTTTCTATTAATTGATCAGTAGTTATTAAATTATCTATTTCTAAAGATTTTTCAAGATCTTGATGTTTATAACTATTTATTTTTTGATCTAATTCTTTCAATAATATAGATCTATACTCTACGTCTTGGTTTAAAAATATTTGATTAATAAGTTTTATTTGATTTTCTCTTTTAAATAAATCTGTATCAATATTTTTAGTAGATTCTTTTATTTTTTTTGGCTTTACAAAATTTATTTGTTTCATATCTGAAATTATAATAAATAATTTTTATTATTTTAAAACTAATTAAACTTAAAAATATATTATATATTATAATGTCTGAAAATTGTCACGAATTAAATGCAATTAAATATAAAACTATGCTTTTACAAGGAGATTTAACTCCTTATACTGAAACAATATTAAATATCGAAGAAATTTTAGAAAAAGAAAGTGTATTAAATAAATTAGAACCATGGTGTAAATTAGATAAAACATTAAAATTAAATAAATTAAAACTATATGCAGATTCATTAACTACTAAATATAATTTAATAGATAATGAAAAAGAAGAATTAATAAAATTTTTTTCAAATTGTTTAGAGAGAAAATATTTAAATAAAGTTAAAGATGTACAATATGATAGAGAAAAAGGATTAATTAAAACTATACCAAATTTACAATTTAATAATATTACACGAAAATTTAATCTTAAAAAATGCGAAAAACATGTATCTACAATAAAATCATTAAGTATAAAAAAAAATTCAAAATCGTTAGAAAAAGATCTTGAAAAATTAGATATTACTGATAAAATTGATTCATAATTTATTTAAATAATAAAAAAGTATATAATTATGAAAGGAATAAAAAAGTTCAATCATTATTCACTTAAAAAAAACATAAGTTTAATTAATAATACAAAATTTAATTATTTTAATAATCTTGAAATATTTCAATTAATTGAGATATTGTTGCCTATTTTATTTAATTTTATTAAAAACAATCCATTAATATTTATGCTCGATAAATATGATTGTATTATTAATAAATATTTATTAAATATATTAACCATACAAGTTAATAGTATAATTACTATTGAAAATCAAAATGAAATTAATAATGAATTAGAGAACATTATTTATTATACAAAAAAGTTATTTGGATCTTATGTATTACCTATTAGATCTTATCCTAATACATTTCAAAGAATAAAACCTAATTACAATAAATTATCTAATAAATTAGAATATTTAAAAAATGTATATCAACCACCTCAAAGAACAGATGAATGGTATAAATTTAGACATAATACTTTAACTGCAAGTAATATTTGGAAAGTTTTTAAATCTGAACAAACTAGAAATCAATTAATATATGAAAAGTGCGAACCTATAAAAGAGTTTAATAAACCTAATATTAATTCCCCTTTACATTGGGGTCAAAAATATGAACCAGTATCAATTATGATATATGAAAAAATATATAATACAAAATTATCAGATTTTGGTTGCATACAACATAAAAAATATACATTTTTAGCAGCATCACCTGATGGTATAAATACATGTAAAAATAATTATTTATATGGTAGAATGGTAGAAATTAAAAATGTAGTAAGTAGAGAGATTAGTGGTATTCCTAAATTTGAATATTGGGTACAAATGCAATTGCAAATGGAAGTATGTGAATTAAATGAATGCGATTTTTTAGAAACAAAATTTGTAGAATATTTAAATATTGAAGAGTTTAATGAAGATGGAAATTTTAAATTTTCAAATGACAATAAATATAAGGGAATTATTTTAGTTTTTGAAAATAAAGAAGAAAATCTTTATTATGAATATATGCCTTTAGATTTATCTTATAAAGAATTTATAGAATGGAAGAATAAATGTATTATAAAAAATAATGAATTAAACTTTATTAAAGATATATTTTGGAAACTTGATGTAATCAGCTGTGTTTTAGTTTTACGTAATAAATTTTGGTTTAATCAATCATTATCTATAATAGAAAAATTTTGGAATATTATAACTTATGAAAAAATTAATGGCTATCAACATAGAGCACCAAAAAAAAGAGTTAAGGTAGAAAAACCTATTTGTTTAATTGAAAATATTATTTAATTTGAGCACCATAAATTTACTCGTGGTTTTTTACATGGTGGCCATATACTTATTTTACTACTATGATTTTTTTCTTGTACTTTACAATCTAGTACATCATAAAAATTATTACATAATTCTGGAAATGCACATGTACCATTAGGAGGTGTTGGCCAATATTCTAAATTATTATTAATCAATGATTTAGCTGGAAATATGGGATAAGCTTTGGCTTGTTGCGCATAATTAAAATTAGATAATGATTCTGGATTAGCCCATTTATAAAAATTACTTAATATACCTTTATTTTCTGAATTTGGATAGTTCCCTGGAGTTATTAAAACAAAATTTTCTTTATTATTATTAAAATTTACACAAAAGAATAATATATAGGCTAAAATTAAAAAAAATATTATTACCAAAAATTTATTCATATAAATTATCTAATATTTTTTTTTAATAAATAGATTTATTAGTTAAATAATTAGATAATTGATTAATTGCTATAATTTTATCTTTTGTATTATTATAATGTTCTAAAACTTGAATTGATGAATGTTTATTTTTATATTTTGATTGTAAATCCATTTTAATAACAAATCTACGTTGATTATTAATTATACCTTTTATTGATTCATTATTTAATATTTTTTCATAATTCATTAATAGATTTTTATTAATTAATTCTAATTTGTATTTCCTTAATGATTCTTTTTGCTGATTATTCATATAACGAGTCCCCATTTATATATTTAAATAGTAGATACTATTTAAATATTTTATATATTACTTAATTTTTGTCAAAAAAAAATTTTAAATAAAATATTATCATATCTTTAAGAATTAACTATAAAATTGATATCTATTTAAAATAATATTTATATATTAATAAAATGAATGAAGCTGATGAAATGCATGTAATTAAACGAAATGGAAAAAATGAAGTAATATCTTTTGATAAAATATTACAACGTGTCAGGAAATTAGGAATTCAATTTAATTTAAATATTCCATACTCTTCTCTTGTTATGAAAGTAATTGATCAATTGTATAATGGAATTTCTACTGAAGAAATAGATGTATTAACAGCTGAACAATGTACTGCTATGAGTACTTTACATCCTGATTATTCCACATTATCAGCCGCTTTGTTAATTTCTAATTTACATAAAAAAACTGATAAGTCATTTTATAATACAATGAAATTAGCCTACGAATTTAAAGACATTAATGGAAAACATTCTCCTCTTTTAAATAAAAAATCTTGGAATATTATAGAAAAATTTAATACATTATTTGATAACATTATAGACCACAATCGTGACTTTTTAATTGATTATTTTGGATTTAAAACTCTTGAACGAGCATATTTAATAAAAATTAATGAAAAAATTGTTGAAAGACCTCAATATATGTTTTTACGTGTTGCTATATGTATCCATGGTGAAAATATAGAAAAAGTGAAAGAAACATACAAATTTATGTCAGAAAAATGGTTTACACATGCTACACCTACTTTATTTAATGCTTGTACACCTAGACAACAACTAAGTTCTTGTTACCTTATAGCAATGGAAGAAGATAGTATTGATGGTATATATAATACTCTAAAAGAATGTGCAAATATTTCAAAATGGGCTGGCGGTATTGGCTTACATATTCATAATATTAGAGCGACAGGAAGTCATATAAGAGGTACAAATGGTACATCTAATGGTATAGTTCCTATGTTAAAAGTTTTTAATAGTACAGCCCGTTATGTAGATCAAGGTGGTGGAAAAAGAAATGGTAGCATTGCAATTTATATAGAGCCTCACCATGCTGATATAGAAAAATTTCTTGAACTAAAAAAAAATCATGGAGATGAAGAAGCCAAAGCTAGAGATTTATTTTATGCTCTTTGGATTTCTGATTTATTTATGGAAAGGGTACAAAATAATAGTATTTGGAGTTTATTTTGCCCAGACTCAGCACCTAATCTTTCTAATGTTTATGGAAGAGAATATAAAAATTTATATGAAAAATATGAAAATGAAAAATTATTTATCAAGCAAGTTAATGCTAGAGATCTATGGGTTAAAATATTAGAATCACAAATGGAAACTGGCACTCCATATATACTTTATAAAGATGCATCTAATGAAAAAAGTAATCAAAAGAATTTAGGAACTATTAAATCTAGTAATTTATGTACAGAAATTATAGAATATAGTAATGAAAATGAAACTGCTGTATGCAATTTAGCATCAATAGCTTTACCTAAGTTTATCATACCAAGTAAACATAATTTAAATAATGTACTAATTTATACAAAAAATAATTGTATATGGTGTAAAATGTTAAAGAATTTACTTAAAAAAAATAATATTAATTATAAAGAAATAGTACTAAATAATGAAACATTTGAACAATTTAAAATAGAAACAAATTTATTAACAGTTCCTCAATTATTTAATAATGAAACTGAATTAATAGGTGGATATAATAATTGTTTAAAATTACTTAAATCAAAATTTGATTATAACAAACTCCATAAAGTCACAAAGATTATCACTGAAAATTTAAATAATGTAATTGACATAAATTATTATCCAACTGAAAAAACTAAACGAAGTAATATTTTACATAGACCTATTGGAATAGGAGTACAAGGACTAGCAGATGTATTTATCGAACTAGATTTACCATTTATTTCTAGTGAAGCAAAAGAGATAAATAAGAATATTTTTGAAACAATTTATCATGCTGCTTTAGAAAAATCAAATGAATTATCAAAAGAAAGAATTGAAGATATGAAATTTTTGCAAAATGAATATAGCCATGGTAACTGGACATTTAAAAATGAATCAGATATCTGCACAGAATATAATATATATAATATTACAGATGCATCTATATCTAAGGTAGTTGATTGTGATAATAAAATTGAAAAAGCATTAAAAAATATTATACCTAATAAAAAAGAAATTTCGCTAATTAATAGAGATCCAAATTTATTAGGGGCCTATTCTTCATTTGAAGGCTCACCTACAAGTGAAGGTATTTTACAATTTGATATGTGGAATAGTAATCCTTCTAACAGATATGATTGGACTAAACTAAAAAAAAATATAAAAAAATATGGATTAAGAAATAGTTTATTAGTAGCTCCTATGCCTACTGCTAGTACAAGTCAAATATTAGGATATAATGAATGTTTTGAACCTTATACTAGTAATATTTATACTCGTAGAACATTAGCAGGTGAATTTATTTTAGTTAATAAAAAATTAATGAAAGAATTAATGGACTTAGATTTATGGAATGAAGATATTAAAAATAATATAATTGCTAATAAAGGAAGTATACAATTTATTGATGGTATCCCAGAATGTTTAAAAAATAAATATAAAATTGTTTGGGAAATACCAATGAAAGATTTAATTGATATGGCGAGAGATAGAGGACAATATATATGTCAATCACAAAGTTTTAATCTTTGGATAGAAAATCCAACAATTAAGTCATTAACTAATATGCATTTTTATGGATGGAAAGCAGGACTAAAAACTGGAATATACTATTTACGGCGAAAAGCACATCATCAAGTACAACAATTTACAATTGAACCTGAATCAAAACCACAAGCTGAAAATAAAGATACAAATCAAAATGAAGGATGTTTAATGTGCTCAGGATAAATTAAAAAATTTTTAAAAAATATTATAATCAATTATTATATATATATATATATGGATAATTATATTAAATATATAGAAACTTTTTTTTTAGGAGGATCAATTATAACTGCTAGTAAATTTATATCTTTAGTTTTACCACCACAATTTGCTGGATATTTTGCAGCATTTCCAATATCTTTAGTTTCATCTTTTTTTATAAATGATAATAAAAAACATAAATTCTTTATTGGAACAGCTATTGGTGGGGCTATAGTATCTTTAATTGCTTTAAGTATTTTAGCAATTTCCCATTTTTATAAAAATTTACCTATAAACTATATTACTATATTTGGATTTATAATGTGGATATTATTAGGTATAACAGTTGTATTATTTAATAAAATAAAATAAATATAAATATAAATAATTGTATATAGATAAAATTTTTCTTTATTTATAGTATTAATAGTATTTATAGTATTTAAAATATTATAAATATAATTTATTTATATAGTGATTAATATAAAAATTTTATTATATAATCTAAAATAAAAACAAATTTTTTAAAATGCAGAATTTACAAATATTTCATTTGTAGTTTGAGTACATCTTACAAAAGTACAACATTTTGAAAAATTTTTAATTGTAGTTGCTCCAATATAAGAATG
>Ga0180433_10001593_pt1 | contig 37616 bp, 34 predicted proteins | sample SS_ome_8_FD_132980 | JGI IMG/M metagenome (GOLD analysis project Ga0180433, IMG submission 132980) | Hypersaline lake sediment archaeal communities from the Salton Sea, California, USA - SS_1_D_1 metaG | ecosystem: Environmental > Aquatic > Non-marine Saline and Alkaline > Hypersaline >... | reverse complement strand
TTTTGAGGTTAAATGGACAATAAAATGCCTCTCTAAATGGGGGAGGCAAGCCTTATATTATACAAATAAATGAAAATAAACAAGTTAAATAAAAATAAATCTAAAACTTTTGACACTACACAATCATTTAAAAGGAGTTATTAATGAAAAAATCCCAGATTAAAGGGGCAAAGATTTCTTTAAATAAAAATTTAAAAGAAACTATAGTGTCTATCCTAAAAAAAATGTTTCAAAATGATTGTTGTGATGCAATTTTAATGCCTATGCAGGTTCCTGCAAAAGATTCTTATGCGTGGGTTTTAATAAAGGATAAAAAATTAATTGATGATGCTAATCCAATTGCTCCGGTAATGCCTGTTCAAGGTGCAAAAGCTTTAAGTAATTTTTCACGAAAGGGTGAATCAAAGCTTAAAATTTTGGCTGTAATGAAGCCATGTGAAATACGGGCTGTGGTTGAACTTTCAAAGTTGAATCAGATAAACTTGGAAAACATTACTTTGATTAGTTATGATTGTCCGGGTGCTTTATCGATAAAAAACTATCGTGAAGATCCCGACAAAGCAGAAAAAAAATTCACAGATATGTTAAAAAAGCCTGAATTTTTGGATAATTATGTAAAATCTGTATGTAAAAATTGTGATAATTTCTCATTACTCCCTGTTTGTGATTTACATGTCGGGTATTATAAAAGTGATAAAAATAATGTATTTCTGATACCAAATAGTAAAAGAGGAAAACAGAACTTAGAAAAATTAAATATGAAAACTCCTCAGGATCTATCAGAATGGATGCAGGATATTGAAGAGATACGTAAAAAAAGAGTGAAAAACAAACAAGAACGATTTAAGCAAATAAAAAATATGGTTGAAGGATTTGATAGTTTGAGAGATACTTTTACTCATTGTATTGGTTGTCATAATTGTCGCAGTGCTTGCCCCATTTGCTATTGTCGCCAATGTTATTTTGATTCTGAATCAGCAAAAACTGAAACTGATATGATGTTGCTAAATGCAGAAAAAAGAGGGGCCATAACATTCCCTCTCGATAGAATAATTTTTCAGGTAGGCCGAATGTCACATATGAGTCTTTCCTGTGTATCCTGTGGTTTATGTACAGATGCCTGTCCGGTATCAATTCCTGTAGCTGATATATTCAGTTATGTGGCAGAAAATACTCAAAAGCAGTTTGGATATAAGAGTGGGAATGATAAAACAGAACAAATTCCTTTGAAAACTTTTCAATTACAGGAAGTAGGAGGAATCAAAGAACTTGTAAAAGATGCAGAAGGATAGGAGATTAATTAATGGATCAGGTTTTAATTGTAAAGAATAGTGCAGAGAAGGGGTTAATTGAATTTTTAAAATTTTTACTTGAAAAGGATAGAGTAAGTGGTGTATTCACTTTAATAAAAACAAAAAAACAAGATGATTATGATTATGCATTAATAACGGAACCGGAACTACTAAAAGACGCTTTTCCACTTCATCCTTTTTTACCTGTAAATGCAGGGAAAATACTTTCAAATTTTACAGATTTGAAGAAACCGGTTGTTGCAGTAATAAAACCCTGTGAATTACGTTCTTTTATTGAATTAGTAAAAAGAACACAGGGTAATTTAGAAAATTTCCTTTTAATTTCATTTACATGTGGTGGAGCTTTTACTTTTTCTGACACTGTTGAAAATAAAACTGATACTTTACTTTCTGATTACTGGACAGCTGTGTCAAATGCTAATGATTTTAAGAATATAAGATCAACATGTAAAGCTTGTGATAATTTTATCCCCATGAATGCAGATATAACAGTCTCATTATTTGGTAATAAAAATATAGACAGTAGTTGTAAAATGTTTTTGAATTCAGAAAAAGCAAAAACTATGGTAAAGGGTTTTGATACAGAAATACTGGAAGATCAGTTAGATAAAACTCAAATTGAAAAGATAAGTAAGAGAAGAACAGAATACAAAGAAAAACTTTTTAATGAAATTAAAATTCAAGATACTGGATTAGATGGATTGATTGATGAATTTGGCAAATGTATCGGATGCCATGCCTGTAGCCGCGTATGTCCAATTTGTTATTGTGTTCTATGTGATTTTGAGTCTTCTACATATGATGATAGCAGTAGTATGTTAGAGTCTGAACTTAACCGCAAGGGTGGTGTCAGACTTCCTACTGATACAGTTTTATATCAAATCGGAAGATTGAGTCATATGAGTTTTTCATGCATTGGATGCGGACAATGTACAGAAGTATGTCCAGTAAATATTCCTGTTTCAGTAATTTTCAGAAAAATAGGTGAGAAAGTGGCTAAAATATTTGATTATATTCCAGGAAAAGATGTTGCGGAACAAATACCTGTTACGATTTTTAAGGAAGAGGAATTTACTACTCTAGGAGAAGATTAAATAAGATCTTTGTAACTAACGTAAAGATGGGAGATAAATAATAATGGCAACAAATTTTTTGCCCAAAATTGTAAGTTTTTTATGTAAGTGGTGTACGTATTCAGGAGCTGATTTAGCTGGAACAAGCCGTATGAAATATCCATCCACAATTTTACCCATAAGAGTTATGTGCTCAAGTAGAGTAAATCCTGTTTTTATCATAAAATCTTTTTTTAACGGGGCAGATGGGATCCTTATTGGAGGATGTCATCCCGGAGATTGTCACTATCAATCAGGTAATTATCATACCCGCAGAAGATTTATTATTTTAACTAAAATTTTTGAATCTCTTGGGTTAGAATCAGAGAGGTTAAGATTAGCTTGGATATCAGCTGCTGAAGGTGCCAGATTTGTTAAAGTGACCACAGAATTCACTGAAAAAATAACAAAATTAGGAGAAAATTCAGCTAAAAAGAACATATTCGTTTAGATTATCATGATAATATATGGAACCTTAAAGCCTAATATTTTTTATTAGGCTTTTTGTTTTTGTGTAGATTTTGTTTTTATTGTGATATTTTTTTAACTTGCATAAATTCCTTATTTTTTGTATAATTAAAGTCTGTATTAAAGTTAAAAAGGGGAGAGTTATTATGAGAAAAAAAATTGGAGTTTTATTAAGTGGATGTGGGGTTTTTGATGGTTCTGAAATCCATGAAGCAACTTTAACTTTATATTTTTTAGACAGAGAAAAAGTAGATATTATTCCTATTGCTCCGGATAAGGATCAACTTCATGTAATCAATCATAATACCAATGATGAGATGCAGGAAACCAGAAATGTTCGTACTGAATCAGCCAGAATAGCAAGAGGTGAAGTTAAGAAATTATCTTCTATATCTGTTGGTGATATCGATGCTTTAATAATACCAGGCGGTTTTGGGGCTGCAAAAAATTTAATTGATTATGCAGTTAAGGGACGGGAATGTACTATTGATAGTGATGTGAAAAATCTTATCAAGCAAATTATTCAATCAAAAAAACCGCTGGGAGCAATGTGCATAGCTCCGGTTGTGGTTGCAGTAGCCTTAAAAGAAACCGATATACATCCGGTTTTAACCATTGGTTCTGATGATAGTACAGCCTCAGACATTGAATTTTTTAATGCAAAACATACGAAATGTTCCGTTGATCAGATAGCAATAGACAAAGAAAACCGTATTGTTTCTACTCCAGCCTATATGCTTGGATCTGGTATTGCTGATATTGGAAAGGGAATTGAAAAATTAGTTAGTAAAATAATTAATTGGTTATAATTATTTTTAATATTATAAAAAGTTGATTCTAAAAAGACATATTTAACGAAATAAACTATACATACTGAATATTTTTGGATTTTTGTTTATTTTTTATGAACTTAGTGTTTTACATACAATGTTAGTAATTCAAACCATTATAAAGGTTTTTAAATGAAAAAAGATTTAAAACGTTATGAAGTTGATGAACAAAAACTGGGATATTTTCCGGTAATAAAAAGAGGATTGGATATTCTCAGGGATCCTTTTCTGAATAAAGGGACCGCATTTTCAAATGAAGAACGGGAGGAGCTAAATTTATTTGGTCTTGTTCCCCCTCACCAATCAAGTATACAACAACAGTTAAAAAGAGCAAAAGAAAATTATAACAGGAAAGATACTGATCTTGGTAAATATATATTTTTAGAAGCACTTCATGATCGTAATGAAAACCTTTATTATCGTCTGCTTCTAGAAAATCTGGAAGAAATGACCCCCATAATATATACTCCTACTGTTGGTGAAGCCTGTCAGAAATATGGACATATTTACCGAAGATCCCGGGGTATGTACATATCATCAAAAGCCAAAGGTGATCTTAAAAAAAGAATAAATAACTGGCCGGAAGATAAAATTGATATCATTGTAATCACAGATGGAAGCCGGATATTAGGTCTGGGTGATTTAGGTGCAAGTGGTATGGGAATACCAATAGGAAAACTTGCTCTTTATGTTGCCTGTGCCGGACTATATCCATCTAAAACTCTCCCTATTGTTATTGATGTAGGTACCAATAATGAAAAATTATTGAAAGATCCATTATATTTGGGTGAAAAACATCCTCGATTGACTGGTGATGATTTTCTGGAAGTAATGGATGAATGTATATCAGCCATACACAACAGATGGCCTAAAGCTTTAGTACAATTCGAAGATTTTACCAACGATAATGCTTTTAGACTTTTAAATCGTTACAGAAAAAAACTATTATGTTTTAATGATGATATTCAGGGTACTGGTGGAGTGGCACTGGCTGGTTTGTTAGCGGCATTGAGAATAACAGGTCGAAAACTCAAAGATCAGAAAATTGTATTTTATGGTGCAGGTTCTGCTTCCATAGGAATAGCCGATCTTATTGTTACCGGTATGATGGAACAGGGATTGAGTCAGGATGAAGCCAGAAAACAATTCTGGTTATTGGACAGTAAAGGATTAGTTACTGTTAAGAGAAAAGGAACATTGGCAGCTCATAAAGTCCCTTTTGCCAGAAAAGATATGTCAACTATGGATTTATTCAATGTAGTTAAAACCGTGAAACCCACGATATTAATTGGTGTCAGTACTCAAACCGGAGCTTTTAATGAACAAGTGGTGACTGAAATGAGTCAGCATGTTGACCGGCCAATTATTTTTGCTTTATCAAATCCTACCTCAAAAAGTGAATGTACACCTGAACAGGCGTATAAATGGACTGATGGCAAGGTGATTTATGCAAGCGGTAGCCCTTTTGATCCGATAAAATATAAGGGAAAAACCTATGAAACCGGCCAGGGAAATAATATGTATATTTTTCCTGGTGTTGGTTTGGGAGCGGTAGCATGTGAGGCTACCAAAATAACTGATTCCATGTTCTATACAGCAGCAAAAACCTTAGCAGAAATGGTAGAGAAAAAAACTTTGGATAAAGGAAAAGTATATCCTGATTTGAAAAATATTCGCAAGATCTCAGCAAATATTGCCAGTTCTGTCTGTAAGGTTGCCTACTCTAAAGGATTAGCCTGGGCAGGAGAACCTGAGAATATTCTGGAATTTGTACAAGATAAAATGTATAATCCAGGATATATACCTTATAAAGCAATATAATTTATCTAAATATATTTATTATGAAAAGGAGTTCTCAATGAGAGAAATTGAAGTATCAACAATAACGGAAGCAGTAAAAAAACTCTGTATTGATGCCAATTATTATCTCGGTGATGATGTGGTAACATTACTAAAAGAGTTCGAAAATAAAGAAGAATCTCCCACGGGTAAGGAAGTGATAAACAAAATACTTGAAAATATCGAAATCGGAAAAAATGATAAAGTACCATTATGTCAGGATACTGGATATGCAGTGTTCTTTATTGAATTAGGTCAGGAAGTTCACATAACAGGAGGTGATTTTGTTGAAGCTGTCAATGAAGGTGTCAGGCAGGGATATAAAGAAGGATACCTTCGTAAATCAGTGGTTGCAGATCCTCTTAAGAGAAATAACACCGGTGATAATACTCCAGCTATCATTCATACTGATATTGTACCTGGTGACAAAATCAAAATAGCATTTGCCCCTAAAGGTGGGGGAAGCGAGAATATGAGTGAAGTACAGATGATGGCTCCTGCTGCTGGTATAGAAGGTGTAAAAGAATTTGTCATTGAAAGAGTAAGGAAATCAGGAGCTAATCCTTGTCCGCCTGTAGTAGTTGGTGTTGGTATTGGCGGAACTTTTGATAAATGTGCAGAGATCGCCAAACGATCATTATTACGTCCGGTTGGATCTAAGAATCCTGATAAGGTATATGCAGATCTTGAAGAAGAACTTTTAGAAAAAATAAATAAACTGGGAATCGGTCCACAAGGTTTTGGTGGCAGAACTACTGCTCTGGCTGTGCATATTGAAGTCCATCCCTGTCATATTGCCAGTTTTCCTGTTGCAGTAAATATGCAGTGTCATGTAGCTCGTCACAAAGAGGTGATAATTTAAATTTATAATTTTAATCGAGGAGTAAAACATGTCAGATATAAAAAAGATCACAACACCCTTAACAGATGAGACTATTGAAGAACTCAGGATTGGAGACTCAGTTTTCATCACTGGCGTTATGTTTACTGGCAGGGATTCTGCTCATAAACGTTTAATCGAAGCTTTAGACAAAGATGGAGATTTGCCTGTTGATTTAAAAAATCAAATTATTTACTATGCAGGTCCTGCTCCTGCTAAGCCTGGTAATCCCATAGGCTCTATAGGTCCTACTACCAGTTACAGAATGGATCCTTTTGCCCCCAGACTTATTGAATATGGACTTAAGGGAATGATAGGAAAAGGAAACCGAAGTCAAGAAGTGATTGAAGCACAGAAAAAATTCAAAGCGGTCTATTTTGGAGCTATAGGCGGAGCAGCTGCTTTGATGGCTAAAGCAGTAAAAAAAGCTGAATTTGTTGCTTACGAGGATTTAGGTCCGGAGGCTATTCGTCGTCTGGAGGTTGTTGATTTTCCTGCTGTAGTTGTTAATGATGCTTTTGGAGGTGATCTCTATAAAATCGGAATAGATAAATATAAAAAAATTTAATGAAATCTCAATTACATTTTCCTACAAGAAAAGGTAAAACATTAATCATCGGTCTGGGAAATACACTTCTCTCAGATGATGGTATAGGAATATACATAGTAAGAAAACTTGGAAAAATTATTGATAATCCCTATATTGTTTTTAAAGAAGCACCTATAGGAGGGCTTGAATTATTAGATATTATAGTTGATTATAAAAAGGTAATAATAATAGATTCGTTAATTTTAGAAAATAATCCTCTCGGCACTTTAGTCCAGTTAAGTCTCAAAGATTTGAAAGGTGGTTCTTCCTGGACAAGACACCAGGTTTCATTAAATGAAGCCGTTGAACTAGCAAAAAAAATCAAAATGAATGTACCTGATGATATTAGAATTTATGGAATTGTTGTTAAGGATATTTCCACTTTTAAGGAAGAATGTACACCTGAAATCAAACAAGCTTTTAACAATATTGTAGAAAACATAAAGAATGTTTTAAAAATAACATAGGGATAATTAGTTTTTTATCATATGATATTGAAATTTAACAAATATTAAACTTTAAATTTTTGGAGCTTCATATCATGGCAAAAGAGACATTACCATTTATACAGGTTTATTGTCCAGAGTGTAAAGAATTTATAAAACCGGGTGAATGGACTATGTGTCCATATTTCGATGGTAAAAAATTAAATTTTTCAAAAAAAAATGAAGCATTAAAACAAATTTTTCGCTGTCATGTTCAGTGTGGATGTGAAATTCAGTACCGTTATTATGAAGGTGGTAAATTAGTAACCAAAACACAGAAGGTTATTGAAGATGAGGATACTCTTAACGAAATTGTTTCATTGGTTGCTGAAAGTAAAAAACGTTATGAAAAAAAGAAAACAAAAAAAGTATTATTAGTGGATGATGATCCTGATTTTCTTGAAATGCATTCTGTTGTCTTAAAAAACAAAGGATATGAAGTCATTACTGCCAGTAATACAAAGCAATGCATGGATAAGTTAAAGGATGTACGTCCTGATATAGTAATTTTGGATGTAATGATGGATCAGTTTGATTCTGGATTTAAAGCCAGTAAGAAAATCAAAGAGAAATATGATAATCTTCCTGTAATGCTTTTAACATCTATTGGTTTGCAAACGGGTCTAGATTTTTCCTCGAATGAGGAAATATTGAAAATAACTGGAGCAAATGTACTTCTAGATAAACCTGTAAGTCCAAAAGTTTTGATTGATGAAATTGAAAAATTAACAGAATAAAAAAGAATAATTGAAAATAATATATGGCTTTTTTAGTAATTTCTGATAAGAAATGTCGTAAATGTAATCGGTGTGTGAGGGAATGTCCTACCAATGCACTTAAGATTGATAAAGGAAAAGTAAGATTAATTGAGGATTTATGTATTCTTTGTGGTACCTGTTTCAAAAATTGTCCTCATAACGCAATTTATATTAATAATCAAAAAACCATAAATGAAATTTTACATTTGCTAAAAAAAGGTGAGAAATTAATAGCCTGTCTGGATCCAACCTTTCCTTCTGTTCTTGATCGAGGTACTCCATATCAATTAGTAACCGCATTAAAAAAGTTTGGTTTTCAGGAGGTCTGGGAATCAGCTTTTGCTGGAGATCTAATTATTCAAGCGTATAAAGAAAAATTTGCACAGAATAAAGATAGTTATTTTATATCATCTTTTTGTCCATCTGTGGTACTTTATATTAAAAAATTTGCTCCTGAACTTGTTAAAAATCTGATTCCTATCATTTCACCAATGATAGCTGCGGGATTAATGATCAAGAAGTTACGAGGAGACAATGTTAAAGTTGTATTCATAGGATCCTGTATTTCTCGTATGGAGGAATTGAATAGATATAAAGAAAAACATGGAGTAGATTTTATATTAACTTACTATGACATTCCCAAAATTTTACAAGATAAAGGAATTAAAAGAGAAGAACAAGAACCTTCACAGTTTGATGGATTAAAGTCCAAAGAAGGGAGTATATTAAGTATTGCAGGAGGTTTATCAAAATGTATTGGGTTGAATCAGGATCTCTTAAACCTTGATAATATTATTGCAGCCGGTTCAGAAAGAGTAATACGTGCAATCAAACAATATAAAGATAATATTATAAAACCAAAATTTTTAGATGTACTTTTTTGTAGAGGATGTATTAATGGGCCTATCATTGATAAAAATATTTCTGGTCCAAGTAGAAAAAATATTCTAGTAAACTATTTAAAATCGCAATCGGAAAAAACTGCTTTAAATCAAATTCCTGAAACTGAGACTTTAGATAAACTAGATTTAAGGAAAAGTTTTCGAACTCAAAAAGTTTCTTTACCTAAACCTGAAGAAAGTGAAATTCAAAATGTACTGAAAAAATTAAACAAAACTTATCCTGATAAAAATCTGGACTGTGGTGCTTGTGGATATAACTCATGCAGGGAAAAAGCTATTGCTGTTGTCCGAGGGCTGGCAGAAATGGAGATGTGCCCACATTATCTTCTCGAACAATGTCGTGGATTTTACAAAAGATTAGAAAAATCACATAATCAACTGAAAGAATCTCACAAAAAGTTAGAACAAGCGCAAAAACAACTTATACAAACTGAAAAAATGGCATATTTAGGACAATTATCTGCAGGAATTGCCCATGAATTAAATAATCCTCTTGGGACTATAACAATGTTTGCACATATGTTACAAAAACAGCTTGCAGAAAAGAAAAAATTGAAAAAAGATATTAATTTGATTGTAAATGAGGCAGAAAGAGCTGCTAAGATTGTTAAAGATTTACTGAGTTTTTCACGAAAAACTGAGGTAAAACCAGGTTTGATGAATATAAACACAGTTATCGAAGAGGCGTTATCTTTAGTATTCAAACAGTCACTATTTCAAGATATTAAAATTATAAAAAAGCTCGATAACTCAATTCCGACATCATTTGCCGACTCAGATTTATTAAAACAGGTTTTATTGAATATAGTTTTAAATGGAGCTCAGGCTATGTCTGGAAAAGGAACATTGATTTTAGAAAGTCATTCAAAAGACAATGGTAAAACAATACAGATTACTATTGAGGATACAGGGAAGGGAATAGATCAAGAACATCTATCAAAATTATTCGATCCCTTTTTCACAACCAAGGAGAAAGGAACAGGATTAGGCCTGGCAATTGCATATGGAATAATATCGAAGCATAAAGGAGAAATTAATGTCAACAGTAAGGTTGGGATCGGAACAAAATTTACAATTACATTACCTGTATTAGATCGGGAAGAATGGATAAAGAGTAATCAAGTTAGTTTTGATATAAACAAACAACAAGGAGGTAAAGAAGTTGAGTTCAAAAGGCAAGATCTTATTGGTTGATGATGATCCTGATTTCATAGAAATACATAAGACAATATTAGAGAATCATGGGTATGAAATATTGACCGCCACTAATGGTGAAGAAGGACTTAAACGAGTGAGGACAGATATGCCTGATTTAATTATCTTAGACCTCATAATGGAAAAACATGATGCAGGATTTTCATTTAGTAAAGAAATAAAAAAGGACCATCTTTTTAAGAATATACCTATTTTAATGGTAACTTCTGTAGCTGAAGCAACAGGGTATCGTTTTTCAATGAAAGAAGATGGATACTGGATGAAAACAGATGATTTTATTGATAAACCTGTAAAACCTGAAATTCTCATAAAGAGAGTAGAGAAATTATTATCAAAAGGGGAAGAAAATAAAATTGAATAAAAAACAAGTTCATATTCTTGTTGTTGACGATGAATTTGGTATACGTGAGGGATGTAAACGTGCTTTATCAGAAGATGGATATCAAGTTGATAGCGCCAACGATGGAAGTGCTGGACTGCAAAAAATAAATAAACGATCGTATGATCTCATTCTTGTTGATCTGATGATGCCGGGAATTAATGGTCTGAAATTAATAAAAAAAGTGCAAAAAATTGATTCAGAGATAATTCTTATTGTTATTACTGGGTATGCTACGATCGAATCTGCAATAGAAGCTACAAAAAGTGGAGCATATGATTATTTACCTAAACCTTTCACTCCTGATGATCTAAGAACAGTTGTTAAAAGAGGTCTTGAGAAACGAAATTTACGTTTAGAAGCATTACAATTATATAAAGAACGGGAACAGAGACTTCTTGAACTAACTAATGAAAAGAGTCGCCTTCAGACAATTATTAGATGTATGGCAGATGGTGTTCTTGTAATAAATCTACAAGGTCAGTTGGTACTTTGGAATGTTTCTGCAGTAAAAATGTTACATTTAACTGGTACAGATAAATCTGGTCTTTCTTTAGAGCATTATATAAAAAATAAATCTGTAATAAAATCACTAAAACAGATATTAGATTCACAAGATTCAGATTGTTCTATGATGACACGGGAGATAGAAGTAGATAAAAAAGGTTCTGTTTTAATGGCTAAAATTGCACCAATACTAGATAAAAAGAATAGGATCTTGGGTACTGTTACGGTACTAAGCGATATAACCAAACTCAAAGAAATTGATAAAATCAAGTCTCAGTTTGTTTCCATGGTAGCACATGAAATCAGAGCACCACTCGCTGCTATTGAGGGATGGCTTGAGGTTGTGCTATCTGATGAAAGTAGAGAAGATAATACTCAAAATAAAAAGTGGCTTAACAGAGCTAAGGAAAGATCTCATGCTCTACTGGATCTGGTTAATGATCTGTTGACTATTAATCGCATGGAGGCCGGGAAAATTGCTCAAAAAATGGAAACAGTGAAAATTTCAGATATAATAAATAAAATAGTTGAATTCTTAATGCCTGAAGCCCAGAAAAAAAATATTTCATTTAAAATACATATACCTAAGGATCTTGCTGTAATACAGGCTGATAAGGCTGATATGGAAAAACTATTTACAAATTTAATTAATAATGCCATTAAATATAATAAAAAAAATGGCAAAATAATCATTACTGTAAAGAAAGATGAATCCTATATTACAACTCGTATTGAAGATACAGGAGTTGGCATATCATCAAAAAATATTCAACATATTTTTGATGATTTCTTTCGTGTAGAAGATGAGACAACCGAAAAAATTTCAGGTACAGGTCTGGGTCTTACGATTGCGAAAAGAATAGTTGATTCCCATTTAGGAAAAATTGAAGTTAAGAGCGAATTAGGTAAGGGAAGTGTATTTTCAATTTTTCTCCCTTATAGCCCTAAAAAGAAGAAAAGGATGTAATATTAATGAGCAAAACAAAAAAAACCTATCGATTGAACGAAATCATACGTAAAGAGCAACTTTGTCCATCTATTATTCTTTTTGAAGTTTTTACACCTGTTGTTGCAAATACAGTAAAAGCAGGACAGTTTGTTGTTATACGTACAGATGATTATGCTGAAAGAGTTCCCCTTACTGTTGCGAATCATGATTCTAAAAAACAAACTATTACTATTATTGTACAGATTGTGGGAACAGCAACATTAAAAATGGAAAAAATAGATGTTGGAGATGTTTTTTTAGATGTGGTGGGACCATTAGGAGTGCCGAGTCATATTAAAAAATTTGGTACTGTAGTATGTATTGGTGGTGGTGTTGGCATTGCTCCAGTATATCCTATAGCCAAAGCCTTAAAAAAAGCTGGTAATCGTACTATATCAATTATTGGAGCAAAATCAAAAGAGATGTTGATATTACAAAAAGAAATGCAGGATATCAGTGATGAGCTGTATATTACTACTGATGATGGATCAGTTGGACATCATGGGTTTGTTACGGATGTATTAAGAAAATTAATAGATACGAAAGATAAAATTGATTTGGTTGTAGCAATAGGACCAGAAATTATGATGAAAGCTGTCGCAGATATTACCCGAGAACCCAAAATCAAAACAATTGTAAGTTTAAATTCTTTAATGGTAGATGGAACAGGAATGTGTGGTGGATGCAGGATTACCATTGGCAATGAAAAGAAGTTTGTTTGTGTAGATGGGCCGGAATTCGATGCACATCTTGTAGATTTTGATGAGTTACTTCAAAGATCGCAAATGTATGCAAGAGAAGAACATCGAGCAATGTGGGATTATGAGTGCCGGCTCGAAGAAGCTGAAAAATCATTTAAAAGAGCAAAGAAACGAGTTTCCATGCCCAAACAGGATCCAAAACTTCGGATAAAAAATTTTGATGAAGTTGCACAAGGATATACTAAAGAAATGGCAATACGTGAAGCTTCTCGATGTTTAGGTTGTAAAACTTCTCCATGTATTGAAGGATGTCCAGTTGATATTAATATTCCTGCTTTTATAGATCGTATAAAAAATAAAGATTTTATGGGAGCTATTCACAAAATTAAGGAAAAAAATAGTCTTCCAGCTATATGTGGAAGAGTATGCCCTCAGGAAGAACAATGTGAGAAACATTGTATTTTTTCTAAAAAGGATGCACCGATAGCCATCGGAAGACTAGAAAGATTTGTTGCCGATTATGAAAATGAGCAAGGAGATATAAGAGTTCCGAAAGTTGCAAAGTCAACTGGTAAGAAAATTGCAGTTGTAGGGGCTGGGCCAGCTGGTTTGACCGTTGCAGGTGAATTAAATAAAATGGGACATAAAGTAACCATATTTGAAGCACTTCACAAACCGGGTGGGGTTTTAGTATATGGTATACCCGAATTTCGTCTCCCTAAACGTATAGTTCAGAGAGAGTGTGATTATATTTCTCTGCTCGGCACAGAAATAAAAGTAAGTTATGTTATTGGTAAATCATGTACAGTTGACGATTTATTTGATAAAGGTTATGAGGCTGTATTTATTGGTACTGGTGCGGGATTACCATATTTTTTGGATATCCCTGGAGAAAATTTAAACGGAGTTTATTCTGCAAATGAATTTCTTACACGGATAAATTTAATGAAAGCTTACAATTTCCCTGAATATGATACACCTGTACATATGGGAAGAAATATTGCTGTTGTAGGTGGTGGTAATGTAGCAATGGATGCAGCAAGAATATCATTACGGTTAGGTACAGATAATACCTATTTAATATATAGGCGTTCAAGGGAACAAATGCCTGCACGTGAGGAAGAAATTGAAAATGCATTTGAAGAGGGATTACAACCTTACTTACTTAATAATCCTGTAAAAATTTTAGGTAATAAAAGAGGATGGGTTAAAGGAATTGAGTGTATAAAAATGGAGCTGGGTGAACCAGATGATTCTGGACGAAGGCGACCAGTTCCTATTCCAGGCTCAGAACACATCATCAATGTCGATATGGTTATTATAGCTATTGGTCAGGGACCCAATCCACTTTTAATTAATACAACACCTGATTTAAAAGTAAATAAATGGGGAAATATAATAGCCGATGAAGAGACTGGTAAAACTTCCCAAAAAGGTGTATTTGCAGGTGGTGATATTGTCACTGGTGCAGCAACTGTAATATTAGCAATGGGGGCAGGAAAGAAAGCAGCATATTCAATCGACAAGTACTTAAAAAATGGTCAGTGGTAATATATATTTTAAGGAATATAACTCTTTGAAACTTGAAAAAATTCAAAATATACTAAATGCAAAAATATTAAATACATCAAACATTAAGAATATAGATGCAACTATGATTATGGTCAGTGATCTGATGAGTGATGTACTCAGTTACTGCTGTTCCGGTGCTCTACTAGTCACCTCTTTAACGAATACTCAGACTGTTAAGACTGCACAAGTTGCAGATCTTTGTGGTATTGTTTTTACCCGGGGCAAACAACCATCAAATGATACAATTGAGTTGGCAAAGAAAAGAAATATTTTATTATTTGTAACTGATCTTTCCACCTATGATGTCTGTGGTATACTCTATTCTCATGGATTAGAGGGAATATAAGTAATTTTTATGGATGATAAAGAGTTATTTAAAAAGAATTTTTTCGTCAAAGGCAGTGATTTTGCAAATGCTGGAGAAGTTTCAATTGAGATAAAAAATATTCTGAAAGAGATAGGGTATAATTCAGAAGTAGTCAGAAGAGTCGCAATTGCTGCATACGAAGCAGAAATGAATATGGTAATGTATGGGGGTGATGGAGAGATAAATTTTACAGTTAATTCATCTCAAGTTAAAATTGATCTTGAAGATCATGGAATAGGCATAGCGGATATTAATTTAGCTATGCAAAAAGGATATTCTACAGCCACAGAGGAAATGAGAGAGATGGGATTTGGTGCAGGGATGGGTTTACCAAATATAAAAAAAAATTCTGATGATTTTAAGATCTTTTCTGAAGTTGGAAAAGGGACGAGATTAAAAATTATCATAATGAATAAATAACATTCTGGAACCATATGAGTCGAAGTTATCATTCAATTCAGATCGACAAGAAAAAATGTGTAGGATGTGTTATATGCATGAAAGCCTGTCCAACCAAGGCTATTCGTATACTCAATGAAAAAGCAAAAATTATTGAAGCTCTATGTGTTGATTGTGGAGAATGTTATCGTGTATGTCCATATGGTGCAGTCATACCACTTACAACATCTTATGCTGATCTGAAAAAGTATAAATATAAAGTCGCATTACCTACACCATCATTATATACTCAATTTGGATGGGAGGTTAGACCGAATCAGATATTATTAGCATTAAAAAAGATAGGATTTGATTACGTTTATGATGAAGCCTGGATGTGTGAGATGGTTAGTGCTGCAATAGAAGAATATATAAGAGAGAATTCTACTCCCAAACCTAAAATTTCAACTGTTTGTCCAGCTGTAGTACGTCTGATAACCTTTCTTTATCCTAATTTAGTAAATCATATTATTCCTATCAATGTGCCAAGGGAAATTGCAGCAAAATTCTTACGTAACAAATTATCAAAGGAATTAAATTTAAAACAAGATGAAATAGGAATAATTCATATTACTTCCTGTCCAGCAAAAATGGTATCTATAAATAATCCTATCGGCCTTTCTCATTCTCAATTGGATGGTGCAATATCAGTTAAAGATATATACAGCAAAATATTAAAGGCATTAAAAAATCTCGATGAGGAAATTATTGTGCACCAATCCAGTGGAGTAGGGCTGGGATGGGCAATCTCCGGTGGAGAAATTAATGGAATTAATATTGATAATTGTCTTCCAGTATCAGGAGTATCAGATGTTATTGAGATTCTTGATGACATAGAGGCAGGAAAATTAAATGAAATAGAGTACCTCGAATGTTTAATTTGTCCGGCTGGTTGTGTCGGAGGACCGCAAAACATTGTAAATCGACATTTTGCCAAACAGAAAGCAGAGAATCTGATTAGAATGTATGGAAATAAAACCAGAATTAGCAGAAAAATGGTTAAGGGGTACTATAAAGATGGATTCTTTATGCTGGATGAGAAAGTTAAACCACATTCTTTACCACCACTTGATAATGACCCTGTTAAAGCTATAAAAAAACGTCAGGAAATTGAAAAAATTCTTAAAATGCTTGGGGGAAAAGAATGCGGTGCATGTGGTGCTCCGGACTGCAAAACTTTAGCAAAAGATATTGTTCAGAATAAAGCAGATATAAATGATTGTGTTTTTTTAAAAAATCCGGGATCATAGCATTTAAACTTATCAGGAGTCATTAAAATTGAAACTTAAAGAAATTAAGAAATTATTAGATCTAAAAGTTGTGGTTGAAGGCAGAGGATTGGAAAAGGAAGTACTGGGTGGTTATGTCAGTGATATGCTAAGTGATGTTATGGCCAATAGTCAAGCTGGAAATATCTGGATAACTTTGCAGGTTCATGAGAATATTGTAGCAATTGCTACTTTAAAAGAATTAGCAGGGATCATAATAATTGGAGATAGAGAACCTGCTGAACTGACTATAAAAAAAGCAGAAAAAGAAAAAGTTACGATTTTGAATACCAGTTTATCAGCTTTCGAGGTAAGTGGAAAACTATATCAATTAGGTATTCGTGGTAACAAATGAATCTAAAGAGATTTTGTACGGATATTCATATTCATACTTGTCTGTCTCCGTGTGGGGAACTTGAGATGACTCCTGATGCAGTTGTGAAAACATGTATTAATAAAGGAATAGATATTATTGCAATTTGTGATCATAATAGTGCAGAAAATGTAAAATGGGTTCAGAAAGCTGCAGAAAAATGTAATTTAATTGTACTTGCAGGTATGGAGATAACAACATCGGAAGAAATACATATATTAGCAATTTTTGATAGTAATGATCAAGTAATGGTTTTACAAGATTATGTATATACACATCTTTTACCTGGACAAAATAATGATGATCTCTTTGGAATACAGGTTGTTGCTAATGAAAAAAATGAGGTAGAAAAAATAGTGCATAAAATGCTTATAGGTGCTACAACTATTTCTTTAAACAAAATAATTAAAAAAATCCATTCTTTAAAAGGTTTGGCGATACCTGCCCATATAGACAGAGAAAATTTTAGTATTATTGCTCAACTTGGATTTATCCCGGATGAACTTAATGCTGATGCTGTTGAAATATCCTATAAGGCTGACTGTAATGAAATTTTAAACATTCCGGGGATAAAAAAATATCCTATTATACGATCTTCTGATGCACATCGGTTATCAGAGATTGGAAGAATGACATCTGATATATATTTAGAAGATGTATCAATGAATGAATTTAAAAGGGCTTTTTCTCATAAAAATGGCAGAAGAGTAGAGTAAATGATAGAACTTTCTATGCATATTATGGATATAGTGGAAAATGCAGTAAGAGCGGAAGCAAACAAAATTTATATAAGTATTAATGAAAATACTAAAAAGGATGCTTTTTCTATAGAAATAAAAGATAATGGTAGGGGAATGAATAAAAAAATGCAGAAAAAAGCATTTGATCCTTTTATCACGACTAAACCAGAAAAAAAAATCGGTTTAGGATTATCTCTTTTAAAAGCAGCAGCAAAAAGGTGTGGTGGTGATCTGATAATAACTTCTTCGCCGGGTAAGGGAACTAAGGTTAAAGCTGATTTTGTTCTTTCGCATATTGATAGACAACCGCTTGGAAATATTGTAGAAACCATAGTTGTCCTAATTACAGGTAATCCGGAAGTTGAATTTATTTTTTTACATAAAAAGAATGGAGAATCTATAAAATGGTGTTCATCCAGAATTACAAAGAATGTCGGTAATAAAATTAGAACCAGTCCAGAAGTAATCAATTTTGTAAAAGAAGATTTTAGAAAGATTTATATAAATTTTTAATGAAATAATAAATCTATTTAATGGAGGTGTTGTATTGTCAATATATCAAATCATAGAAAAATACGGGAAAAAGGAATCTGGTTTAATTTCTATACTTCAAGATATCCAGAAGGATAAAGGGTATTTGCCAGAGGAGGCTCTCTCTATTGTAGCATCAGAGGTGAAAGTTCCCTTGTCTCACTTATATTCTTTGGCAACTTTTTATAATGTTTTCAGTCTGGTTCCCAGGGGACGACATACAATCAATGTATGTTTAGGAACTGCCTGCCATGTAAGAGGTGGAGCACGATTACTGGATAAGCTGAAGCGGGATTTGCAGATAGAACCAGGAGAGACTACACAAGACAAACGTTTTTCTCTAGAAGCTGTAAGATGTGTTGGCTGTTGTGGTTTAGCACCGGTGATAGTAATCGATGGAAATTTTCATGGAAAATTGAATCAAAAAAAACTTGATAAGGTATTAAAGAACTATGAATAAAGAAAAATCAGAAGTGAAGACTTATAGAACTCATGTACTGGTTTGTGCTGGTACAGCGTGTGTGTCTAATAATTCACTCAATATTAAGGCTGCCTTCGAAAGAGAGATCAAAAAGCAAGGACTTGAAAATGAAATACAAGTAGTAGAAACAGGTTGCAATGGATTTTGTGAACGTGGTCCCATTACAGTGATACAGCCAGATGATGTGTTCTACCAACAATTGGAAGAAAAAGATATACCATTTTTGGTAGAAGAACATTTTTTAAAGGGAAGACCAGTAGAAAAATTAATGTATATTCCAGAGGAAAAGAAAGAACCGATTACTAAAATGAAGGATATTGAATTCTTCAAACATCAAAGGCTTGTTGTTCTTAAGAATAGAGGAAGAATGGATCCAGAACAGATTGATGAATATATTGGATTTGACGGATATAAAGCTTTAGCTAAGGCGTTAATTTCTATGACTCCCCAAAACATTATATCTGAAATAAAAGCTTCAGGACTTCGTGGTAGAGGAGGAGCAGGTTTCCCCACCGGATTGAAATGGGAATTATGCCGAAAATCTCGAGGAGATATTAAATTTATAATTTGTAATGCAGATGAGGGTGATCCCGGTGCGTATATGGACAGATCAATTTTAGAAGCTGATCCTCATGCTGTATTAGAAGGGATGATCATTGGTGCAAAAGCCATAGGCGCACATAAAGGATTCATCTATGTTCGTGATGAATATCCTCTGGCTGTACAAAGAATCCGGAAGGCAATTCAACAAGCTTCTGATTATGGTCTTCTGGGAAAAAACATATTTAATTCAGGATTTGATTTTGAAGTTGAAGTAATACGCGGAGGTGGGGCATTTGTTTGTGGTGAAGAAACAGCATTGATGACTTCCATCGAGGGAAAAATAGGCAGGCCGAGGTCCCGTCCACCATTTCCAGCAGTTAAGGGATTATGGGGAAAACCAACAAATATAAATAATGTTGAAACATGGGCAAATGTACCGATGATTATTCAAAGAGGAAGTAAATGGTACTCCACATTGGGTACGGAAAAGAGTAAAGGAACAAAAGTTTTTTCTTTGGTCGGCAAGATAAATAATTCCGGTCTGGTAGAAGTACCTATGGGAATTACTCTGAGGGAAATTATTTATAAAATAGGTGGCGGTATTCCTGATGGTAAGAAATTCAAAGCTGTTCAATCAGGAGGACCTTCAGGTGGATGCATTCCTGAGGAGCATTTGGATCTGCCTGTAGATTATGAGGAACTCGCCAAAGTAGGTGCGATAATGGGATCTGGTGGATTAATTGTTATGGATGAAGATACTTGTATGGTGGATGTTTCACTGTATTTTGTATCCTTCCTTACTGAAGAATCCTGTGGTAAATGTACTCCCTGCAGAGTGGGACTTCAGAGAATGAAAGAGATATTAATCGCAATTACTGAAGGTAAAGGGCAACTGGAAGATATAGAAAAACTTCAAGATTTAGTCCATACTATAAAGAATGGTGCTCTTTGTGGTTTAGGTCAGACTGCACCGAATCCTGTTCTAACAACTCTGAAATATTTTAAAGCAGAGTATGAAGCTCATATTAAAGATAAAAAATGTCCGGCTGGTGTATGTAAAGCATTGATTACATACAGCATTGATAGTGAAAAATGTACAGGTTGTGGAGTATGTTTGAAAGCATGTCCGGTTGAAGCGATAAGTGGAGAGAAAAAGAAACCTCACAAAATAGAGGAAACTCTCTGTACAAAATGTGGAAGCTGTAAAGAACTTTGTAAATTTGAAGCTATAGTCATAGAATAAAGAGGATTAAATGAGTATTTCTATAAATATTGACGGTAAAAAAGTAAAAGCAAAAGCGGGAATGACTGTGTTGCAAGCTGCAAAAAAAGAAGGCATATATATACCAACACTCTGTGATCATCCTTTTCTGGAACCTTCAGGAAATTGCAGAATGTGCATTGTAAAAATTGAAGGAATGAGGGGTTTTCCAACGGCATGTACTACACCAATAATTGATGGTATGGTTGTAAAAACCGATACTCCTGAACTGAAAGAACTTAGACGTAATATTTTAAAACTTACCTTATCAGAACATCCTTACACATGTCTGGTATGTGATAAACGGGATAAATGCGATGACTATCAGGGGACGATCAGGAAGGTAGGAGTAATTACAGGATGTCAGTATTGTCCACAAAATGGAAAATGTGAACTTCAGAATCTAGTTGAATATTTAGACCTGGAAGAAATTGAATTCCCTATTACCTATCGAAAACTCCCTGTTAAACAGAGTGATCCATTTTTTGATAGAGATTATAATCTTTGTATTTTATGTGGACGTTGTGTAAGAATATGTAATGATATAAGGAAAAACGGAACATTGACATTCATTAACAGAGGAGATAGAACTATTGTTGGTACTGCTTTTAATAAATCACATTTGGATACTGGATGTGAATTTTGTGGTGCTTGTGTTGATGTTTGTCCAACTGGTGCGCTCTATGATAAAAAAAGTAAATGGGAAGGGATTGAAGACAAATCCGTTATCTCAATTTGTCCATACTGTTCTGTAGGATGTGCAATAAAGTATAATCGTAAAGGTGATACAATTATCAAATCAATACCGGCAATGAATGAAAAGTTAAATGTAGGTCAATCATGCATGAGAGGTCGGTTTGGGATTATTGAATTGGTACACTATACAGGCAGGCTACAAAATCCCATGATAAAGGATAATGGAAAATGGATTGATACGTCTTGGGATAAAGCTCTATCTTTTGTTGCAGAAAAATTTTCAGAATATAAAAAGAAAAATTTTGGATGTATTGTATCACCCCATAACAGTAATGAGGATATGTATTTATTAAACAAACTAACTCGTAAAATAATGAAAAGCGAAAATATTGCTGTTTCATCCTTTTTTGATATGAATGATTTTAAAAGCACTTTACAAGAAATAAGCAAGGCAAATATTCCCATTGCCACAATCAATGATATTGATAAAGTTGACGTAATTGTTGTATGGGGAGGTGATATTTCTGTTTCCCATCCTATTGTATCTTTAAGGATTCAACAAGCTCAAAATGCTGGTGCCAAACTTTTGGTAGTAGATAATCGAAAAACTAAACTTGCTGAAAATTCTGATTTTTTTATGCAGTTACAGCCAAATTCAGACAGGATGTTAATTACTGGTTTGCTTAAATTGATTAAAAAATCTAATCCCTCTGGAAAAGGATTAGATAAAATTAGAGAAACATTGAACAAAGTTAATGTATCGAAAGTAATAAAGCAAAGTGGAATTTCTGAAAAAGATATTGAAACCTTTATTTCATTTTTAATTGATAACAAAAATATACTTTTTATATATGGTTCTGATGTTGTTCTACAGGAAAATGTAAAAGATACAATATTCGCTATAAGTAATTTAGCTCTTTCAGTAAATAATGGTAAAATCCTTCCAGTTGTTGGGGAAAGCAATCTCAGAGGATATTTTGAAATTGTATCAACTGGATCTCATATAAATGAAATAATAAGACGGGTTGATTCTAGAGAAATTAAATGTTTATATGTTGCAGGTGAACTTCCAGAACTTAAATGTTTAGATAAACTGGAATTTTTAGTTGTTCAAAGTCTATTTCCTCCAGAGTGGATGGATAAAGCTGATGTAATACTTCCAACGTCTCATTTAGTTGAAAGAGAAGGTTCGTTGATAAATTTTGAAGGAAGAGTGCAGCGAATGAGAAGAGTAATAAAATCTTCATATAATACTAAACCAGATTGGTGGATTACCAACAAAATTGTAGAAAAAATCAGTGGATCAAAACTAAAATATAAAAATACATCTGAGATTTTTAATGAGATAAAAGCTACTTTATCTGAATTCAAAGAATTAACCTTTAGAAAACTTGGAAAAACAGGAAAATATCTATCAAGTGTATATAAAAAGGATGATGTAGGTAGTTATCTTCAATTTAATATTAATTCTAATAGCAGAGTATCATCTAAAAACTATCCCTATACCTTAAAGTTTAATTGGAATCTTTTTGATTATCGGTACGCTGCTTTTATTAATACCATAACTGGTATAGAAAAAATTTTAAAAGTGAATAAATTGCAAATCAATCCTGAAGATGCAGAAAAAATTAAAGTAAAAGATGGGGATACTGTTTATATCAAATCCAGTAATGGGTTTTCAATTTCACGAACAGTGGAGATTAGTACTAAAGTAAAGAATAAAATTCTTTTTACTTGGTTTGGAAAAAATGATTTCTATAAAAAATCATTAAGGGGTAATGTATATTCTGTAAAAATTGAGAAAGGTAATCATGAATAATATTATTGAAAGAAAAATGCTCGTTCCTAATATACATTTGTTAACTGTAGAGGATTCTTTTATTGCTCAAAAAATTCAACCAGGTCATTTTGTAATCATTAAAATTGATGAATATGGTGAACGCATCCCCTTAACAGTTGCAGATTGGAACCGAGAAAACGGAACTGTTTCCTGTATTTTTATGCAGGTTGGAAGATCTACAAGAAAAATTGCAGATTTAAATAATGGTGATCAGATTCCCACTTTTGTTGGTCCTCTTGGAAAAGTTATTGATATTGATAATTATGGTACTGTTGCATGTATAGGTGGATGTTATGGAATAGGCAGTATATATCCTGTAGCCAGAGCTATGAAAAAAGCCGGTAACAGAGTGATTAGTTTTATGGAAGCAAGAAGTAGTTATTTACTTTATTGGGAAAAGAAACTGAGAGATGTCAGTGATGATTTAATCATTTCAACCATGGATGGTTCGTTGGGTAGTAAAGGGCATAATTCTGATCAGCTTATAAAACTATTAAAGCAAGGTGAAAAGATTGATAGAGTTATTGCAATTGGGTGTACATTTATGATGTATGATATTTCAGAAGCAACCAGATCCTATAAAGTCAGAACAATAGTTAGTTTAAATCCGGTAATGGTAGATGGAACAGGAATGTGTGGAGCATGTAGGGTTGAAGTAGGAGGGGATACAAAATTTGCCTGTGTAGATGGCCCTGATTTTGATGGTCATGAAGTAAATTGGGATTTATTATTAACAAGAAGAAAAGTATATGTCAGAGATGAAACTGTTGCCGAACAAGTCCATAGATAATAATATATATAAAAACAGGATTAAAAATGGGAAAGAAGATTCAACCAACAAAAACAAAAATGCGGGAACAAGCTCCGGAAGAAAGAATACATAATAATCTAGAAGTACCATATGGTTATTCAGAGGAAGAAGCAATTACTGAAGCAAACCGTTGTCTTCAGTGTAAGAAACCTTTGTGTGTTACAGGTTGTCCTGTGGAAATTAATATACCTGGTTTTATTGAGAAAATTGCTGAGAGAAATTTTACGGATGCTATTCGTATACTAAAAGAGAAAAATGTGCTGCCATCAGTATGTGGTCGAGTATGCCCTCAGGAAGAACAATGTGAAAAAATGTGTGTACTTGGTAAAAAGATGGAACCTGTAGCAATTGGAAGATTAGAACGTTTTGCTGCGGATTGGGAGGCAAAACAGGGGAATGCACCATTATTACCTAAGAGAAAATCAACAGGCAAAAGTATTGCAGTTGTTGGTTCTGGACCAGCCGGGATTACAGTAGCAGGAGATCTTATACAATTGGGTTATAAGGTAACAATGTTCGAAGCACTTCATAAAGCTGGAGGTGTATTGGTATATGGAATACCTGAATTTCGTTTACCCAAAAAAATCGTCACTCGTGAAATAGAATTTCTTTGCAGGATGGGTGTAGAATTAAAAAAGGATTTTATTATTGGTACAGCATTAACTATTGATGAACTTTTAAAGGATTATAATATTGTATTTCTTGGAACTGGAGCAGGATTACCATGGTTTATGTTTATTCCTGGAGAGAATCTTAATAACATCTACTCAGCAAATGAATATCTGACTCGTGCAAATTTAATGAAAGCTTATCTTTTCCCCCAGTATGACACTCCGATTGCAAGAGGGAAAAATGTTGCTACAATAGGAGGTGGCAATGTGGCTATGGATTCAGCTCGTACAGCATTAAGATTAGGTGCAAAAAAGTCCTTTATAATCTATAGAAGATCAAGAGTAGAAATGCCGGCACGTGAGGAAGAAATTCATCATGCAGAACAAGAAGGAGTAATATTTAAGCTCCTTACAAATCCTGTCGCATATCATGGCGATGGTAAAGGAAATGTAAAATTTGCTGAATGTATCAGAATGAAATTAGGTGAACCGGATTCTTCGGGAAGAAGAAGACCAATCCCCATAGCAGGATCAAATCACAAAATTCCGATTGATGTGGTTGTAGTAGCAATTGGTAATAGTCCCAATCCTCTGATTCCAAATACAACAAAAGGGCTTGAAATAAGTAAGAAAGGGACCATAATTATTGATGAAGAGACAGGTAAGACATCTAAAAAAGATGTATTTGCTGGAGGTGATGTGGCAACAGGAGCTGCAACAGTAATTTCTGCTATGGGTGCTGGTAGAAAAGCAGCAAAAGCAATACATCAATATCTGATAGATGAGAAATGGTAAAAAAATAAATTATTGAATTTTTTAACTTGCTTCTTATTAAATAAATCAATAAATTTGGATTTAAAAATTAATAACAATCTAACAATTCCTCTTCTTGAGATCGAGAGAGGAAAATTATATTATGAATTTTATACGGTATATAATGAATTAACAACAGAATCAGATAAAAGATTCCCGAATGATATCAGAGTAAAGGTGAATGTAGAAAAGATAGATAAAGATTATTTAATTAAATTAGCATTATTTACAGAAGCTCATTTAACATGCGATCGATGCGGAGAGCAATTTAACAAAAAGATATCAGAGAATATAACTGTTCTCTGCACATTTGAAAAAGATAAAACTGGCAAACAGGAAATCGGCGAGGTAAAATTATTGAATTACCGAACAAAGGCTATTAATATTACTCAGGAGATAATTGATTTGTTAGTATTATCAATATCTCAGAAAGTTTTATGCACAGAAGATTGTAAGGGTCTTTGCAGTAAATGCGGGGTTAATCTTAACAAAACTAACTGTAAATGCAAAAAAAATAATATAGATCCTCGCTGGGATAGATTAAAGAATATAAATTTTGATGATTAATTATTAATAAAGGAGAATTTTGTGGCAGTACCAAAAAGAAAAATTTCAAAATCACGACGGGATAAAAGACGTACTCACTATAAACTAAAAAAACCTAATATTGGAACATGCTCACATTGTCATCAGCCCAAACTTCCCCACAGAGCTTGCCCTAATTGTGGATACTATAATGGTAGATTAGTAACTGTGCCAAGAGAACTGTAAAAGGTAATCGATGATACGGATTGCTATAGATGCAATGGGTGGAGATAATGCACCGGGGGAGATTGTCACTGGTGTTATTGAAGCTGCTCGAAGGTCAGATGATCGTTTTGAGCTGACATTAGTTGGTGATCAAACTCTTATTGAAAAAGAACTGGCACATCATCATTTTATTAAAAAATTACCAATCTCTATTGTCCATGCTTCTCAGCAAGTCAGCATGGATGAATCAGCGGTTAAATCCTTTAAACAAAAAAAAGACTCATCCATTGCAGTTGCCATACGTCTTCAAAAAGAGGGGAAAGTTAATGCAGTGGTGAGTGCTGGTAATACTGGTGCAGTGATGGCAACAGCTCATTTTTATCTTCATTCCATACAGGGTGTTGATAGACCTGCAATAGGCACTCTATTGCCAAACGAGGAAGGCGTGAGTCTTTTAATAGATGTTGGCTCAAACGTTAATGTTAAACCAACAAATCTTCAGCAATTCGGTGTAATGGGTTCAATATTTATGAAATATATTATGGGGATAAAAAATCCCAAAGTCGGTCTTTTAAATATCGGGGAAGAAAAAATAAAGGGTGGTTTAATACTTCAGCAGGCATATACACTTTTATCTAAAAGTACAATTAATTTTATTGGAAATGTTGAAGGGAGAGATATATTAAAAGGGACTACAGATGTGGTTGTATGTGATGGTTTTATAGGTAATGTACTTTTAAAATTCGCTGAAAGTCTTGCAGGTCTGTTTTCCAAAAGTATGAAAAGGACAATCCGCGGTAATTTGCCGGGTACAGTTGGATTATATTTACTGCGTCCCAGTCTTAGAAAATTATTTAAAATGTTTGATTATCAGGAATATGGCGGAGCACCATTGCTTGGAGTAAATGGAAACTGTGTCATTGCTCATGGGAGTTCTTCTGCACGAGCGATTAGGAATGCAATAGAAGAAGCTTTTAAAATGGTAAAGAATGATATCACTCAACAGATTAATGAACGGATAAAAGTAAAGAAGGGAGAGATTGGTGAAAAGTAACCCATCTACAATGATTTTAGGAATGGGATATGCTGTTCCGGATAAAGTCTTAACTAATCATGATCTTGAGAAAATGGTTGAAACCTCTGATGAATGGATAAGAACGCGTTCTGGAATTGAAAGAAGACATATTTTAGAAGAAGGGAAAACAAATTCTGATCTGGGTACTGAAAGTGGTAAACAGGCTTTAAAAGATGCAGGAATTACTGCTACGGATCTTGATTTTATTATAAATGCTACTGTTACCCCTGATCAGCAGCTACCTTCTACTGCTTGTATTATACAGGATAAAATAGGCGCAAAGAATGCAGCTGCGTTTGATATTTCTGCTGCATGTTCAGGCTTTTTATACGGTTTGATTATAGCTGATAATATAATTAAAAATAATCCTGATAAGAAAATTTTGGTCATAGGTACAGAAATTTTATCTCGAATTACTGATTGGGAGGACCGGTCAACTTGTGTGTTATTTGGAGATGGATCCGGTGCTGCAGTACTTGGAAAATCAGATGGTAAATCAGGTATTTTATCCAGTTATATGAAAAGCAATGGTAAATTAGCTCATCTTCTTTATATGCCTGGTAATGGTGTAAAACATCCGACTTCTCATGAGACAGTGGATCAAAAATTACATTATGTCAGGATGGAAGGCAAAGAGACTTTTAAACATGCAGTAAAATCAATGTCTGAGGCAGCAAAAAATGCTCTTAAATTTGCAGGAGTAAAGAAAGAAGAAATTGATCTTTTGATTACTCATCAGGCAAATATGAGAATAATTAATGCTCTTGGTAAACGATTAGAGGTCTCAGAGGATAAAGTTTTTTCAAATATTTCTGAGTACGGCAATACATCTGCAGCTTCTATACCCATTGCTATGAACGAGGCTAGAAATCAGGGTAAACTAAAAAGAGGTGATTTACTCCTGTTGGCTGCTTTTGGTGGTGGATTTACCTGGGCTGCAAACTTAATAAAATATTAATACTAAATTTCAGGTGTGATATAAATTATGGGTAAAACAGTTTTTATATTTCCAGGTCAGGGATCACAAAATGTGGGTATGGGTAAAGATTTTTACGATGGATATGATATCGCAAAAAAATTATATCGTGAAGCTGATGAAGTTTTAGGATTTAAGATCTCTCATATCTCTTTCAAGGGTCCGAAAGAAAAATTAAAACAAACACAGTATACACAGCCTGCTTTATTTGTTCATAGTTATATTATTTCTCAGATATTGAAAGAGAATAATATAAATGCTAATATGACTGCTGGACACAGTCTGGGAGAATTTTCTGCTCTAGCTTATGCAGATAGTATTTCCTTCACAGAAGGATTATCACTTGTAAAAGAACGTGGTTCTTTGATGCAAAGTGCAGGAGAAAAGAATCCGGGGAGTATGGCGGCTATAATTGGTTTAAAACCGGAGATAGTACAGGAAATTTGTGATGAAGCTTCTGAAAAAGGTATGGTCCAGGTCGCTAATTTTAATTCTCCTCAGCAGGTAGTAATTTCCGGTTCTATCGATGGTGTTTCTCATGCAATGAGTCTGGCTGATAAAAGAGGTGTAAAAAGAGTTATCCAACTATCTGTAAGTGGTGCATTTCATTCACCTTTAATGGTGAGTGCTGTAGAGAAATTTTCTGATAAACTTAACAATACTCAATTCAGGATGAGCAGAATACCTGTGTATCATAATGTAACAGGTACCTGTGCTGAGAATAAACAGCAGATAAGACAATTCCTGTATGATCAGCTGACACATACAGTTCGGTGGGTAACTACAATAGAAAATATGATTGAAGATGGTGCAGATTCATTTATTGAAGTGGGAGCCGGAAATGTATTATCTGGTTTATTAAGAAGAATAAACAGAAATGCTGAATCAATTAGATGCGGTACAGTTGAGCAATTGAATGCATTACTCCAAAGGAAGAATAATGATTGATATGAAAGGAAATAAAGCAATTATAACCGGTGCTGCCAGAGGTATTGGAAAATCAATAGCACTTACTCTGGCCAGAAATGGATGTGATGTAATTGTTTGTGATATTGATTTTGAACAAGCTAAATTAACAGCTACCGAGGCGGAAAAGGAAGGTGTTAATGCATTTGCATTTAAAGTTGACGTTACAGATGCCGAACAAGTCAAGTTAATGATTAAAAATTCATATGAAAAATATAAGAATATTGACATCCTGGTAAATAATGCTGGTATTACCCGGGATAAACTTTTAATGAGAATGTCAGATCAGGATTGGGATTCTGTAATACAAGTAAACCTTAAAGGTGCATTTAATTGTACAAAACAGATTATTCGAAAGATGATTAAAAATAATAGAGGAAAAATTATTAATATTTCGTCAGTTGTTGGTATAATGGGTAACGCAGGACAATCAAATTATGCAGCTTCAAAAGCAGGTTTAATTGGATTTACCCGAAGTATTGCCAAAGAACTTGGAAGCCGAAACATTCAGGTTAATGCAATAGCTCCCGGGTATATAGAAACAGAGATGACTCATAATCTCTCTCAGGATATAAAAGACAGTTATATTAAGCAAATTCCCATGAATCGGGGCGGCAGTCCTGAAGATGTTGGCAATACTGTACTATTTCTAGCATCTCCTTTGTCCGATTATATAACTGGACAGGTAATTCATGTAGATGGTGGAATGTTAACTGCATAGATCATAGAGAAAAATTGTATTAATTAATTTGTGTTAAAAATGGAGGTTTTAAGTATGGTTGATGAAAAGAAATTCAAAGAGATTATTGTTGATCGTTTAGGTGTTGATCCTAATGAAATAACCAAGGAAGCATCTTTTATTGATGATCTCGGAGCAGATTCACTTGATACAGTAGAATTGATAATGGCTTTTGAAGAAGAATTTGATATTGAAATTCCTGATGAAGATGCTGAAAAATTAACCACGGTTGGAAAAGCAGAAGAGTATTTAAAAGAAAAACTTGCATCCAAATAAGTAAAATTTATGTAATTGAGAATGGAGTCTTGATGTAATAATCAGGACTCCATAAACAATTAAGGAGGTTTTAACTATGCCGAATCGCAGAGTAGTTGTTACTGGGTTAGGAACAATAACAGCTATTGGGAATGATTTAGACACATATTGGAATTCACTTATAAACGGGAAAAACGGAATAACAAAAGTTACCCGATTTAATACTGATGATTATTCTTCTCAAATCGGTGCAGAAGTAAACGATTTCGATGTTAATAAATATATTGAGCCCAAAAAATCAAGACGCATGGATTTGTTTACTCATTATGGAATTTGTGCTTCTGAAATGGCGATACAGGATTCTGGGTTGGATACAGATAAAGAAGATCCGACTCAAGTTGGAATAGTAATAAGTTCCGGTATCGGAGGAATGAATATTTATCATACAGAACACGAAAAACTGCTTAACCAAGGACCTAAAAGAGTATCTCCGTTTTTTATACCAATGATGATTCCTGATATAACAGCTGGCTATGTTTCTATACGATACGGCTTTTTAGGACCTAATTATGCTACAGTTTCAGCCTGTGCCTCAGGTGCACACGGTATAGGAGTATCTTATCTCCATATCCTTAATGGAGATGCTGATGTTATGATAACAGGTGGTACTGAAAGTGTTATGACAGAAATGGCCTATGCAGGATTTTGCAGAATGAAGGCTCTTTCAACCCGTAATGATGATCCTCAACATGCGAGCCGCCCTTTTGATAAAAACAGGGATGGTTTTGTTATAGGTGAAGGTGCAGGAATAATAGTTTTAGAAGAACTGTCTCACGCCAGAAACAGAGGAGCTAAGATCTATGCAGAACTTGCTGGTTTTGGTTGTACAGGAGATGCTTATCATATAACTGCACCTCATCCTGAAGGCAAAGGAGCTGCTTTGGCTATGGAAAGAGCAGTTGAAACAGCAGAATTAAATATACAGGATGTTGATTATATCAATGCCCATGGTACTTCGACACCGCCGAATGATCCTATGGAAACCAAAGCTATAAAAAGTGCTTTCCAGGATCATGCTAAAAAGTTGGCAGTAAGTTCAAACAAATCTATGATTGGTCATCTTTTAGGTGCTTCAGGTGCGGTTGAATTCATTTCAACTGCTAAAACTATTGATCAGGGTATTATTCCGCCTACTATAAACTATGAAGAACCGGATCCAGAATGTGATTTAGACTATGTACCAAACAAAGCGAGAGAACAAAAAGTAAAAGCAGCTTTGACTAATTCGTTTGGATTCGGGGGACATAATGTTTCTTTAGCCCTGAAACAATTCAAAGATTAAATGTATTTTAGTTATAGACTAAACTATAATTAATTAATGTCGACAGTCATTTTATACATTTATAAAATATGAAATTTTAAAATATATTATTAAGATTGATTTTAAATAATATAAGAAGATATTTAACAAATAATAAACGAAGCCGGTCAATAAGTATTTCTGATCGATTATTTCGTGAAATAGATTATAAATTTAAAGATCCTTCTTTACTAAAAAAAGCAATGACTCATCGTTCTTATCTGAATAATGAGATGAAACGTAATGAGTCTAATGAAAGACTTGAATTTTTAGGTGATGCTGTTTTAGATCTGGTAGTTTGTGAGGAATTTTATAATCTGTTTCCTGATAAAGATGAGGGGGATTTAACCAAATTAAAATCTTTATTTGTAAACCGAGAAGCTTTGGCGTTAAAAGCCAGAAATATTAAGCTAAATAACCATATATTATTAGGTGAGGGAGAGGATCAATCAGGAGGTCGTAACAGGAATACAATACTTTCTGACTCTCTTGAAGCTCTTGTTGGTGCTATATATATGGATGGCGGATTACATCATGCCAGAAAATTTATTAAAAAGTTCATTATTAGAGATGTTGATAAATTTCAGATAGAGCCCATACCAGTTAATTACAAAAGTATGTTATTAGAATATTTTCAGGAAAATACACAATCTGTTCCAGAGTATTGTATTATAAATGAAGATGGTCCCGATCATAATAAAACATTTACTGTGGAAGTATGTATTAAGGGAAAAAGCTATGGAACTGGAACAGGAAAAAGTAAAAAAAAGGCAGAACAAAATGCTGCTCATGCTGCAGTAGTGAAAATTGGATTGGTGAATGAGTAAAAAAAGGAGTAAGTGAATGAATTATTTTTTAACAGATGAAGAAATAAAAGTTCGTAACGCTGCCAGACAGATTGCTGAAGATGAAATTGTCCCCATTGCAATGGAGTGTGATAAAGAAGAAAAATTTCCCTGGGAAATAATAAAAATACTTGCTGAGAAAGATTTTTTTAAAATTTTGGTTGATAAGAAATACAATGGATCTGGTCTTGGAACAATGGGATTAGTGTTAGCAACAGAAGAGCTCTCAAAAGCATGTGGTGGTATTGCTTTGGGATTTGCAGGCACTGCCTTAGGAATCATGCCGCTCCTTATTGGTGGTTCTGAAGAACAGAAACAAAAGTATCTTCCTGAAATAGCAATAGGAAAGGCTTTAGCTGCTTATGGATTAACAGAACCTGATGCTGGCTCTGATGTCTCGTCGATACAAACTAAAGCAGAGAAAAATGGTGATTATTATATCCTTAATGGTATGAAGCATTTTATCACTAATGGCGGTATTGCAAAATATATGTCAGTTTTTGCGATCACAAATCCTGAGAAGGGGAGTAGAGGAGCTTCTGCTTTTTGGGTTGAAGACGGTACCAAAGGATTATCCTATGGAAAGAAAGTTGAAAAACTGGGTATAAGAGGGTCAGTAACCGGAGAATTAATATTTGAAGATTGTCATGTTCACAAAGATAATCTCATTGGACGGGAGGGCATGGGTTTTCTTTTAGCAATGAAAACATTTGATAATTCCAGACCAGGAGTGGCATCTCAGGCCCTTGGTATTGCTCAGGGAACACTCGATATTACAGTAAAATTCTGTCGTGAACATGCACGATTTGGTCAGTCCCTAAGCAGTTATCAGGGAATTCAATATAAGCTGGCAAATATGGCAACTGAAATAGAAGCTAGCCGGGCATTAATATATTCAGTAGCTCGGGCGATGGATAAAGGTGAAAAAGATCTTTCCCGTTCTTCTGCTATGTGTAAACTCTATGCTTCTGATGTGGCTATGAGAGTGACTGAAGAAGCAGTATCAATACTAGGTGAATACGGAGTAACCAGTAAGTATCCTGTTGAGAAAAATATGAGGGATGCAAAAATAACCCAAATATATGAAGGTACCAATGAGATCCAGAGATTAATAATCGCCAGGGATATCATTAAAAAGGCTGCTTCTAAGAAATAATAAAAATAGATATATTGACAATTATTAATTTTTCGCTAGGCGTTATCCAAAAAACAAGAAAATATTAAACGCAAAGGAAAACGTAAAGTATTATATATTCGATAGTTAAATATATAATACTTTGCGAACTCTGCGACATTTTTGTCTACTCTACGTTAAAATTTTATTTTTAGTCAACCCCGTGTTATTTTTTTACCTTGTATCCACTCGGAGGCTGGGAACTCAATTTTATTCAGACTTTCGATATATTTTTAATGTCTTATATTTTCTAATTTTTTCATAAGATTTTTTATTAAATGTATTTATATCCTTAATAGATATATCAGATAATTCGTTATACGGTGTAAACTTGATCGCAATACCTCCACTTGTGGATAGTGCTATATGTAATGAATCATTTACATTAACTGAATATGTACCAATCTCAATATTAGCAGGATTTTCAAAAAAACCGGTAGTTATATCATCACAATATATCTCTGCTGTATATTTTTTATCTTTTTCAAGAAAATCCAGTGAAATGTCCAGTTTTCTGGGATATTCGTCAGTAATACCTCCTAAAAACCATTGATTGTTATATTTTCTAGCCATTATGATATAATCACCAATCTCTGCAGTTAGTACTTTTGTGTCATTCCAGTTAACAGGAACATCCTGTATAAACTTAAAGGCTGGTTGATTCTTATAATTTCCAATAAGATCAGCGGCCATTTGCATTGGACTGTATAGAATTACATAATATGCAAGCTGTTTGGCTAAAGTAGTCCATACACGATTATTTTTTTGATATTTTTTAAAATAAAGATCAAATATTCCCGGTGTATAGTCCATGGGACCAGCTAAAAAACGGGTAAAAGGAAGTATAGTAGTATGTTCCGGTGGGTTGCCGTCACTCCAGGCATTGTATTCCATCCCGCGTCCTCCTTCCCGGGTCATCATATTGGGATAAGTACGACTGATTCCGGTGGGTTTAATCGGTTCATGTGCATCTATCATAACTTGGTATTTAGCAGCTTTTTTTACTACTTTCCGGTAATGATTTACCATCCACTGTCCATGGTGATGTATTCCCTCCGGAGATATTCTGCCTGCATATCCGGTTTTAATATACGAAATACCGAGTTTTTTATAATACTCAAAAGCTTTATCCATTTGTTCCTCATAATTAGGAACATTACCACCGGTTTCATGATGTCCGATAAGTTCTACTTCTTTTTCCTTGGCATATTGTGCGACTTTTTTGATATCAAAATCAGGATAGGATTTGATATAATTCTGAATAGTTTTTTCTGTCCCCCAGGATTCCCATCCCTGATTCCATCCTTCTATCAGAAGACCTTTAATATTATTATCAGCAGCGAAATCAATATATTTTATGGCATTTTCTGTGGTTGCTCCATGGTCAGGACCTGCATACCAGGTATTTTTTCTTATATGCATTCCCCACCAGATACCAATGTACTTCATTGGTTTAATCCAGGATGTATCCTTTAATTTACAGGATTTATTCAGATTTAATATGAGAGATGAGGTGATAAGATCACCAGGTTTGCTGCAGATTTGGATGGTCCTCCAGGGTGTTGTCAGCGGGAGGGATGCTTTAACTTTTATTCCATCAGGCCAGGGAACAAGATTAGATTGTAAACTGTATTGAGTCTTGTGGGTTTTTTTCAAGGTCATCCCGGCATAATTGGTCAGATCTGCTTCATGAATATTGATATACACACCTTTATCGGTTTTCATGGTAAGTGGAGTATTGGCAGAATTTAATTCCTCGAGACCGGTGGTTTTATATAGATGTTCATAACTATCAAAGTCTGCCGGATACCACCACACTGTATGGTTATCAGTTAAATTAAATTCTGTATGTTCGAATGTTATATTGACTGAATCAGTACCTGTCTGTTTTGGAAGTACATACCGGAATGCTACTCCGTCATTATAGGCACGGAATACTATTTTCATAGTTCGTTTTAATTCTGTGATTTCTTTTAAGGTTACTGTCATCTCGTTATAATGATTTTGAATTGTTTTTGTGATTCCCCATACCGGAGACCAGGAGTCATTCATCCTATGAAAAGATATTTTTTCTATCTGAAAGTTTTTTTCCATAGGAGGGATGTTTTTAAAATTAAACCCTAAAGCTGAAGTATCAATTATTGTTTGTTTATTATATTCTATCCAATAGGTGGGAATAGAGTTAGTTAAGCTGAAATGTACAGCAATGCTGTCATCAGGAGAAGTAATTGATTGAGCCGATGTTGATTGAATGCAGCTTACTGATGATAATAAAAAAATTAAAATTAAAACAAAAACAAAATAAATAACTATAGGTTGCATTCTCATTATACTATCCTTTCAGGGTATATTATATTTTTTATTATTAATGATAATAAAAAAATAAACACAAAAACTAAAAAATCAAAGTAAAAAAATAATTATTATAGAATCTTTTAATTTTATATCTTGACATTTAATTTTTCCTTATGTACATTAATTTGAATATTATAAAATATTTAAGAAAGGATATATTATGATGAGGCTATATTATCAATCATCTTTTATTAGAATTATTAATAAAACTGTTATACAAAGGATAATTTTTTGCATATTTTTGGTAGCGCTTCCATTATTTAGTTTTAATGACGGTTCTGATGAACTGAGAAAGGTTACGTTTCGTTATCAGCCAGTTATTTCCGGTGATGTTGATATTTATGTTGCCGGAACTTTTAATGATTGGAATGAACACGCTGATCCACTTACTGATCTGGACCAGGATGGGGTATATGAAACTGAAATACTTTTAGCGCCTGGGCATTATGAATATAAATTTGTCGTTAATGGTGTATGGAGAACTGATTTCAATGCGGATGAAATCATGGGAATTGGTCAGGAAGGAGATAATTCTGTTGTTATTGTTGATGCGCGCTATAAAAAAATATCTTTCTTTAAAGGGGATGGAGAGATCAATTATACAGGTCTGAATCTGGATACCGGTTATCGTATGCTGGATCCCTATGAAAACGGTACGATCAGAGTAACAGTACCTGCATATAAAAATGATGTCAGCACTATTGAGTTGATCTATCAAACAGGCTCCAATGCCGAAGTTAAACAGAAGATGCGGATTGCAGCAAGCGGGACCATGTTTGATTATTTTCAAGCTCATATTAAATTATCATCATTAGTAAAAATGATCTTTTACTTTCGTTACTGTGACGGTGCACATGTTGTTTATGCTGGTTCTGATGGTTTTTATGATAAAAAACCTGATACAGATAACTGCTTTATCTATGACCCTGAAAAACTTCCTCCCTTTAACACTCCGGAATGGGTAAAACACGGGATTTTTTATCAAATATTTCCTGACCGTTTCTGCAATGGTGATCCTTCCAATGATCCTGATTTTTCAGAAAAATATTATAAGGGAAAACGAACACTGCCCCCTGAGGGTAAAACCAATAAGCCTTATTATCACCTGGAAGATTGGAATAATATTAGTGGCCTAAAAGAAAGTCCCTACAGAACCGATGGTAAACCGGATTATTATTCATTTTATGGCGGAGATATTAAAGGAGTTATGGAAAAACTCGATTATCTAAAAAATCTCGGTGTTTCTATATTATATTTTAATCCCCTGAATCAGGCTAAATCCAATCACAAATACGATCCGGTCGATTACCTGACAATAGATCCCCATTTTGCTGATGAAGAACTTTTTAAACAATTTGTGAAAAAAGCTCATAAAAAAGAAATCCACATAATAGTTGATAAGGCTTTTAACCATACCGGTGATGAACATTTTGCTTTTGTTGACACGAAAAAAAGAGGAGAAAAGTCTCCCTACTGGAATTGGTATGAGTGGCATAAATGGCCACTTCCACCAGGGGGAGCTCCAACTCCCTGTGATTACTATGATTGCTGGTGGGGGTATCCTTTGCATCCGAATTTGAATTTCGATCTTTCCCGGCCCAATAAAGATGAAAACATGATCAGAGACATTTCTAAGGCAGATCCTAACCGTGAAGTAGTGAATTATTTGTTAAATGTGGCTCATTACTGGCTGGGAGATTTAGATATTGACGGTTTCAGGCTGGATGTACCAAACGAAGTTCCATTCTGGTTCTGGAAAAAATTTCGAACCACCTCTCTTTCAATAGATCCGGATTGTTACCTTATTGGT
>Ga0180433_10001591_pt1 | contig 37647 bp, 26 predicted proteins | sample SS_ome_8_FD_132980 | JGI IMG/M metagenome (GOLD analysis project Ga0180433, IMG submission 132980) | Hypersaline lake sediment archaeal communities from the Salton Sea, California, USA - SS_1_D_1 metaG | ecosystem: Environmental > Aquatic > Non-marine Saline and Alkaline > Hypersaline >... | reverse complement strand
TATCAACACAAGCCGGGCCGTGCGAGAATTTCAACAGAAGCCGAGCCGCGCAAGCGGCCGAATTAAAGGGTAATGTAACAATACTATGCTTGAGGAGGCGCAAGCGGCCGAATTAAATGGTGGAATAACAGAATTGTCTTTCGGGCGGCTTGCGCCGCCGCGCTTCTGTTTTGGTGGTTTGTGCCGCCGCGTTTTTGTTTTGATAATTCTATTGTCATGCCGGATTTAATCCGGCATCCAGTTCATTTAGCCCCGCGTCCCGAGCCGGGTCATGCCGAATCTGTAGGGTGCGATGAATCGCACCGAAATTTCTATTGTCATGCCGGATTTGCCTGCCCTCCGTAGCCTCGTGCGAAGGCCGGTTCCGGCAACCAGAAAAACTGGATACCGGCTAAGAGGCCGGTATGACAAAAGCGTCGGGCACAGAAGCCGGGCCGTGCGATAATACCAACAGAAGCCAAGCCGCGCACCCGTCGAGACGCGGTCTCGCCGCGGCTGAAGCGGCCGAATCAGGCCTTAGGCATCACGCATCACGCATCACTCAATACGAGACACGAGCGACGAATACGTTCCGACCACCCCAACTATCATCCTGTGGGTATTGTTAAACCCTCCCAAAATCACGAGCTGTGAGAAATGCGGGTTAATTGTTTAGTGTTTCTTAACAACCTGCAGGTAATGAAACATTATTATCCTGTTGGATTTTGTTAATATGGGGGTTTTCTTTGGCCTGTGCAGAGCAGGCTTTATACACTTAAAATTATAGCTGTAGTATTCTGTCAACACTATATTTGTGAAAATATACGGTGCTTTGTCATTCCCGCGAAGCTTGTCCCCGCGGAGGCGGGGAGCGCCGAATCCAGAAACCTAAAGCAAATAAGGTTCGTTCATATTCTCACAATATGAGTCATGATACAGTAGTAGTAGTTGTTTAACAGACTAAGCAACCGAATACAGTCGTCATAAGAAGAGAGCTAATACGTATTGGCTTTTTGCCAAGATAAAGATAAAATTAGGTTGAATGCTCGTGCGCCGTTGCAACTTTATCTTGCAGACAATTTGTTTGTTATTCATTTTAAACCTTGTATCCAGATTTTGATTATGCTCTCCAAGTTGGAGAAAAAACTTTGCACAATACAGGATGACCCTTATAATACTGATGAATAATGATGATTCAGGAGCGCAGGCTCGGCAGGAACAGGGAACAGGGAACAGGTAATGCCAGGAAGGATTCCAAAAGTAGTAGTGATTGGTCCGACTTATGTGGACATGACTATCAAGTGTAGTGAGTTTCCACAGCCGGGCCAAAGTGTGCAGGGTTCAGGTCTTTCGTGCTCCCCAACGGGTCCGGGAACCAACAGGGCCATTGAGGCGGCGTTATGCGGTTGTGAGACATATCTTTTGGGCAAAGTGGGGGACGACGTTTTCGGCCAAATGGTTAAGGACAGTCTGATCGTTCACGGTGTTAAAACCGATTTTATATATACAGCCCGGGCAAAGAATACGGGCGTTACAGTTACTATGGTGGATTCCATAGGTGAGAACCGAAGTTTTGTTTGTGCCGGTGCCAACCGTGCATTAAGCAGCGAAGAGATTGCATGTGCTTCATCAGAACAGTTGATCGGCTCTGCAGATGTGTGCCTGATTCATGCCGATGTTCCGCGCGAAGTTGTTACAACAGCCTTGATGACGGCTGACTTATGCAAAACGAAGGTCATACTCGAGCCTGAACTTACGATTTGCAACGGTGATAAGCCTTATAAATCTGATTGGCCTTTAGAGTACTATTCCGCCGACATATTGATTCCGAGTTTTGGTAAAGGGGCCGGTGCCGCCGAGCTTGGTGCCGGAACTGTTCATAAGCTCAAGCTAATCGGCTCAGAGTTGGTAGCCAGTGGTGTTGAATGTGTTGTAATTAACATGGGCCAACGCGGCACGTTTGTTGTGGACAGAAAGGGCATCAGTCAGATTCGTGGCTTTGAACTCGATATCGTTGACCATAACGGTTCTGCCGATGCCTTTGCCGGGGCTTTTGCAGCTTCCTGCGGTGCCGGGGACGAAGCCAGAGATGCCGTCCGATTTGCCGCTGCAGCCGGTGCTTTAGCCTGTTCCAAATTCGGTTCGCTGGATGCCCTTCCGTCAAAGGAGAATATTATAGAATTGTTACAGAAGCAGGCGGATTGATTCGGCACGGAACAGCCTGATGATATTTCAAAGTGAAAACCAGCGTGTATCTGCAAGCGAGCTACTCCAGGCACTTGCAAGCGGTCGGGAAATCAAGTTCCGCAGATGTACTATTACGGGTGAATTTGATGTAAACAGGCTTTTTGCCGAAGGCGAAAGTTTTGACGTTACAAATCTTAATATCAGTATCTCTGATGAAAGAAAGATACTGACCCTTCCGGAGCCGATTACGTTTGAGTCCTGCACCTTTGAGGACAATGTTTTGTTTGCGGCGACCTGGGACAGACCGGGGCAATTAGAGGTTGTGTTCAGTAAAGACGTGGTTTTCAACTCTTCGGTTTTTTGCGGTCAAACACGCTTTAGTCAAACGTCGTTTTGCTCGCTTGCCGGATTTGACGGTTGCTCGTTCAATCGAATCGCCGCCTTTCGCGGCGCGAATTTCTTCGGACCTGCGAAGTATCGAACGGTTGCGTTTAATGGTTACGGTCTTTTCAACGATGCCGTTTTTCACTCCGAGGCCGGATTTACCAATAGCTGCTTCAGTAAGGGTGGTAACTTCACAAGTGTCAGGTTTGAGGGAAAGACCGATTTTTCCGGCGTGCATTCAGAGAGTAAATCGGTTCCGGTTTATGAATCAGTTTCTTTTGCCAGGCGACGGTACGGTGTCGACGAGACGTTCTGGCGTTTTATCAAACAGGCTTCACAGGAAGCCGGATATTATCAGCTTGCCGGCGAGAGCTTTTACAATGAGCGTTGCGCACATTTCCGTCGCAAGTTTCGTGGGCCTAACTATGACAGCCTTTCATCACCGCAGAAAATAGCGAGGTTTATTGCTGGTATCAGATTTTTGCCGGAGTCGATTCTTGGCAGGTGGCTTTTCGGTTACGGGGAAAGGCCTGTAAGGGTGCTTTTTGCGGGTGTTCTGATTATCTTTTTGTGCGGGCTGTTTTACAGTTCCCCTTATGCCGGTCTGTCATATCGTGCCGAAGCCGGACCGGGCGAATTATCGCTGATGGACGGTTTGTACTTCAGCACGATAACCTTTACCACACTTGGTTTCGGTGATATGTATCCGGCCGGCGAGCATTTATTGACAAGGTGTATCGCTATGGCCGAGGCCGTAAGCGGTGCGTGCCTAATGGCCCTGTTTGTCGTAACACTATCGAAGCGCTATTCCCGAGGTTGAGCGAAGCCGGCTTTTTTTGTGTATATTTTTCCATTTTATCCGCCTAAAGCGGCCAATTGTGCTTCGATGTAAACTGCAACTGCGGGATCGGCTTCGGCGGTGGCCGGCGAGACATATTTGCTTGTAACAAGTGCGACCGAATCAGCGAGGGGCCAGCCTATCTCGGAATTTACGATACCAATATACTCAATAAGAGCATCGAGCCATCTTCCCGCTGCTGCATAATGGGTCCCGTCATCGGTGTGAAGAGCTAACGCCTGCCCGACCGAAGCCATTTGCTCGGTGGAGATTGGCGCCGGCGGTGCGATAAATTCATTTATTACCGCGCCAAGAGCCGCAATTTGGGCGCCGTCCTGGTCTTCGAGAATCGTAGCGGCGTCGCGGAGTCTGGCACACATTTCGCAGGGTTGCAGGTCCGTGGTATAGACATAAGCATTCGACAAATAGGTCTGAATCCCGCCCTGTAGTCCGAGTTCCTCGGCGGCCCAGGCCACTAAAGCCGGACATTCATCTTCAATTTCAAATGGAGGCCTGTCTTCAAAGTAGGCCATCGTGTCCAGGTGGGCTGGCTCTGAAGACGGGTCTTCAAGCACCCATGCCCGCCCATCATTAATGGCGGGATTTTCAAGACCTGCGCCTCGAAGGACATAATCATAACCTGCCCCAAGAAAAGAAATCATAAAGGAAGGGGTGCCGGCAAAAGGCAGGGTTGCATTGCCAACGGCATCCTTGAGCCATTCCGTTATTCTCGAGCATACCTGTAGGCTGAACGTGCCTCGGTCAAAAATCCTGAATCCTTCAGGTGTAAAATTCACAGTGTCTTTGGCATCTAAGACCACCGTGGCGCCCGTATTCAGTTCCTGGACCGAAGCCTGTTTTGGAAAACCAAACGCAACTTCCATAGTACCATCGGCCTGGACATTGCCCTCGGTGCTTGCCGCATAAATAGCAACATCAATAGGCTGCCCCTGGTCTCTGTCATATCCACCGATACCGGCTGATTCATTGAGAAAACCAATTGCCGGCCGGTCGTCAACATCCGTGCCGTAGTACAATCCTTCGGCGCGGAGGTGACTATTTTCACCGAGATTCAGGTCTTCTTTGCTCATAAGCATGATTGCCGCCTTACCCGCTATTTCGCCGGATGGGACTAAGTTGACTCCTGCACCTGTTGCATCGTCGGAATAACCTTCTATGGTTGTGTTTAGAGCATAGTCTGTGCCGTTGATGCTGTTTCTAAGGGTGGGTGGATCAAGGCCGTCCGGCGCCTCTTGTGTGTCTTCGGTGTATATCTTGCCGTTTTGTGAAATGATCGACACACCGCCGGGCTGTTGCACTTCATAGGATTGTGGTTTGTAGTCATCGCCGCCGCAAGACGACCGTAGTGTTGTTATCAGGTCAACACCGATTTGTATGTCGCCTTGGCCCTCGATAATTATATTTCCGCAGCAGGTACTTACGCCGTTGTCGGGACCGGCATAGTGAAGGTCTATAGCCAGTTCTTCGGAGCCTCCCTTCAACGTCAAATCACCCGGAGTCGTTTTATTCAGCCAGCCATAGGTTGCAAGGGTTCCGTTGTCCGCCTGAACCGACTGGTCCACGGTATCACTTGTGTAAAAGCCGCCATAGAACTCGGTATCGGCAAAGAGACTTACATCCTTACTTGCAAACAGATCTGCATACACATAAAGGTTGACCATTTCCGGGTCACCGCGGCCGGCGTTTATTTCCTCGATACCGCCGACAATCAAGCTTCCGTTATCAACTGTAACATCGTCGTCAAGGTATATATGGTCGTTGTATTGGTCTGCACCTTGGCCTATAGTGATTTTGAGGTTGCCGGGGCTTGTTTTAGTCAGAGTTTCGTGAGCTGCTATATAACCGTTTTCCGAGTGTACCTGCTGGTCGGGTCCGTCAAACTCGCCGGCGGCGAACATCTCCAGATAATCCCAGGCCTTCAAATCACCTGCTGAAGTAAATTCGTTCATTATCATCAGGCTGCCGGACTCGGATTCCACGCTGCCGTTCAGGTCTATTCCATCGGTTCTGCCGTATAGTAACATCATGCCGTTCGAGGTTTTTGTTACATCTCCGTTTGCTGTTAATCTGCCGCCGGCATCAATCTTTTGAGTACCGGTTCCATCAAGCTGTGTGTTGTTGTTCAGAGTTATATCACCTTCGGCCTTGACTAAATCACCGTTAAGATATGTGGTATTATCCGACGAGGAGATTTCGATATTCCCGCCGTTCGTAGCTGTGATATTTCCGCTAACCGTAACGTCGTCGGCAGCATTTAACGTGAGATTACCGGCGGCGGAGACGTCATCGTCCAGGGCGATATTGTCAGCCTGTACATCCAAATTCCCACTGCCGCTGAGAGTAGCCGTTGCGTGTAAATCGCCGTCTGCCATAAGTGTTTTGTCGGCGGCCACAGTGGTCGGGCCGTTTAAATCAAGGTTGTCAGCCGTGCTCACATTACCGTTGAGGGTAATCGCAGCGCCGGCGAGAGCGAGGTTGCCCGAAGTGTTTTTGTTGACATCATCATTTGCGGTTATCGTTCCCGTCTCGGCATCGAATTTCTGGTCGCCGCTGCCGGTTGCATAAACCACATTCTCAAATATCACATGGTTGTTGCCGTCGCCTGTTACATCACCAGCAAGGTTAATCCCGTCATCACCTGCAAGTATAAGCTTGCCGTTGCCGTATTTGGTGATGTTTCCGTTGATTGACAGAGTTGCCTGTTGCGAGTCTGTCTTTTGTGCCTCTATTGTTCGGTTTATGATTCCATAGGCGTTTACCTCGCCGTTTAACTCGACATTATGAGCGAGGATATCGGCGTTGAGATTAATTGTTCCGCCGGTTCCGTCTGTATTGGTGTCGGTATTGAGTGTTAAATCACCGCCGCCCGTAAAATTGAAGCCGCTGGCTCTTTTAATATTGATATCACCGTCGGCATTAACGGTTAGTGAGTGTTCTGTGTTGTTGTCCACATTTCTGCGTGCTGCAAAAGTAACATTTCCCGGCTCCGAGAGAGATGAGTCTGTGCTTATAGTTGTATTTCCGAGTCCAAGATGACCTTCGAGAGTGTCAATGTCCATTTCGCTGCCCGGCCCTGTAACTGTCGGGGCAAAGTCGTCGCCCGTCCAGGTGGGATCATCAACATCGTTGTCCGTGATTATGATATCTGTCGGGTCGATGAGCAACATACCGCTTTGGCCGTTGGTGGCTGTTCTGTCAACCGTGCCGTTTACTTCCACATGCTCTTTACCGGAGATTTCGACAAATCCACCGTTACCTGATTCGCCGCCTCCTTTGACCTCGATTCTCGCGCCCGGCCTCAGCAGCGCCGTACCCGGTGAATATACAATCACCTCGCCACCATCGCCGTTGGTCCCGCCGTTCGCCGTTGTGAGGCTGTCGTCGCCGAGAGCAACCGTTTCGCCGGCCGTTAAATTGACACTGCCTCCATCGCCTTCGATACCGTCTGTGTTGATAGTTCCGAATTGGCCGACACGGGCGGCAGTGGCTGTGACGGTTCCGCCGGACGCTGATATAGTTCCGAGATTTAACGCTTTGGAGAAGACATCGCCTGCGGCAAGAACCACCATACCTTCCCGGGCGTCAATTGTGCCTTCATTGGCGACATCGGCCATATCCGCAATTTTGTTATCCGTTGTCTCTGGAATATCAACAGAAGCTAACTCGACAATGACATTGCTGCCCGGCTGGCCTAATGTGATTTTGTCTCCCGCCGCCATTACAACATATCCTTTGGGACTTGTTATGGTTCCGGTGTTAAGAACCTTCCTGCCGATAAGCGCGACCTTCTCTGCCGAGATGTTGCCCTGGTTTATAACCGCCGCATTGCCGCCGTTAAATATATCTCGGCCTTTAAGAAAATCATCGTGTGACAGAGCGAGGCTTGTGGCCACCAGTTGAGTCATGTTTATCGTAGCGTCCGGTCCAATCAGTATCCCGGCTGCATCATGCAGATAAACACTTCCTGTCGCCTCGAATCTGCCGTAGATTTGTGTACCGTCCACGGAGTGCACCTCGAAAAGTGCCCTGGCGTCGGCACCCGGCTGTGCGCAAAATACTGATTGAGTTGCGGCTATGTCAAAATCACTGAAGTTTCCGATTGCTCCGTCTGTGGCGGTCATATTGGTCGTGTTACCGCCTGCATTGACGGTGATATTGCCGTTTACGACGTCCGTCAGTACCACGTCAGCCAAAGCGACCGAGGCCGGAAGGTTAACAATCAGACAGCATACCAAAAAGTTTATGACAAGGTTTTTAAGATTCCTTCGATAGAATTTTCTCATAAAAATCATTACATAGCCTCCTGCCGAAATTTTAATCGGCAAATGTTGTTTAAACACCCCCATTTAAGAATATACCGTCCGGCATATATGCGCCGGAACTACACTCCTCTCCAAATTTCATTTAGCATTTTGAACGAGAATAACAGGCTTTTATGGTAACATATAAGGCCCTTTTTGTCAAGTCTTTTCTCCTTATTATAACAAGAAGGGACGTCCGATAAGATGATGCAATTGCTGGTAAAAAAGAGTCTTTTAATGAAGTGCGGCGGGAGAATTATCGACCCTCATATTAGATGTGTGGTTTTTGCTATATTTCTTTTTTTGTGGGGCCGATAACCGCGTCGTATTCAATAAAGGCGGATTTATCACCGGTGCAAATCGTATCGGTAATTGCGGCGAGTTTTGGCGCATTTTTAGAAATATAGCGCCGGGCGATTTTTGCCTTGCGGTCTTTCATAGTAATAGTTTTCGGTTCGCCGCCCGATTCGGCATTTGTAACCGGCAAGAGCATATCAACTTTTGTGCTTGCCTGATTGCAGAAGAGATAACCCGTTATCAATGCGATTGCCATATCTACGAGCTGCCGGCCGTAAAGGTCCATATATTCGACTCCCGCTTCCTTTACAAATGTGGTCGCTTTAGTTAAGTGCCCGGTTCCTTCTTTGAGGATGTCAAGCATATCTTTGAGTTGGGGGTCATATTCGGCCCGGGCAAGTTCGGCGAGGTACTTTTCACAGGTGCCTCCGGAAACTCCGCGCACGGCGGCGACAATCTGCAACTGGCTTGTACCTTCGTAAATGGTTGTTATTCGGGCGTCTCGTGCGTGCCGTTCACAGGCGTAATCTCTCATAAAGCCGCTTCCGCCTAAGACCTGAATAGCATCATAGGCAACGGTATTGCACATTTCTGAACAATAATATTTGCTCATCGGCGTCAGCATTGCAGCGAGTCTTTTTGTCTTCCGGTGCTCGTTCTTAAGCTCCTTGGCGGCGTTCTTGTCGACGGGGAGGTTGGCAAGGGCTTTTTCGAGCCCGACTTCGGTATCGACCACTCTGCTGGTCTCATAGAGCAGCGCGCGCCCGGCCTCGATACCGATTTTCATATCCATAAGCATGTCGCGTACAGCGGGCAGCTTTTCTATCGGGCCGCCGAACTGGGTTCTGGTTGCGGCGTAGTCACGACCGATTCGGTAGGTTGCTTCTGCGATTCCAAGAGACTGGGAGGCGATGCCGATTCGCGCCCCGTTCATAAGAGCCATAACGTATGTTACCAGCCCGCGCTGTCTTTCTCCTATCAGCTCACAGGGAGTATTATTAAAGTAAAGCTCACAGGTCGGTGAACCGTGGATACCCAATTTGTCTTCGAGCCTTCGCACCTTAACGGTCGGGCCTCTGTCACATACAAAAAGACTAAGACCCAGCCCCCCGGCCCTGTCCGGTTCGCTGCGGGCTAAAACCAGCAAAACGTCTCCGCAGCCGTTAGTGATGAAGCGTTTTACGCCGTGCAGATACCATTTACCGTCGTCAGCCTGGAAGGCGCGAAGCTTGACGGATTGCAGGTCGCTGCCGGCATCCGGCTCCGTCAAAACCATTGCACCGGTTACTTTACCGGCGGCAAAATGGGGCAGGTACTTGGCCTTTATTTCTTCGGAGGCGAAGGCGTTGATGGTCTCGGCTATTCCCTGCAGGCCGAAGATATTCATCAGCGAGGCGTCTGCTCTTGAGACTATTTCGATTGCTATTGAATAAATAAGATTCGGGAAATTAAGGCCGCCGAACCTGTGCGGTAAAGTGAATCCCATCACATCGGCCCCGGCTAAGGCGTCTAATGACTCTGCGATTCCCTTGGCGTATGTTACCGTGCCGTCGGGGTTAAGGGTGTTACCTTCCCTGTCGATATCCTCGCTGCGTGGAGCAATGAAGTCACCGCTGAGACGGCCCAGCGAGTCGAGCACAAGGTCATAATTTTGCACGGCCTCGGCGGTGTCGGCCGGTGCATAGTCGTATTCTTTTGCAAAACGAAAGCCTTCTTCCATATAATCGGCAAGGGGCGCAAGGTCAATATGCCTGAACAGGAATTGAATATCGTCGTTATCTCTGTAAAAGTTGGTCATTCTCAAATCCCAAACTCAAAACTCAAAACTAAGAACTCATCACTAAATTATGTTTTTTCCCTGATTGCCTTTATCATTTTCGGCACTACATCGTTGAGGTTACCGACTATTTTGTAATGAGCGATGTTAAATATAGGCGCATCGGGGTCGGTATTGACCGCGACAATTTTCTTGCTCTCACTCATACCGGCCTGGTGTTGTATCGCGCCACTTATGCCGACTGCTATATACAGGCTGGGCCTTACGGTTGTTCCCGTCTGACCGACCTGGTGGTCATGGTCGATAAATCCCAGGTCAACCGCCGCCCTTGTCCCTGCAGGGGCGGCACCGAGGCAGTGGGCAAGGTCCCATATCAGCTTGAAGTTGGCCTTGCTGCCCACACCCGCTCCGCCGGCGACAATTATCCTTGAGGCCTTGAGGTTTACTTTTCTTTGGCGGATGTGTTCGTCGAGAATATCGAGCGGCAAATCATCCAAGGCAACCTGGACGGACTCGGTAACGACCTTGGCTTTTCTTGTCGTGTCCTGTTCAGGCATAGGCATTACACCTTCCCGGACCGTTGCCATCTGCGGCCAGCGGTCATAGTTAATGATTGTAGCTATGATATTGCCGCCGAAGGCGGGACGAATCTGGAAGAGCAGGTTTTTGTAAACCGTATCGGTTTTGTTGATTTTATGGTCGCCAATCTGCAAATCGGTGCAGTCCGCGGTCAGACCCGCCTTTGCGGCACTTGCTATGCGAGGAGCCAGATCCCGACCGCAAGGTGTTGCGCCGTACAGAACAATCTGCGGCTTGTATTTATGAATCAGGTCGTAAATCACCTTGGCGTAGGAGTTCGTCTGGTATTGCCCGAGCAGCTTGTGCTGAGCTAAATAGACCTTATCGGCGCCGTAATATGCCAGCTTGTCGGTAAGAGCCGTGCAGTTATCACCTAACAGAAGCGCGGCGAGTTTTACGCCGAGCTTGTCGGCGAGCTCTTTTCCCTTGCTCAAAAGCTCAATCGGGGTATCCTCAAGTTTGCCCCCATGCTGCTCGGCAAATACCCACACTTCACCGGCGGTGTTGACCTCAATCATGTCTGCAATCCTTTTTAATCTTCCAACCCGTTAACCTTTTCTATCCTATCGTATGCTCTTCAATCAGTTCATGAATCATTGTCGCAACGCCATCCGAGGTCGGCGCCACATCCTTAGTTTCTTTGGTTTCGAGTACGATGCTTTGGATGCGGTGTACCTTTGTCGGTGAGCCGTCCCGGCCGCACCAGTTAAAATCCGGTTCCAAGTAATCCAGGCCCCACAGTTTTATCAGCAGCCCCTTTTCTTCAAGGTCCCTGCACCGGTCCTCTGCAAGGGCGGCAAGCTTTTTAACTTCGGTCTCGGAGGCCTGCGGGTTTTGGCCGGCTAATGCCTCGGCAACTTCCAACTGCGTGCGTGCGTTTTTATACTTCATAAGTTTCTTGGCGGCGGTGGGTCTTGGCTCGTTCGCCTCACCGATAACGGTCAAAAGGACGGGCAGCTTCGCTTTAACTTCCTGCCAGCCTCTGCCTGTGTTTCGGCGGGCGATGATAGTAGTGTCTTTAAGCTCTGTGAGTTTTTCAACATAAGTAATTTGAGTTATGCCCAACTTTTCAGCCAACTGAGGACCTACCTGGGCGGTATCGCCGTCGATGGCCTGCCTGCCGCACAGGACGATGTCGTAATCGAGCTTCTTGACGGCACAGCTTAAGATATAGCTTGTAGCTAAGGTATCGCTTGCCGCACAGCGTCTGTCGCTGATTAAAATCGCATAGTCGGCGCCGCGATAAAGGGCTTCACGCAGAATTTGGCTTGCGGCAGGCGGTCCCATGGTTAATACCGAAACATTCCCGCCGAAATTCTCGGTGATTTGCAGGGCTAATTCAAGGGCGTTTAAGTCCTCGGGATTAAATATCGCAGGAAGCGCACCACGATTCACCGTGCCGTCGTCGTTCATTGCTCGGCCCGTAATTCTTTTCGTATCAGGCACTTGCTTTATCAAAACTACACAATTATATGCCACGGTCAGCTCCTCATACTCTTATATTTAACTCTGGGCAATCCGTTAATGCCGCGACAGTTTAGCCCAAACGTCGAAGTTAGTCAATAGTTGATAAAATTTTACGGTTGGAATATACTGATATCAGTTATTAGTTCGTAGTTCATAGACAGAGCAGGGGCATAAGTGATGAGTGAGGTCAAAGTTTTGAAAACGCCGTTGATTGATGAGGATGTAATATCGCTCAGGGCGGGCGATGAGGTGCTGATTAGTGGCGCTGTTTATACCGCTCGTGATATGGCGCATAAGAAGCTGTGCGGACTTATCGATGCGGGCAACTCGCTTCCTGTAGCTCTTATCGGCCAAATAATTTACTTCGTTGGTCCTACAACGGCAGGGGCGGGCCGGGTGATTGGAGCGGCTGGGCCGACTACAGCTTCAAGGATGGATGCATTCAGCCCGAAGCTGATAGCAGCCGGGCTTAAAGGGATGATAGGCAAAGGCTACCGCTCACAAGAGGTGCAAGCTGCGCTTGTAAAATATGGAGCGGTTCACTTTTCGGCAATCGGCGGCGCGGGTGCACTTTTGAGCAAGCATATAACCTCAGCCGAGGTGGTTGCCTACGAAGAATTAGGCACAGAAGCGATAAGGAGATTGGAAGTAGCCGAATTTCCGGCGATAGTGGCTTACGATGCGCATGGCAATACAGTATATGACCGCTAATTAGGAAAAATACATATGAAGGTGGCCTTAATCGGCTTAATGCAGTCAGGCAAGAGCACACTTCTTTCGGCTTTAAGTGGTAAGCCGTTCCGTGCCAGTGGAGAGGGTGTAGTCGAGGAAGTTGTGTCGGTGCCGGATGAGCGGTTGGACTGGCTGGCTGCACATTATGAGCGTAGAAAACCTGTGTATGCCACTGTAGATTGCCTTGATTTGCCGGGCCTTTCTTTTGCAGATGAGCACACGCGGGCGGCGGCAAGACGTTTGTTTGAGCAGGTGCGGACGGTCGATATGTTCGTAATAGTCGTGAAAGCTTATGGTGACAATTCGAATCCGGCAAAGAACCTGACCGTTTTGAAGACGGAATTGTTGTTGGCTGATTTGGAGTTGGTAACCACCCGCATAGGCAAACTGGAAAAGCAGATTCACAAGCCCACAAAAACGCAGGCCCATGACAAGGCCGAGCTTGCGTTGCAGTTGAAACTGCAGGAAGGATTAGAGGCGGAAAAACCGGTCAAGACACTAATAGAAAACGAACATGAGCTTGAATTGATAAAGTCATTAGGTCTTTTGACGGCAAAGCCGATGATGGTGGTGATTAACGTTGCCGAGGACAGATTAAGTGAAGAATTCAAATTTGACAATCTTGATGAATCCGTTCAGGTTGTAACATTGTGTGCGAAGCTGGAAAGCGAGTTAGCTCAGTTGGACGCAGCCAGCCGGGCAGAATTCATGACGGATTTGGGAATAACAGCCCCCGCTGTGAAAAGATTTGTCCAAAGCTGCTATGCGACGCTTGGGCTGATAAGCTTTTTGACAATCGGCAAAGATGAGGTTCGTGCCTGGCCGATAAGAAAAGGTACGTGCGCTTTGGACGCAGCGGGCAAGGTCCACACCGATATTAAACGGGGCTTCATACGTGCAGAGACCATGGCTTTCGGCGACTTGAAAGATTTGGGCGATGAAAAGGCCGTAAAAGCCGCCGGAAAAGTAAGACTCGAAGGCAAGACCTACATCGTCCACGACGGCGATATCATAAACTTCAGATTCAATGTTTAGGAGTATGAATCAATGCGAGCGCAGGTGCTGACGGGTATCAGGCAAATGGAGTTGCGGGATGTGGCAAAACCTATAATTGAAAATGATACCGATGTTCTGCTGAAGGTCGAATGTGTAGGTGTGTGCGGCAGTGATGTGCACTACTACGAAACGGGTAGAATCGGTACGGATTTAGTTCAGTTCCCCTGGATTGTAGGCCATGAGTTTTCAGCAACGGTTGTTCAAACAGGTAACAAGACAACCAGGATTAAAGTCGGCGATGAAGTTGTAGTGGACCCTGCGATGTCATGCGGCAGTTGCGAGCAGTGCAGAGCCGGCAGGGAAAACACGTGCAGGAATATACGGTTTTTGGCCTGTCCGGGACAGGCGCAAGGCTGTTTGTGTGAATATATTGTAATGCCCGAGGATTGCTGCTTTCCGACAGCAGGAAGGGTTACCCTTGAGCAGGGGGCTTTATGTGAGCCGTTTTCTATCGGTGTCTATGCCGTCCAATGTTCGCAAACCGGTCCGGGAGCAAAAATCGCGGTTCTCGGTTCCGGTCCGATAGGCCTGAGTTGTTTTGTTGCACTGCGGGCACAAAGTGTAAAGTCTATTTATATGACAGACAAGGTAGCCCAGCGCGTTGATATTGCAAAACAAGCCGGGGCCGTCTGGTCGGGGAATCCGGATGAGGAAGATATTGTTGAATCTATTCGCGAGCAGGAGCCGGATGGAATGGACGTCGTATTCGAGTGTGCCGGCGAACAGGAAACACTCGACGAGGGGATAGAACTGCTTCGGCCCGGGGGCAAGCTGATGGTTGTTGGGATACCGAGGTTCGACCGGGTTTCCTTTATCGCCGAGAAGATGCGAAGGAAGGAGATTACAATAATAAACGTTCGCAGGCAAAACAAGTGTACGCAGTCGGCCATCGATTTGATCGCATCGGGCAAGGCCGATGTAGATTTCATGCTCACTCACAGGTTTGAGTTCGAAAATGCGCAGAAGGCCTTCGATATGGTCGCAGCGTACTGCGATGGTGTGGTCAAAGCACTAATCAAGGTAGGAAATTGATGAAAAAGGCGTGCATAATCAGTGTGGGCAATGAGCTTTTGGCGGGGCTTACTGTAAACACAAACGCATCCTATCTCAGCAGGGAGCTTATGGCGATGGGAATCCCCGCCGTCAGTTGTTACACCGTTGGCGACCGGATAGATTCGATAAGCCGGGTATTATCTCAGGCGGCACAACAGGCGGACATTATCCTTATTACCGGCGGACTTGGGCCTACAGACGATGACCTGACAAGGCAGGCACTGGCGAGGTTCTTGCAGGTAGAACTGGAATTCAGCGAGGAGCTGTTGTCACGCATATCAGATTTTTTCAAAAGGCGCGACCTAAAGATGTCGGAAAAAAACAAGGTTCAGGCTTACATCCCGGCAGGTGCCCGGGCAATTGCAAATAACGTTGGAACTGCGCCGGGCATTATGGCCGAACTCAACGATAAGATTTTTATTTGCCTGCCCGGCGTGCCGGAAGAAATGACTCAGATGTTTGCCCGGTCCGTTTCCCCCAGACTCAAACAGGCCGGCGGCGGGCAGGTTGTCCTTTCTCGAAAACTCAACTGCTTTGGGACGGGCGAGTCCGTCATCGCCGAAAAGCTTGGTAATTCGATGCAACGTAACAGAAATCCGCTCATCAATTGCACAGTCAGTGGAGGAGTCATCACACTGCACATTGTCGCAACTGCTGCAGACAGGGCTATTGCTGAGGATATGATTGAAAAAGATTCTCAACAGCTTCGGGCGCTTTTGGGCGACATTGTTTACGGCCGGGATGAGCAGACTCTGGCTGAAGTTATAGGGGCGAAATTGCGGAAGCTCCGAAAGAGCCTTGCGGTGGCTGAATCGTGTACCGGGGGGCTTATCGGTAAGTTATTGACGGATGTGCCCGGTTCGAGCGATTATTTTAAGTGTGGTTGGATAACTTACAGCAATGAAGTCAAGGTACGCGAGCTTGGAGTTGATGGTGCCTTGATAGAAAAACACGGCTCAGTAAGTAAAGAAGTTGCTATTGCGATGGCAGAAGGTGTCTTGGCAAGGGCGGATACGGATTTTGCAATTGCCGTTACGGGAATAGCCGGGCCGGGCGGAGGAACCGAGCAAAAACCGGTGGGACTGGTTTATATTGCCGTAACCGGGCCGGGGTGGAAGGACATACAGCGTTACATCTTTTCTCACTCAAGGGGGCATATTCGTTATCGGACGGCACTGACCGCATTAAATATGCTGAGGCTCAAACTGTAAGTTTGACTGTGGCACACTATTTTGGTATAATTAGTCATTTGCAGGAATTTGTTGTGTAAATAAAGGCCTATGGCAAAAAAACGCAAACATTTAGGCGAGATACTTTATCGCAGCGGTCTGGTCGAGAAAGAACCGCTGGTTAAGGCAATAAAGAAGTCTAAGGCTGATAACAAGCGGCTCGGTGAGACCCTGATTGAACTGGGGCTGATTAACGAAGAGGATTTAAGCCGTAAAATCGCCGAACAGTTCGGCCTGGAGTATATCGACCTTGACGAACAGGAGATTCCTCAAAGCGCGAGGAAACTCATCCCGGAGGAGTTGATGCGGAAACATTTGATTCTGCCTCTGGGTATGGATAACGGCACTATGAAGCTGATTATCAGCGACCCGCTCGACCTTGATACACTGGATTTGCTTCGTTTTCGTCTGAATGCGGAGCTGGAATGCTGCTATGCGAATCCCGCTAAGATAAGGTCGTATATATTTCAGAAGATGGATGAAGTCAGAAGCAGTATTGACGCCACAGCCGCAGAGCTTGTAGCCGCCGGGCACGCAATAGAAGCTGAAGTGCAACGCGCCGGGGCCGAAGAGGGTGAGGAAGAAGGACCGATAATCCGGCTGGTTAATCTGATAATAGACGAAGCCTGCCGCATGCGTGCTAGTGATATCCACGTTGAGCCGATGTCGGACCGCGTTCGTATTCGCTATCGAATTGATGGTGTTTGCGTGGAAAGGGATAATATTCCCAAGAATATGCAGGCACCGGTGACCACTCGAATGAAGATCCTTTCGGGTATGGATATTGCCGAAAAGCGTCTTCCGCAGGACGGGAGAATCATGCGAAATGTGGACGGTCAGAATATAGACTTCCGCGTCTCCGCTCTGCCGGGATATCACGGTGAAAGCATAGTTCTTCGTATTCTGCGACCGGAATCGGTAAATATCGGCATTCAGGCACTTGGCTTCGAGCCGGATGATTACGACCGATTTCAGCGAATAATCAAAAGGCCTAATGGTATTTTCCTTGTTACAGGTCCTACCGGTAGCGGCAAAACCACCACGTTGTATTCTGCATTGATGGAACTGAACCGCCCGGATAAGAAAATTATTACCGCTGAAGACCCGGTCGAATATAACATTGTCGGTATCAATCAGTGCCAGGTCAGGACGGAAATTGACTTGAGCTTTTCTAAAATTCTTCGTTCAATGCTTCGTCAGGCCCCGAATATTATCCTTATTGGTGAGATTCGCGACGGTGAAGTAGCGGATATTGCCATTCAGGCCGCTCTTACAGGTCACCTTGTTTTCAGCACTCTTCATACCAACGACGCCCCGAGTGCAATTGCTCGTTTGCTCGATATGGGCGTAAAGCCGTTTCTGGTTGCCAGTTCAATACAGGCGATAATGGCCCAAAGACTCGTCAGGGTGATATGTAGCGGCTGCAAAGTGGAGGATAAGGAGCCGGACCCGCATTTTCTCAGGTTACTTAATATCAAGGCCGAAGATTTGAAGAAGACGCCTGTTTACAAAGGGGCCGGGTGTGCAAAATGCCAGAATACGGGCTACAAGGGCCGAGTGGCAATATTCGAGATGCTCCAGATGAATAACGAGCTTAGAGAGCTGGCCTTTAACAAGGCACCGGCCGGCGTTTTGCGCAAAGCCGCCCGCGCAGGCGGTATGAGAACATTGCTTGAAGATGGAAAGCTTAAAGTTTTCAAAGGTGTTACGACTCCTGCGGAGGTGGCCAGGACGGCACAAACCGAAGGCATGGTTGTTGATGAGTAAGAGATAGCGGTAAGTTGATGAGGCGCTAAAGCGCAGTAACATAAATATTTATATATTTCAGGATTAAAAAATGGCAACACTTCACATTGACAGGTTATTGGATGCCTGTATCAAGATGGGAGGTTCAGATTTGCATCTTGTTACAGGACGACCCCCGGTATTGAGAATGCACGGGCGTCTGCGGTCACTTGAGACAAAGATACTTGAGCCGGACGATACGGTGGGTCTGATGAAAAGTATTACTCCCGAAAAGAATCAACAGGAGCTTCAAGAGGTAGGCGGGACAGATTTTGGCTTCGCCTTTGGTGACGCGGGTCGTTTTCGTACGGCAATTTTCCGTCAAAAAGGCAATATTTCACTTGTTCTGAGGCTTATACCTTCAGAAATCATGACTTTCGAGCAGATTGGACTTCCGAAGATTTGCCACGCGCTGTGTCGGCGGCCACAGGGGCTGTTTCTGGTGACAGGCCCTACAGGCAGCGGAAAGACGACCACATTGGCGACGATGATAAACTATATCAACGAGAACCTTGACCGGCATATTGTTACCGTTGAACACCCAATCGAATATTATCACAAACATAAAAAGTCTATAGTTAATCAGCGAGAAGTGGGAATGGATGTGCCGACTTTTGCTGAGGCGCTGAGGCGAGTACTGCGCCAGGATCCTGACGTAATACTGGTCGGTGAGTTGCGAGACCTCGAGACTATGGAATCGGCGATCAGGGCCGCCGAGACCGGGCACCTCGTCTTCAGCACCGTTCACACGACGGGTTGCCAGGGAACGATCAACAGGATTATCGACGCCTTCCCCGTGGACCAGCAGGAACAGATTCGTATCCAGTTGAGCACTAACCTTATTGCCGTGCTTAGCCAGGCCCTTTGTCCATTGGCGACTGGAAAGGGACGGGTTGCAGCTTACGAGTTTATGGTAGTAACGCCGGCGATTTCAAATCTTATACGCGAAAACAAGACATACAGGATAGAATCAAGTATCCAAACAGGTAAAAAGCTTGGCATGCAGCTCCTTGACGAACACCTTTGGACGCTTTATGACACGGGAAAGATTACACTTGAGGAGATGCTTGATAAAGCACGTTCACCAGGTGATATGTTGGAGAAAGCTGAGAAAAAGCAACCAGGTATAAGCGGAGAGAAGGAAATGGATGGTTTTGGCCCTGTTTTGAAGACATAAAATCAGATTGATAGATGCACTTTGAGCTTCTAAAATAACAGTTCAGCATTCATTGGCTTCAAAAGGTTAGCTCAGAAATAGATTATGGCTTACGGATAAAATAGTCAAAACAGGACGTCCTATTAGCCAGTTGTCCAAACGTTCATTAGCCTTATCAAAGGCTTTTCTTTTTTTTTGGTTAAAACAGCGTTTTTATATTTATATTTAAAATATTTGTCATAAATACTAAATGTCCGATTTGTAATTATCTTGCCGGTAATTGCTTACGTTCGTATAATATAAACGAGGGAACAATGTATTTTAGGATATATCAGGAAAAAAATTGATATTTATAGGGTGTTAAAATGGCGAAGATGCCACCTGTAAAACAGTTAAAGGGCAGGGCGCTAGGTCGAATCTTTACGAAGATGGGGCTATTGACCCGTGATAAGGTTCATGAATGTCTGAAGTTACAGCAACAGCGGGGTGGAAAGCAGAAGCTCGGAGAGATACTTTTGGAGCTTGAGTTGGTTAGTGAGGAGGAGCTTGGTATAGCGCTTGCGGGTCAGAGGGGGATGGAATTCGTAAAAATGGATGTTGACGAAATTCCAAATGATGTAATTGCTTTTGTACCCGCACAAATGGCCAGAACCTATCGGATTATACCGCTTGAGTATGATAAAAAGAAAAAAGAGTTGACGGTTGCTCTTGACAGCCCTGACAATTTTAGGGCTACAGACGATTTAGGTACCCTAATGGGGTTCAATATAAAAGCCAAAGTTACTGACCCTTCTTCGCTTGAAAAGGCGTTGAACAAGCATTATGCGGATAAGGAAGAGAGCATAAACGAATTGATAGGTGAGATTGAGGAGGATGCCGACTTAACGGAATTTCGAGGTCGGGACGCGAGTATTGACCTTGAGGAGCTTAAGGAACTGGCAGAGTCTAATCCGGTGAAGAAGTTGTTGAATCTTGTACTGCTTCAGGCGATTAGAGACAAAGCTTCCGATATTCATTTCGAGCCTTTTGAAGATGAGTACAAGATGAGATATCGAATTGACGGTGTTCTTTATGAGATGGTGCCTCCGCCGAAGCATATTGCAGTAGCCCTAAGCTCACGTATAAAGGTTATGGCGGACCTTGACATTGCCGAAAGGCGATTACCCCAGGACGGCAGAATACCGCTGGTGGTCGGCGGCAATCCTGTTGACCTTCGCGTAAGCGTTCTTCCTACGATGTTTGGTGAAAGCGTGGTACTTCGTATACTGGACAGGAGTCAGCTCGATTTGAAACTGGATATGCTTGGTTTGTCTGATTATGACATGGAACAGGTAAGACAGTTGATACACAAGCCAAACGGAATAGTGATAACAACGGGTCCGACCGGCTGTGGTAAGACGACAACATTATATTCCGCCCTTAAGGAATTAAATTCGATTGAGACCAAGATAATTACAACGGAGAACCCGGTTGAATATGATATCGACGGTCTTATTCAGATTCAGATAAATCCGGATATCGGTCTGACGTTTGCAAGATGTCTTCGTTCGATACTTCGACAGGACCCTGACATTGTGATGGTCGGTGAGATTCGTGACTTAGAGACCGGTCAGATTGCCATACAGGCGTCGCTGACGGGACATCTTGTGTTTTCGACTCTTCATACAAACGATGCTCCCAGTACGATTGCGCGGCTTCTGGACCTTGGGCTTGAGCCGTTTCTTGTAACCGCCACGCTGGAAGGAATCATAGCTCAGCGATTGGTAAGAAAGATTTGCACCAACTGTAAGAGGGAGTTTGAGCCAAGCGAAGAAACGTTGTTGGAGTTAGGTCTTAAGCCCGAAGAGGTCGCCGGCAGGAAGTTTTATTATGGTAAGGGTTGTGAGGTGTGTAACAACACGGGCTACCGGGGTCGAGCGGGAATTTTCGAGATTATGACGTTTAATGATGAATTGCGGGACTTGGTTATAAATCGCAGTTCAACGGCAGTGTTGAATGAGGCCGCACGCAGAAACGGGATGAGGCTTCTTAGGGACAATGGGCTGGACCTTGTGTACAACGGGACAACGACAATCGAGGAAGTGGCCAGAGAAACAATCGCCACCGCGATGTAACGAGATATTCGGAAGAGTTTGAAGTATGGAGGTATTTTAAGATGCCGATATTCAAGTATGATGCGCTGGATTCCAAGGGCAAGGAAGTTCGAGCCGAGATAGAAGCCCTGAGCAACAAGGAAGCGATAAGCAAGATACGCAAGCAGGGCCTGATACCTACGAGGGTTCGTTCAAAGGGAGCCGCCAAGAAGGTTGAAAAAGCAGCCGCCCCGAAGCGTCGTCGTGGAGCCGGCGGCAAGGTCAAACCCAAGTATATAGTTCAGTTTGCGCGCCAGCTTTCCACTTTGCAGGATGCGGGTCTTGCGATTTTGCGTTCTTTAAGGATTCTTGAGCAGCAGCATAAAGGAGGCAAGATAAAAAGGATTATCGGATATGTCGCCGATGACATTGAAGGAGGAGCGACGCTTTCAGAGGCTCTCGGGAAATTTCCAAAGGCATTCAACAGACTGTTCGTAAACATGATAGCCGCAGGTGAAGTTGGCGGTGTTCTGGATATCATTCTTTTACGTCTGGCGGACTTTCTGGAAAAAAGCCAGAAGCTTAAGTCGAGTGTCAAAAAGGCAATGGTGTATCCGGTGGTTGTACTTGTAATTGCCATGACTATTGTGCTGTTTTTAATGATGAAAATAATACCTGTGTTTTCGACTGTTCTGATGGATATGACCGAAGGTGAAGGCTCGTTGCCAGGTCTTACTCAGGCGCTAATGGACATAAGTGACTGGCTTCTTGGTCGCAAAGGATTGAATGCAGGTCTAATTGTTCTTTCTCCTTTTGCAATTGTTGCTGTTTTGAGGTTTATAAGGCAGTTTCGCATCGGGAGGCTTATACTTGATGTAATCAAGCTGAGGATGCCGATTATCGGGAAGCTGACTTATAAGATATCCGTCGCCCGTTGGACAAGGACGTTAGGAACACTTATCGGCGCCGGTGTTCCGATTCTGGAGGCTCTTAATATTACCCGTGACACGGCAGGCAATGAGGTGTACGCGGGGGTTTTGAATAAGGTGCACCATGCCATCAGGCAGGGCGACACGTTTGCAAATCCACTGAGGCAGTCCAAAACAGTTGATTCAATGGTTGTCAACATGATTGACGTCGGCGAAGAGACCGGAGAGATGGACAAGATGCTCGAAAAGATTGCCAACAACTATGACGATGAGACAGATGTCCTTGTAAGCTCGTTGATGAGCCTCATTGAGCCGATAATGGTCGTAATGCTTGGTTTGATTGTCGGTACGATTGTCATAGCGATGTTTTTGCCGATGGTCAGGATGATTACGGTGCTGATGTAGCTTTTTAGTTGGTAGTTGGTAGTTGGTAGTTCGTAGTTCGTAGTTCGTAGTTGGTAGTTGGTAGTTGGTAGTTTTTAGTTGTACTTTTGAGTTTCGGCCCGGCGAAGCTGCGGGTATAGCGAAATAAGTGATTGATATTTATTAACAAGATTTTGAAAGGATTGTGCAATGAAGGCAGGCGATGAAAATTTGAATAAATGTTCTGGATTTACGATTATCGAGTTGTTGACGGTGATGGGGATAATCGCGATTTTGATTGGGCTTTTAGTCCCTGCGCTCAATCTGGTCAAAGACTATACAAAGGAGCTTGAGCAAAAAGCCCAGTTCCACAGTATCGACGCCGCCCTTGGCATGTTCAGCGCCGAAGACCGCTACGGCAGGTACCCGGAGTCAAACGACAATATGGACCTGTTGGACCCGACGAAAGACAACCAGTATGACATACCTCTGGGTGTACCGTATTGCGGCGCCAATAAGTTGGCAGAGGCAATCGTTGGCCTTGATTTTTTGGGGTTCCATCCAAACTCGGACTTCAGGTCGAACAATACCTTCAGTCACCCGGAACCTGATGAGCCGCTCGGGATGTACCACGAAGCTCCGACTTACCATGCGGACACTAATTACGAACCCGATAATCCTTTGTATGTCGAGTCCGCCGAGGAGAATGTAAAAGCAAGGTGGGGGCCTTTTGTAGAACTCGAAAACGCCAATGCTTTTATGGTAACGGATATATATGATGCAGATGCGATAGAAGGGCCGGGTATCGGCGACTTTGATCCTGACAGAGCTAATTTAGTCCTGTGTGATGTTTTCGACAAGAAGCGCCACGCCGGCAAAAAGACCGGTATGCCGATTCTATACTACAAGGCCCGTACCAAGTTCACACAACAGGATTACCGTCCCGACATGCAGGGAAAGACTATTCACAATGATATCTATTATTATATGGACAACTACAATTTGTTGGCTCTCGGTTCCGCTGAGACGCCTGGTGACTGGCACCCTCTGGCGAACGGTCTTCCCGGTGATGGTGGTGATATATCTGCCGGAGCCCCTGATTATACTAGTGAAGATGATTGGCGGGATTTCGAGAACATGATATTAAATCCGCAGATTGCCACAATCAAGAGGCCTTACAGGGCCGGCTCCTACATCCTAATGTCCGCCGGGAAGGACGGATTATATGGTACACCGGACGATATTTTTAACTTTGATAAAGAGTAGTTTAGTAAATAGTTCGTAGTTCATAGTTCATAGTTCGTAGTTCATAGTTCGTAGTTTGTAGTTCGTAGTTCGTAGTTTGTAGTTCGTAGCCGATAGTTCGTAGTTCGTAGCTGATAGTTCGTAGTTGTTAGTTGGTAGTTTGTAGTTGGTGGCTCGTAGTTCATAAAACGAGGATTTGTTGGCTTCGGTGGAAGGATGGATCATCAACCGGTCGAAAGACGCGGGGCTGACTGAGCCGTTTTGCCGGGGGTAGTTTGGATATGAGAATTAGCAGAGAAAACAGGGCGTTTTCGACGCTTGAGGTCCTTGCTGCGGTTACGGTAGTGATAATTTTAGCGGCGATTTTGCTCGGTGTTGGCAAGCGTTTGAAGACCCAGGCCGAGGAGAAGCTTGCCAAAAGCACGATACAGATACTCGTAACGGCAATAGAGCAGTATTATGGATTTTGGGATAAGTTTCCTGTTGTAGATCCCTGTGAGCCGCCTGATGTGCACAGTGAAGACCTTTACGTTCAGCTTGATTCTACGCCGAGTTCAAAGAGATTCTGTGAAAAGATAGATACTACTATGGTTGGCGATACGAATAATGATGAAGAGGGTCGGCTTGAATTTCTGGACCCGTGGGGTGAGCCGCTCGATTACATATATAAAGCGCAGGACAGCTTCCCGGAGGTTGTATCGGGCGGTCCGGACAAAGATTTTAACACCCAGGCTGACAATGTCAGCAGCAGGGATATGTAGTTATTAGTTTTAAGTTGACAAGAGTGTTCTGTTTGTTGGTTTGGTGAAAAAGCTGCGAAAATCGAGGAATTTGAAAATGGGACAAAGCACAAAACGATATTTGTTCGGGTCGGGCTTTTCGTTAATCGAGTTGCTTGTTGTAATCAGCATTATAACATTGCTGATAGGCTTTCTATCAACCGGCATTCAGGCGGTCAAGAGGCACGCGACGAATTTACGTCAGAAATCCAGCTTCCATGCTATCGAAGTCGGCCTGGAGCTTTTTCAAAAGGATTATGACGACTATCCACCTTCCATGACAATCTCCGACGGTACCGTGGGGCATCGGGTCTGCGGCGCCCAGCATCTCGCCGAGGCGCTTGTTGGCCGGGACATGAAAGGATTTGACCCGGAGTCCAATTGGTATGCACCTGCAGAGGATGACAGTATTTACGCCTGTGATGTTAAACAGTCCACAGACGAAGATATCGCGGCCTGCAGAAGTCGCAGAAAGGAACTATATATCGAGCTGAAGGATATGGGTGTTTTCGTAATGGATGATTTATATGAAAACTATACCGGGGATGTATATTCGACCAAGGAAGCGGATTCACCGGACCATTTTCGTGCACCGGTCATTACCGACATATTTCGCCAGAAAAAGGTCAAGGTGCCCTATAGAGAGGACTCTGAGTGGGCGGGTACTCCCATTCTTTATTACAAGGCGAACAGCGGCTCGAGACTTTTTAAAAAGGTCCCCGAGCCATCGGATGAAATTGAAGGCTGGATATACAATTACGAGGATAATCGGGGAATTATCGAACTCGGCACGGTCAAAGACCCGCTTGTAAAGCACCTTTTTGATGAAAGCGTTACTTATACCGAACAAGGCCAAACAAGGAACGGTATGAATCTTTTCTATAAAACTATCACAAATCCGAAGGTCAGCTATGATAAGCCGTTTAACGCCTCGACCTTTATTTTGATTTCCGCAGGCCGTGACGGAATATACGGCACGGCCGATGATATCAGCAACTTCGACTATTAGAACAGTCGTTAGTATTTAACCGCGTGCACAGTTAAAACCCCACGTGAAACGTGGGGCTAAATATGAATTTGCAGGTGATTGGTTTGTAAAGTAGATGTCAACCTGTCGTTCCGGGCTTGCCTGTCCTGAGCAAGGCCGAAGGGACCCGGAAACCAGGGGCAGAAATAAAAAAGGAGATGTCGTCCTGTCATTCCGGGCTTGACCCGGAATCCAGAACGTGAAACGTAAAGGAGGTGTCAAAATGAAGCTGTACGCGAAACGATTTTCACACAGAAGCGGCTTTACATTGGTTGAGGTCGTTGCAGCGGTGGCGGTAATTGCGGTCCTTGTGAGCTTGATAATACCGGCCCTGAGCATGGTAAGAAGGTCCGCCGATATGGCCAGGCAGCGCGCGCAGTTTCACAGTATCGAAATTGCCCTTGAGGCCTTCAGAGCCGACTTCGGCGACTACCCCGAGTCTGAATATACGCGCAGGCCCGGCGACCTTATAGTTCAGTCTTATTGTGGTGCCCAGAAACTTGCCGAGGCCGTTATAGGTCACGATGGTTTCGGTTTTCATCCAATGTCCGAGTTCAGAAATGACGGCAAGGCGGATTGGTATGGAAATGACGGCGTCGATGAACATCTATATTTGCCGGATGTTGATGGAGATATTGAAGGTTTTGGTCTGCCTCAGAACGAGGAAGATGCCTTAAAGAAAGAGAACCTGACCATCAGAAAGGGCCCATATCTGGAATTGGAGACTGCCAACGCAGTCAAGCTGAATAATTTATATTATGAGGACGAACAAATCTCGTTTCCTGAAGACACTGTTGATAAATTCATTTTCGCAGATGTGTTCGGGAATGTAAAACATCTGGCAACCGGCAAGAATACGGGAATGCCGATTCTTTATTACAGGGCCAACACTTCAAACTTCATACATGACCCGGAGCATTACAGCGACGACCTTGATAAAAACATATATGATTATCGTGACAATCAAATCATCATCGATCTGGGGCTACCATCGGATAGCACCTTTGTTCATCCCATGAGTGAAAACGGGGGCAAACCAGCGATTTTTTACAGGAACACGCTGAATCCGAATTTTGCCACGCCTCCATTGCGGCCTTACCGGGCGGATTCATTTATCTTGCTCTCGGCTGGGCCGGACGGCCAGTACGGAACGCCGGATGATGTGTTTAACTTTAACAAAGGGGAGTAACAGTTTTTATTTCTTAGTTTTGAGTTCTTAGTATTGTATTTGGAAAACGTTATAAGTATCTTTTTGAGCGATCACATTGTCATTCCAAACTCGATTTGGAATCCATTGTTTTGCTGAAGGTCGTGGAATCCTGCTCCCTGCCTTCGCAGGGACAAGCTTCGCAGGAATGACATTTTAACAGTCGTACACTGAACCGAAGATAAAAAATGAGAACTGATAAGTCAAAAACCGGTTTTACGCTTGTCGAGCTTTTGACCGTTGTATCGGTTATGCTTTTGCTTGCGGTGCTCGGTCTGCCCGCAGCTAAACAGGTTCTCGACTCGTTCGAGTCCTCACTCAGCGTCCGCCATCTGATAAGCTCGGCCCTTGGTAACGCCAGAGCAATTGCCGCCCGGGAGCAGGCCTATTCCGGCCTCCGCTTCCAGCAGGACCTTGCCGGCAACCAGTACATGATATTTATAATAAATGACCCTGCACCTTCGCCGTCAGCAGCAGACCTTGCAAATGACCCGACTCTTACCGGAACGGGCCTGGCAAATGGGTTTCGTGCAGTTACCGGCTGCAAACCGGCGAGACTGCCGGCTAATGTCGGCGTGATGGACTTGATGGTAAGGTCTGACCCTTGCGATGCAGGCAATGTTGGGGACAGACCCATTGTTGACGCAGATCTTAACAACTCGGTTTCAGGCAATTTGGTTGACGGCAGGAATATATATCTTACGGATACAACCAGTTTTTCAATAGTTTTCTCACCGTCCGGGAAACTGGTAATCCACGAAGTTAGAACGAGAAACAGACATGGCAGGTTCGAATCCAACGAGAATGTAGACTGGAGCAAAGACGGAGCATTCAATACGCTGACTAAAATCACCGATGCTGTTAATCAATATGGAATGTTTGTCCAGGACGATTATGCCGAGCGTGGCTTAGGCCAGGAGCTTAGCAGGAATAGTTTTGTTATCTATGACAAGAGGCGACTGGACTTGGTCAGTATGAATAAGAGGTGGACGGATTATCTGCAGTATCTGGAAGTATTGTATATAAGCCCATATACGGGCCGGATTATTAATAAATGATTCGTAGGGTGCGATTCATCGCACCAGAAATTTGTAGGGTGGGCCTGTGGCCCACGCGGTTTCAGCAATGTCGAACAGGTTGCAAAATAACGGTTTTTCTCTTACAGAGGTCTTGATGGCTGCGGGGATACTGACGATAGGATTTGCATTTATCGCCGGGATGTTCCCTGTCGGGGTGAAACTGACCGCCATTGCGACCGAGCAGACAATTGCCCCCATTGTTGCCGATGAGGCGACAGCGAAAATGAAGCTCTACGTCGAAATGTTCAACGCCTCATCCACCGAACCTAATCTGGTTGACGAGTTGAAAAAAGCTGAAAGCTTCGGCAACCGATATGTTGATTTGGTGGATGCTTTACCGGGTATTGGTCGCGGTGATCCCTGTGAAGTTCATGAATTCGTCTATCCATCGGCCCGGACAAATCCGGAACCGAAGAAATACCACTGGTCGGCGTTATGTGGCCTGCTGCCGGACGGCAACGTTCATGTTTCCATATTTGTCGGCAGGAAGGCAGGAGCGGGAGCGAGATATCGTACCCCAAACTCCAATTACACTCAGCCCAATTATGGTCTGGTACCATCAGGACCAGTCGATGGTGATTGGCCTGTACCGGTGAAGGTTGGTGTTACAGCTTCAGTCAATCCGGGCGAAGAAAGAGTGCTTACGATTGAACCTGGGTATGAAACTTTTATAAATTCCGGCAGTACGATTTTAGATGATGCAACAGGCCGGATTTATCGTGTTATGGAGCGAACTTCCGACAATGTCATTACGCTGGACCGAAAATGGAGAAACTGGGTGGTACCGAGTGGCGATTTTGTCTGGGTGGTTCCGCCTGCCGAAGGCAGCGGCAGGGAACCGTGCATAGGTGTTTATCAAACGGTAATTGGTTTTTAGTTGGTAGTTGTTGGTTTGTAGATAAAGGTCCGACGATGCGAAGGGCGTTTACGATAGTTGAGCTTTTGATTGCGATGGGACTTTTCGGCATGCTTTTAGCGGCCTCGGGTGTCATCTTTGCCACCGCGGTCAAGGCACATCGCACCGCCGAGGCCACCAGCGAGATAGCCCAAAATCTGGGCGCTGTTACCGACCGGCTTAACGCCGATTTTACAGGTCTGCGAAAAGATTGTCCCATAGCAATATGGTTTGAAACGGATGATGACGACGATAATATCAGGCATGACCAAATCCTTTTTTTCGCCGACGGGGATTTTCAGTCTTACAGATACATTCCTCCCCTGGCGGGCAACACCGCAAGGGTTTATTACGGCCAGGCCAATGTAATGGATATTGATTTTCAAGCTAATCCGGTTGACAGAAAGCTCGAAGAATCCTATGAGCAGGCTGATATCTTAGCCCGGCGGCAGCATGTATATTTTTCCGACACATCCGACCCATGTGCCGTTTTTCCAAGGGTTGATTTTGCGAATCTTGCGAATTTTTCAGTTTTCGAAGATAGTTTTATACCCGTTAATAACGATTGGTATGAGTATGATAGTCTCTCGTTGAGCCAGTGGAAGGTTATAACGAGCGATTTGATTAATGGTTTGGCTTATAACAACAAGCTTATCACAACCTGCTTCGATAATGACCCATGCGCCGTGCCAGGCAGGCCGGGGATTGACCTGGATAATGCCGATACGCTGCATATGTTAATGACCCGCGGCGTAGGCCATTTTCGGATTCAATGGTCTTATTTCTATGATGGCCAATTGCGATGGTGGCCCAGCACCGACCCCGACGGCAATGGTGATGATACCGACTCCGATTTCGGAGCTACGGGAATGGATACAGATGAATTTGGGATTTACTTTAATATGCCCGCCGGGGTTGAAGTGCCGCTGGGTGCAAGTGATTGGTTCAGGCCAGAATATGCAATAACGCAGGGATTATTTTTTTTAGCTCCTGATTTTTCCCCCCAAGCGCTGAAATTTACATTTACGCTTTATGATTTCAGGGGGATATTCAAAGACGGCAAGACGTTTACACATATTGTTTATTTAGATGATTAGAAGGTCGCGCAGCGCTGTCATTCCCGCGAAAGCGGGAATCCATATGTTAACGAACTGGATTCCGGGTCAAGCCGGAATGACACGGCGGTTGAGATTCTTCGGCTGCGCCTCAGAATGACATAGTTTACGGTTCAGAATAAAAAAGAAATGATGAGAAAATCAGTGAAAAAATCAGGTTCTGACAGGCCTCCTACCGGCTCGGCGCTTGTTTTGGTTATAGTGATAACGGTGCTGTTGGCGACTGTGGGGGCGATGTTTGTGATGATGTCGCGCGTCGGCAGCGCCACAAGCTCCGCCATATCCGACAACCGTGAGCTTTCGGCGGCGGTCGATGTCGTCGTCAATCGAATTCAGACCGTATTGGTGGAAGACCTCTTGGGCTACTCGCCTTACACCGGAACCGGCCTGCACCTTTTGGCATCCCCGGCGGCAGGGGGGCGCAGACCGGATTATTCAAAATTGAATATCATCAATGAACCCTGGGATGCTCCTTTGTCTAATTTGGGAACACGTTTTCGTTCAGGCGACGACCCGTGGCTTGCTTCATTAGAACCGGTGGGCTTCGACCCGGCAACACCGCTTGACCCGGGTGATGACAGATATTTATGGCCGAATATCAGCGACCTTTATGGGGATTTTCCATTCTTCGGGATTTTGCCGGGCTTGCCTGCTGTGGTTGCAGAACCGAATGATGCCGATAATTTAGCACCGGCCGACGCCGATGGTGACGGAGTTACCGACAGCAGGTGGATACCGCTGCATAGAAGCCCCAGCAGAGGCAGGCCAATCTTCGCCGCGGTTCGGATAATAGATAACTGCGGGATGCTTAACTTAAACACGGTTCATACCGCCGATGCCGACAGTAAAGGTGAGCATTTGTCCGCCGTCGATTATGAACGATTCCTGCGTGGCAGCGACACTAATCCGGGTGTTCCGGGCGACCCTTACAATATCCGCAGAGCGAGATTAGCTGATGGAATATTCGACCCTTGTGATCCGTGCGACAGCTATCAGCATTATCATGATGATGTGGTAATGAAAATTGAAAATCCCGGGCCGGACTATGTGCCCTTCGATATAGGTGATGAATTGGAAATTCGCAACAGGTATCTGCTAACCAGTCCGGTTGAGGCCCGCTTCGAGCGGGTTGATGTTGCAAATTATACGTTGGATGCCGGCGGAGGGCCTTATGGCGCGCTTCGAATTCCACGGACCACAGCAGACTTTGACAGATGGAAAATTCGGATGGACCATCGGAATTTCGATGGAACCAGCGGGGGGGACCCCTGTGATGTATATAAATATGACCGCAGACATGTTTGTACGTTCTATAGTTTTGACAGGAATATTCGCCGGCGGATGTATCCGTTTGTTGACGTGATAAACGACATAGTTGACCCGAACCGGATTGACAGGCTGTTAGAAAATAATCCCGTCTTTTCACCCGGCCCCGGTGTGCCGGTGAATATAAATAATGATATAAGTTCAAATAGTACTGATAGTCGTCGGAGCATATTACACCTGCTGTATGCCTTACGGGCGTATTTTGTTGAGATGAACCCTGAGGCCGGGTATCGGGCCGCTGCAAGGCGGTCGGCACAACTCGTGGCTAACATGATTGACTACATCGACGACAATAATCCAACCACAGAAGGTCCTTTTTTTGACTCCGACACGGAACTATATGATTACGGCGAACAAAAAAATGAAAATCCCACCTATATTAACCGGGAAATAATCAGGAATTTGATTCTTGAGGTTAGCACCTACGACCACGGTGTAGGCATCGGCGATATCATAGATGTCGATAGTCCGTTGTTTGAGCGATATGATTTCGGTCTCGGTACTGATGACATTATATATGGCTATGAGCGCCAGCCGTTTATCTCAGAGCTTTACCGTTATTATGACGACACACAAGACCCGCCGGAACAGTACTTCGCAATAGAACTATGCAATCCTTATATGAATCCTAACGGGGCTATCGACCTTGAAGGCTGGCGGATAGTAATCGGGGAAACACCTTACGAGTTTTCTTCAGGAGATAATATTGAAGCGGCGGCATCTTCTAAAGCCGAAGACCTTGGGCGGCTGGTAATAATTAGTGATATGTCGGTCCCCGTTTCTTCGGGGGCGCCTTCATTAGTGAAAAGTACATTATTTATTGGTCCCGGCGAGATATTAAAGTTACAAAGACCGGATCCTGCCGACCCCACTGATACGAAGTTCATAACGGTTGATGCAACCGAGATGGAGCAAACTGATTTTCTGCTCAGTCCCGGTAACGGCGAATTTGTCAGTAAGCGTGATGACAGGGCGTGGAGATTTGCAGATTCTTCTCATTACCTAAATGACAGTTTTCCAACATTGGGTGCTGCTAACGAATTAACTTCGACAGGCGCTAAAGGCTTTCAGATGCCTGTGCTGAATAAGAATAAGCAATTGGCGACTCTTCATGATTTTGAGATGGTTCTGTCGATAGGCAATGAAAAAATCGGCGATGACCCCAACGCAATCACAATGAAGGTGGGTTCGGCAGCAAACGAAAGTTATGTTCGGTTCGATATTGAGAGCCGGCCGGAGCTATTGGAATATATATGTTTTATGAATCGGCCCGAACGTAATCTGCCCGGGCGAATCAATATAAATACAGCCACAATGGAGGTCATTCGTGCGGCTATCCCTCCCCAGCTGGGTTGGGAGCCTGACGCTGACAACCTGGCTCAAAATATTATTTCATACCGCGGCGATCCGTGCAACGGGCCTTTTGAACGAGTCAGTGATTTGCTTGAGGTGCCGGGCTTTAAGCAAATGATAGACGACGAAGATCCGAATACGGGTGATTCTTCCATAGATGATGATTTTGAAGAACGCGATTGGATACTTTCACGCGTCTCAAATATCTTTACCGTTCGCAGTGATGTTTTTACCGCTTATATACTCGTTCGTATCGGCAATGATGGGCCTCAGAAACGCATGATAGCCATATTCGACCGCAGCGGTGTTTTTGACCCGGCCGATAAGCCCCGCCTTGTTGCACTTCACCCTGTGCCGGACCCACGATAAAGGTGTTCACATTTTGTGGCGGGGCTGGCGAGGACTGCGAAAATCCCGTGATTCCTGCGGATTCCTTCGTCAAAAAATTCAGGCCATAAAGATACTTTGCAAGAAAGAGCCGATAGGGTATAATAGCAAAATCGAAGGATGTCGTAATAATATCACAGGGGTTGATTATATGTGCTCGAATTTGTTATTTGCAAGGCTGGCGGTGGCGGTGTTAGTTCTGTCCGGAGCGGTTTTTTCAGGCCGAAGCTGCGCTGATACCTGGCACCTGGCGGACAACGGCGAGTGGAAGAAGGTGGCGGACGATGAAGCCGGAAAGTACATGTTGGATGTCGCCGAAGTCAAACGACTGATAAGCGTAGGCCGGGTCGATTCCGCACAGCAGGCTTTAGAGCGGCTCAAGGCCGACTTTCCCGATATTGCCGGGCCTGACCTGGATGCCTTTATGGAGGCCGAGATGCTCTACGGCGCCGGGAAGTGGGCAAAGGCTGTGAAAAAATATGACGAGTTCATCGAGGCCTGGCCGCAAAGCCCGCTCTATGAGTCCGCCCTGGAGAGAGAGTATGCAATAGCGACCGCTTTTCTGGGCGGCGAGAAACGAAAAGTTCTGAAGGTGCTCAAGCTTTCCGCTTATGAAGAGGGCGTAAAGATTATGCGCAGAATTGCGGACCGTGCCGGGGATGCCCCGATTGCCGAGCGTGCCCTTATTTCTGTCGCGAGAAGTTGTGAGAAAAGGGGCAGCTTTTACGTTGCGGACCCCGACAAGACCGGGGCCTATGAGGTTTGGGCTGAAATATCGGCCCGCTGGCCCACCGGCGGGCTTGGCAGGGACGCAATGCTGGGTATGGCTCATAGCCTTCACTCGGCATACAGGAGCTGCAAATACGATTCGTCCGGCCTTGAGAGCGCGCGAAGGTACTACGAAGACTTCAAAGAGCGGTATTCGCAACTGGCCGACGAGCATAATATCGACGCCAAGATTAAAATGGTTGACGAGCAGTTGGCTTATAAACAGTTCGCAATCGGCGAGTATTATGAAAGGTCCGGGAACAGGCAGGCTGCAAACCTGTATTATCAAATGGTGTCGGATGACTGGCCTGGTACCGATGCGGCGGCGATGGCAAAGGCAAAGCTCGAAGCAACTGAAACACGGGAACCATCGCCGAAAAAGGAGCGTAGTATTAGACGGCGTTTATTTGATGCGGGAAATACGTTTTTGGATAGTTGGTTCGGCCTCGGAAGGCTATAAATTTTCTCAAGACATCTTTACAAAAGTTCTGTATAGAGGTAAGGTGAAGTGTTGATTAACTCCGCATCTCTACCTGTTTGCGGATTTCAAGGACCTTACAGGTGGAAAAAAATGATGATTAGATTTAATGTATTGATTTTGTTATTGATGCCCGTAACCATTGCGGCGCTTTTTGCAGTTACCGGATGTGGGCCGGGTGGTCCGCAGGGCTATACCAATGACTGGATTTATCCGCGAGATGTTACGACCGTATATGTAGAGATGTTTGATACCGCCAGTTTTCGGCGCGGACACGAATATGATTTGACTGATGCGATATGCAAGCGTATTGAGTCGGAGACGCCGTATAAAATAGTATCCGACAGGAATGCGGCCCAGACGCTGCTGAGCGGCCGGATGGGCGCTATTCGCTCGAGCGTTCTTGCAAGGGACCGCTATTCGGGCAGACCTCTTGAAAATGAGACCCAGTTTACCGTCAGCGTAAGCTGGAAGAATCTTGAAACAGGAGAGCTTCTCATAAACGGTGCCTCTGCAAGTGCTTCGGCTTCATATTCGACCCAACTCGGGCAGGACTTCGATTATGCCGCCAAAGTTGCGACTAACCGCGTCGCCGAGAGGGTGGTGGAGCTTATGCAGACCAAATGGTGACAGGATTAGCTTATGACCGATAAACCGAAACAGAAACGCTCATTCGGGCAGCGCCCGCAGATACCGCCTGGCTCGCCGAAGAAGCCTCTGCCGAAATACGGCCGGGGGCCTCTCAGTTGGCTCGTGATAGTGCTTGTAGCCTTCAGCATCCTGATGATAGTAGCCAGATTGCAAAGTGTTGAAAAGATTGATTATTCTCCTGATTTCGAGGATTATCGCGACAAGGGTTATATTGCCAGTGTAGAACTGCGGCAAAATAAGATGGTAGGCAGGTTTACGGATGAGTATATGACTCAGCAAGGGGGAAGGCTCGTCAAGGCCTTTGAGGTGAACTACGACCCGGACTTGTTGCCACAGGATTTTCTGGCTCGCCTGCGAGATAAGGGTGTGAAGGTGAGTTGGGCCGACCAGGATATATGGCTTCCTCTGTTTTTGAACATTCTGCCTTTCCTGTTGCTTGTGGCCATAATCTACTTCGTCTTTATACGCAACGTTCGCACCGGCGGCGGTATGCTCATGAGTTTCGGTCGCAGCAAGCATAAACTTCAGGGCAAGGGACAAAAGGTTACCTTCAACGATGTTGCCGGTATCGAAGAGGCCAAGGAGGAGGTCGCCGAGACTATAGAGTTTCTGAAGAATCCCAAGAAGTTCAGGAAAATTGGTGGCCGGATTCCGCGTGGGGTGCTTCTCGTAGGCCCGCCGGGGTGTGGTAAAACGCTTCTTGCAAGAGCAATCGCCGGGGAATCGGATGTGCCTTTTTTCAGCATATCGGGCAGTGATTTCGTAGAGATGTTCGTCGGAGTAGGGGCAAGTCGTGTACGCGACCTTTTCAAGCAGGCAAAGGAGAATGCACCCTGCATTATTTTCCTGGATGAGGTTGACGCCATAGGGCGCAAACGCGGCCCGGGTTTTGTCAGTGGCGGCCATGACGAACGGGAGCAGACACTCAATGCTATACTGGTTGAGATGGACGGTTTTGACACTGATGACCAGGTAATAGTAATGGCTGCAACCAATCGGTCGGATATATTAGACCATGCGCTGACCCGACCCGGCAGATTTGACAGGCAGGTTATTGTTCCACTGCCGGATTTAAAGGGCAGGCTTGATATCCTGAAGATTCACGCCAAGAAGGTTAAGATAGGCCCCGATGTTCAGCTTGAACGTGTTGCCCGCGGTACCCCGATGTTCAGTGGGGCTGAACTGGAGGCTTTGATTAATGAAGCAGCCATCAGCGCGAGCATGGCCGATAAGGATTATGTCGAAATGCCGGACCTCGAAGAGGCACGGGACAAGGTTAAATGGGGCAGGGCCAAGAAAAGCAGGGTTGTTGACGAACAGGATAAGAAACTTACCGCTTATCACGAGGCCGGCCACGCATTTGTTCAATCGATGCTTGAAGAGGCCGACCCCCTGCACAAGGTTAGCATTATTCCTCGCGGCCCAATGGGCGGCGCGACATTTGCGCTGCCGGAAAAGGACCGCATGTTCTATACGAAGAGATATTGCATAGCCCAGCTTCAGGTTTGTTTTGCAGGACGTATAGCCGAGCAATTGTTCTGTGATGACATCACCAGCGGGGCGCAATCCGACATCATTCAAGCGACAAGTATGGCCAAGGAGATGGTTCTGACCTGGGGCATGGGCCGGGAAATAGGGCCTATAAACTACGGACCTAATCCCGTTCGAGAGATGTATTACCCGAGTATGACACCGGATTATTCTCAGAAAACCGCAGAACTGATAGATAAAGAGGTCAAGTCGCTTATAGATGAAGCCTACTCCAACGCCTTTGAGCTTATAGAGACAAATAAAGAAAAGATCGAAGCAATCGCAAAAGCGCTGCTCAAATATGAAACACTCGATGCAGACGATGTCAAAATAATCCTCAATGGTGGCACATTAGACAAACCCACCGTATCCGATTTGTTAGCCATTGAGCAGCAGAGAAACGTACAGCCTGAAAAGGCGGACAAATCGCCCTCCTGACCGAGCCCGGGTTTCAACAGACCCATAATCGGTGTTAAGTAGGGTTTGCTGATTAAGTTGCAACTTCTTTGTTTACAGTTGGATAGCTTTGTGTTATGTTACACGGAGTGAATGGATTTCCATTTAATTGTATCAAAACCCTTGCACTTGGAGAACACGGATGTATCGCAAAGCCAACCAAAATCAGTTAACTTTTGAAAATTTTTACCTTCCTTTCGGCGGACGGTTTTTGGGCCATTGAGGTGGCCCGCGCGGGGCTGTATGAATTTGCGCTGAAACGTTGGCCTAACGAACTGGACAGGCCCATCAGTGAAATTATCGGTTTGTACGATGTAGAACCCGACTACGAGGTTCTTACAGTGACTGATGCAGGACTCAAAGTTGCCGATTTTGACGAGATGGAATCGGTAGGCCCGGAGGCGAAGGAGGTAAAGTTTAAGGTACGATTAAAGTCCGGCAAAACGCGCGCCCAGGCGTGGTTTGTAAACGGTCTGGATGACGGCAAGACATTCGGTGCGTATTATGTTTATGTGAAGCGATTGGGTGTGCTCGGGCAATGTTGAAGGGAATAGAATTATGAAAAAGTCAATTATAATTGGAATATTCATAATTTTGATTTTGATTGTGATTTTGGCAAAAGATTCTAAAAAAGAGGTTGTGCCTCCTGAGCTATCGAATACCTGGAACTTTGAGCAGGAGAAAGCTGAGGCTAAAATAGAATCGAAAGAAGGATGGGTGCGACTCTGGTACCAAATAGAGGACTTTTTCGGGGAGTGTTCCTTCCTTTATAAGCCTTCTGCTACACTTGTGGATCACGGCCTGGTCATAAGGGCAAGGGGTGGAGGTGCCTGGATGATATCCCTTGGGACAAAGGATGTGATACCCGACTTGTCCAAGGTGCCGTATTTTATGATCGAGGCCAAAAAGGAGGCGGCAGAGCTTTACCTGCCGTTTTCCGATTTTGGATTCAGGGGCGACCATACCGGAGACGTATCCCTGCCGAAGCCGGAAGAAGTTAAATCGCTTATATTCACGCCTTCTGTGGGCTGGTCGGAGCCGGGTCAGTCTCATTTCCTGGAGATAAAAGAGATAAGAACTTATAAGAAGGGCACTTGCACGGAAACAGACAAGGATGGGGACGGCATACCCAATCATGATGATTAT
>Ga0180433_10001588_pt1 | contig 37653 bp, 25 predicted proteins | sample SS_ome_8_FD_132980 | JGI IMG/M metagenome (GOLD analysis project Ga0180433, IMG submission 132980) | Hypersaline lake sediment archaeal communities from the Salton Sea, California, USA - SS_1_D_1 metaG | ecosystem: Environmental > Aquatic > Non-marine Saline and Alkaline > Hypersaline >... | reverse complement strand
GAGAATTGGCCACCGGACGGCCCTGTGGTTGTCCCTACTTTTGTTATTGAAGAACTGCACCGTTTGTCTGATTCGGCCAACCGGCTAAAGCGCTTGCGCGGCAGACGCGGACTCGATATGCTCAATACACTGAGACGGGCTTTTCGGTATGAATTCATTATAGACGATACGGAAGTGTCCTCAGCTCAAGGGGTTGATGTCAAGCTGCTGCGTCTTGCAGCAAGCATGGATGGACGGATTCTCACAGGCGACTTCAACCTCACAAAGGTTGCTCGACTGCAAGAGGTGGAGGTGCTGAATATCAACAGTCTTGCGAAGGCATTTAGGCCAGTTGCTCTCCCCGGTGAAGAGCTCTCGCTCGAACTGGTTCGAAAAGGAGAAGGAGTCGGCCAGGCCGTCGGCTACCTTGAAGATGGTACCATGGTTGTTGCAGAAAATGGGGAGTCCGAGGTGGGGCAAGAGACGACTCTGACGGTAACAAAGGTGCTGCAGACATCAGCGGGGCGCATGATTTTTGGCCGAGTATGAAACACGCCACGTCGCTGGCACCGTAGCGACAGTTCACGGATGAAGGTCGTTGATGACAAGGACACCACCGACAGCCATAGTTGTATGCGCTGCGGGTTCCAGCACACGGCTGGCAGCCTCAAAGCGTAAGCCCTTCCTTATGTTGGACAAGAAACCAATTCTTATTCACACGCTCGGACTTTTCAGGGAATTTCCTCAAGTCATACAGCGCGTTCTCATGCTTCACCCGGATGACGTCGAGGATGCCTCTAAAGCTTGGGGAACGCAATTTGCCGAGATGGGAGTCACCGATATAGTACCGGGCGGTACGACCAGGCAGGAGACGGTTGCTTCTGCCTTGAGACGTCTGTCGCCTGAGGTCGAGCTGGTGGCGATCCACGATGCTGCACGGCCCTTTACACCGATATCGGCCATTCGCGAAGCTCTGACTGTCGCAGCAAAATACGGGGCCGCTGTGGTCGCCGTGCCTGTCACCTCCACTCTGAAACGGGAGCGGCATGGCGTGATTGTGGAAACGGTTGACCGCAGTTGTTTGTGGCAAGCACAGACGCCTCAGGTCTTCTCCCGGAAACTCGTTGTGAAGGCGTATGGTGCAGCCCAAGAAGACGGCTTTCAAGGCACCGACGATGCGCAGCTTGTGGAGCAACTTGGTGAAAGAGTTAGACTTGTGCAGGGAGACGCTGCCAATATCAAGATCACCACAGAGGACGACCTGGTGCTCGCGAGGTCATTTATCGAAGGTCGGAGGGAAAAAAGCTGCTGCGAGAAATACGGTCCCGAATAGCTGCGACTGTTGGCGGGAGCGTAGCCCATGTTTGTCCCGGTCAAATATGAGTATAATTGACGCAACTTATGTGCTAGTCAGAGCATAACATCCCCACCATCTTCAATTGCTGTCCTGTGTGTTTCTTAGTCCGATTCGGCATGTATGTGGCAGCCCGGCCATAGGTAATCGTTTTGGAATGGCGTATTTCCTTCAAAAATCCTTAAAGATTTTTCCAGAATCCGTCGATAATACTGAAAACGTGTGTTTTAGGGGCTACGCTTTGCTGCCTATTGGTTGCAGATGCGTTCTTTCATTTTTTGTAGTCTTGGTCTTGACAGTGAGCAGCTTGTCCATATAATATTTTGGTGCTGTGAACGTGTCATGGTTGTTGGCCCCATTAGTATTTGCTGAACGTTGTTTGTGTTAATGGTTCAAACGGTCAAATGACTTTGTGAAAACAAAGAGCTTGTCGTTTTCTTGCGTGGTCGGACACGTTGAATAGACGTGCAGATTTTGTATGATCGCGGAAGAGACGGAAGATGAAGAAAAGGAGAAAGGAGGTGAATCCAGCAGATTTGGGCTTGATTCAAGAGGAAGTTTAAGAGGAGGAGTTTCGAAGCTGGGAGTGTATCGCGAATGGGCTTCGCGATGCTGTGGATCCTGGGCGACGGAAATGTTCTGGCGCTCCGGGATGGTTACTCAACTTCGTGCATCCGATCCACTGTTACATAGAATGTTAGGGAGGGGAGCTGCTTCTTGTCGGTCACCCTTGTAGGGGAGCGGCAGTGATGCTCCGACGGATCGGAGGAAAAGCGAGGAGTCTTACACCTTTTTTATAGGGAGGACGCAATGAAGAAATTAGCGTTCTTGTTGGTAGTGTTGATGGCTTTGCCCGTGTGCGTTCGTGCCGGGGATGTGACCATCAGTGGGACTTTGGAATTTAATGCGATTCATCGTGAAAATGTGAATGATTGGTCTGACAATCCGAGTGATATTGATCTCATCCCCCCATTTGGCTTGGTAACCATTCCTCACCAGGGACCTAACGGTCTACTGGGTGACGCCGATGACGGGCAGGACGACCAGGAAAACTTCGTGGACGTCTATGTGGAAATCGATATCACGGCCGAACTGGTGGACAATGTGATGGCCAAGGTCCAGCTCGGCAACAGTCGCCACGCCACGGATCGTTTCGGCGAAGACGGTTTTGTTCTTGAGGTCAAAGAAGCCTTGGTACAGATGAAAGAGTTCGTTGTGCCGGAGTTGACGGCAACGCTCGGTCTTATGAACGTAGCTTACGCTCTCAGAGACGACGGGAACTACTTCCTGATCAATACCAAGGAGTCCTTCAACTTGGGTCAGGATCCTACGGACTATGGTATTGACGTTGGTGGTGTTCTCTTCAACATCGATCTGCAGCCGTTGTCCTTCGACGCAGGTTGGGTTCGTGCTCTTGACGGTGGTACGACTGGCGCATATGTCGACATGTACCTCGCCGGAATGCACTACTTCTTCCCGGATGAGAAGAGCTACCTGCAGTTGCTCGCTGTCAACGTTCACGACAACAGCAACACGGCAGCGGTCACGTACGATGATGTCTTGAAAGAGTATCCCACGTACGTTGGAGCTCCGTTCCTTGACAGCTACCAGGGTATTGTTGAGAGTAGCGACTGGTGGGCTCTTTCAGCCGGACTCCAGTACTTCCTGGACGTCGGCGCCGCAGAGTTGGAACTCTATGGCGAAGCTGTATGGGAGCTTGGCGACTACAGTGACAGCGACGTGAACAATCCTTACAAGGCTGTATTCGATCAGGATGATAGCGTTGATATGGACGCGTTCGGCGGGCGTGTTGGCGCTGAGTTGACGTTCGCAGATGCAGCAATGAAGCCGACAATTGGCGTCTCTTACTGGTATCGCTCTGGTGACTCTGATCCGGGTGATGATGATCAGGAGAACTTCGTCAGCTACGGCAAGACCGTCGAGACACTCATTGCCGAGGACGCTCTCTACGGTTACAATCTGAACACGAACTACGAGGCGTGGAGAATCAGTCTTGCAGTTGATCCGGTGGAGTGCCTGACCGTCAAGCTGCAATACAATGATTTCACGATTGTCGAAGACAACTTTGAGCAGGGACTTATCCCGCCGCGACCAGTCTTCGGCGCGCCGCCGCTTGTGTTCACCAACTTTGACTCCGAGGACGAATTCGGACAGGAGTTGGATCTGACTGCTACCTATACTTACTCTGAGAACGTCACTATGATGCTTGGTGTCGGAATGTTGTGGCCTGATGACAACATCACGGGCAATCCGAGACTTGGCCGTCGTGACAACATCTTTGATGACAGCGGTGATGACGACGAGGCATTCCTCGTTGATTTCCGCACGGTTGTCACGTTCTAAATGTTGTCTTAGCAGTAAGGTTTGTTTGGTTAATGAAAAGCCACCGGACTTAGGTCCGGTGGCTTTTTCTACACTGCGGGTCTTTGTCTGAATCTGGGTGTTTGTACGACAAAAGTGCACAAGCCAGGTGGTGTCGCCCTGCCGAGTAGCGGTCTCTAGCTCTCAGAAGGCGTATTGAGGGCTTCGATCACCTTTTTGATGTCTTCCCACACGTCCTTTTTGGCTGGCGGATTTCTGAGAAGATAGGCAGGATGAAAAGTCGGCATCAACTGGATTCCGTTCCAATCGCGGAATCGTCCCCGTTCCTTGGAAATAGCGCTCTTTGATTGGGTAAGACCGTTGAGTGCGGTTGCCCCCAGAGTCACGATGATCGCAGGATCAATGATCTCGATTTGCTTCATGAGGTGAGGCATGCACACAGCCATTTCGTCGGTGGACGGAGTCCTGTTGGCGGGCGGGCGGCATTTCAGAATGTTGGCGATGTAGACGTTCGCCCGCTCCATTTTCATTCCTTGTGTGATGATGCGGGTAAGGAGTTTGCCGGCCCGGCCTACGAATGGAATGCCCTGGGCATCTTCATCCGCGCCAGGTGCCTCGCCTATGAACATCAACTCAGCATCCGGATTGCCCACTCCGAATACGAGATTTTTGCGCGTTTTGCACAGAGAACAACGGTTGCATTGTGACGTTTCCTCTTGCAGTGTTGCGAGATCTGCTTCCTTTTGAGTATTCACTGGGCGGGAGGATGCTGCCGGTTGGGCAGCGACAATGGGAGCATCGTGTTTTACTTCCGACGTAGGTGTTTCAGTTTGTGGCAGTACCAGGTCAGATATGCCTTGCGACATGTCAATTTCCAGATGGTCGCGGATCTGTCTGGTTACGTTCAGGAGATTATCACGCTGCTCTTCATTCATTTTGTGGGTATCCCGTGCTTACCTTAGTCTATCCATTTCTTCATCAAGTTGATCGCCTACGAGCTCATGCCGATGATCGACCCACCACGCTTGCCAGCGGTGAGGCTCACTGCCAAAACTCTCGCCCGTCAACTTGCTGAGAGCATTAGGGGCAGCGAACGAAGAAAAATAGGCTTGCGGAGCGATGTTGCCGTCGTCGTCGACAAGGTTGAGTCTGACGCTAAGCATGCGTATGAGCAGTGGGATGGCCAGCGGGTCGCCAATATCCCCGATGGCGACTGCCATGTTTTCCAGGAGATTCCTGGTCTTGCGAGCGCCAGCAGGATCCACCAACCTCTTGCTCATGAGATAGCGAGAACGCGTTGAGAAGGCCGCGAGCGCCTCACGGGATCGCTTTCCTGCGAGGGCTTGGGTGGCAGCGGCGCGAACTGAAGGGAGTCTGTCGTTGAAGGCGGCATCGGCCAGAGCTGCGGCGGTTTCGGGTCCAGGTATGTTGGCGAGAGCACTGATGACGGCAAGACCGACATCCTGGCTTTTGTGATATATCAAGTTTATCAGCGGAGCGACGGCATTCGGGTCGCGAATGCCAGCAATCTCCTCAGCCGCCGAACGATTGCCCTGAGCTGCTCCAAAGGTCAGGCTGCGAAGCTTCGTTTCCCATTGCAGGGAAGCTTCATCGCTCTTGGTGAGCTGTATTTCCTCAGGAGACATCCATTTTCCTTTGAACCGGGTCAGACCCTTTGCCCTCATTACCTCATCTTCTGTTGTCCATTGCCCCCCTTGGCGAACGTAGCCGAGTCCTTCTCTGGCTTTCTGGTTGTCAGGATCGATTTCGAGCACTTTCTCATAGAGCTGACGCAGGGCATCTTGCAGATTGTGCTCTTTGCAGTACGAAGCTAGCGCCAGATGTCCCATTAGGTCATCGTCTTTCAGTCTTGCAAATGTCGCAGCGAACAACTCCCGAGGTGTCGCTCCTCTCTTGATGTTGACGATATCCGCTCGGTTTATGACGACAAGACCCGCCTCCGTCTGAATGGCAACCTTTTCAGCGGTCTCGTCCTGTATTTTTCCTTCTATCTTGCCAGTCTTTAACTCGATAACATCTGCACAAGCGGAGCCGGCAAAGATCAGGATCAACATGGGCAGAAGAAGGAGCCAGATGCTCTTGATCATCGTTGAAACCTTTTGGAGAGTGCTCGTGGTCACGCCAATCTGATTCTAGACGAGCGGTGTTGACATGTCAAACCAAGATGCAGGCACTGCTTCCTCTCTCTTTATGTTCCATCGAGTGTTTGTCATTTGTTGTAATATCGTCTAAATATGATAGACGGCAGTACGCTACGAGCCTATCATTAATTATGAGAAGAGCGTTTGTGTCGTATGAAGATTTGTGCTGCTGTCAGAGGGTAACGTTATGAAGTGTGTTGTGTTAGTTCTCATGTTTTCTCTGGTTATTTCTCAGGCCGCGGCTGAGGTGGAGATGATCACTTCTTGTTCACATGAGTTGAAGGACAATGTGTTGGCTTTCAATGGCGGCAGCAAGTCGGTGAGCATTAAACAGCCGGACCGTACCGTTTTGCTTACTTACAAGATCGACGAGGACGGGCGAGAGATTCCTCAAGGACGGACGGTGACTGTTGTCGAAAGATTTGAACGAGGCAACAAGAGTACTACGACTGTTGAGAAATATGATCATGGTGATCTGGTTTTGGTCAGCCGTACAAGTCAAGTTGATCACCCTGGGGGGATCAGCAAGGAGATTGTCGAGCGCTCAAGTGGTCTAGGCGACTTCAGTCCTGTAAGCATTACTACCACGATTAGTTGCAAGGGAATGAGCGAGACTACGCACGAGCGGGTAATGGATGGTCAAATGACGACGCATCGAAGGGTCATTGTGACTGGTGAAAGCCTGCCGGGGTATACTCAGACTACGACCACCACGGAAGAGCTGAAAGACGGTGCTCTTGTCGTAACGAAAGAGGTGCGCTCTGTCAATATAACATACGATCAACTGGAGACTGTTGGTTTTCCCAGGTGTCCGGGCATGGAGCGTATTCGTTTCACGGGCGAGGGAGTTCAGGCAGTTACAATCACAAAGACACTTGTCGACAATGCGCTGAAGATCACGAGAATTGATACGAACTCGCAGGTTACCAAGTAGATTTCTCCTTGACCGCCGAGATCTTGTAGCATTCGGCAGCATTGGATGACAGCAATCCAGACAGATCAAATCAACGTGTTGAGGCTATGCCCTGACATACCTATCGATTTCCTGAGACAGTGAGAATGGTTTCCTCATGAAAAACCGGGGAAAACTGTTCGTCAAAACCGTTTTCCCCGGAAGTCAATCATCTCCAAAGAAGCATCACACAGGGCTGAGGAATGCGAGCTTCCTCCCCAACCTGCTTGCGCCATAGAGGCTCAAAATGGTTCCCAAATAGACGACCATTTCGGCAGGACCGCCGTGCTGGCTCTTTTTCGAAGGATTCGAGAGGCCGCCACATACGCTGGTCGGGGCGGCGATGGAGAATGTCAGCACCGTATCACTCGCCCTGTCCGGCTTGCCGGATTCACGCCCTACAACGCGCCAGTAGATCGTATTTGAACCAGCGATATCCGCGAGCGCCTCCCACTCGGTGGCGAGTGGTTGATAGAGAAGGTCAGGCAACCAAGGGGATAGGTAGTAAGTGCTTGAGCTGGCGCGAAAATCGGAGAACGTCGACACCTCGACGCGGAACTCGCTGTAGTCTCCCGCAAGCCACTCGAACTTCGGTGGTTCTGTGATTCCAAATACCCCGCCATCCGGATAGGTCGGCACGGGTGGCTCCATACCGGTGATAATGAGTGGGAAATAGTCGCCAAAGTCTGCGTTGCCTCTGCTGTCGCTTCCGATCACAGTCCAGTACACAGGACTGTCGCTTTGGGCTTCCGCAAGGACATCCAAGATCTGCTGCCATTGGGATGCATTGGGACTGAATGTCTGCGAACCCGAAACTCCGAAGGTAACAGATGTGTCCGCAGATGGCGACGGAGTCGTGGCAAACACAATATCGAAGTCACTGAAACCGCCCCCGTCCCAAGCGAAGGCACTTGGTGTAGAGAAGGTTGTAACGAAACGAGATAGCGGGCTGAGCAGTTCGATCGGGTGGGGAGCTCCAATAACTACGAACCCGGCGGCAGATGCCGAGCTTCTAATAGCTCCGACGCTTCGCCCCATTCTAGCTTCTCTTGCATTGGGGAATGTTTCTTCACTCCAAACACCAACGTAGGCATTGAACCCCCGGGCTTCGGTTGCATTCCAGCCTATTGCAAGATTGTCTCCGACATCAATATCCTCCGACAGGGATACGCCCTCAAAACCCCAGCCTGAGCCGTCGCGCATAGGGATCAGGCTGCCTTCGCCGACGGCCAATGCGAAAGATGCATCCGATGCCCACGCACCGTAGAGGTTGCCCGTACCCACGGACTCGTCCTTCCAAGTCGTACCGTCATATTCAAGGATAGTGCCGTCTTCGCCGACGATGAAGGCTCCCAGTTCGTCTTCACTCCAGGAGGCCACAGTGTCGACGCCCCAGACGTCGAACAGGTCGCTTGTCGGGGTGTCCATTAGGCCCCAGTCGATTGGAGTCCAATTTCCCCCAAAGTCGTAGCCATATGCTTCGCCACCGGCGCCCACAGCGAAGAGAACCTCACCGCTTGTGCTACCGCTTCCCCACACACCGTAGAGGTCGGCTCCGGTCACGTCGTCACGAGAACTCCAATCTGATCCGTCATAATGTAGTATCATTCCACCGTTGCCAACAGCGAATATGAAGCTACTACTGGCTCCCCAGATATCGTTGAGGTCGTCGGGTGTCAGATCGGAAGCGACTGTGTCGACAGTCCAGGCGGTGCCGTCGAAGTGGAGGACTATTCCTTGTTGTCCTACAGCGTAGACATTTGTATCCGAGCTTCCCCATATACCGTAGAGGTTCGTGTTGATAATGGGTAGTGTCTGGATCCATTGAGAGCCGTTGTAGCTGAGGATAGTGCCGCCTTCACCAACTGCCAATGCGAAAGATGTGTCGTATACCCAGACACCGTAGAGATCAACAGAGGTAGGAGAGTCGATTTGGGTCCAGGCGGAACCGTCGTAGTGAAGGATCGTGCCTTTGGCTCCTACAGCGAAAACATTATCGGAGCTACTTCCGTGCACAGCGAACAGGTTTTCTATTTCAGCGAGGAAGCTCTGATCGCCTGAGTCTATGAGGGAAGTCGAGCCCCACGCACCGGTCCAGCGACTGAAGGCCGCCAATTGGTCCAGAGCCTGTGCGATACACGTGTTCCCCTCCGCCTTGACCTCTGTGATGCCAATGACGGGCCACGGAACAAACACGTCTCTGCTCGCAGAGTAGGCGAAGGCTTTGTTCTCATTTGCCATTACAGCCACATCATCGCCAACATCCAGAAGGGTGATTCCAGATTCCGCAAAGTCGGACCAAGTGGAGTTGAGAGCGCTGAAAATAGAGACTGAGTTATCAGTGACTACGACAGCAACGTCCCCGCTGGCGTCGTAATATAGAATTGGATGATCTTCATCGAATGTTTTGGTTTGCCATTCTCCGGTGCGCGAACTATAGGCATGAGCGTCTAGCCCATCAATCACCAGCGCTGTTCGGTCGCCGATCAGGGCATCCGTCATTTCATCGATAGACTTGTCCGTGAAGTCCCCTCCCAGGGAATCGCTCAAGCCGTACGCCTGACTGTCAGCGAGCAAGAGGGCGACCTTCTTTCCGGTTTGCGCGAGGACGCTAGTTGCGGAAGGCAACGTCTCAGGACTTGAGAAACCATCACTGGCGGAACTGTAGCCGAAAAAGTCTGTGTCGTTTCTGTAAAGAGATATGCGGCTGTCGGTGCCCAGGAGCACAGCCAGGTCTCCAGGTTGTGACTGTACACTGAATGCCGGAGCTGATGCGGGCGAGAAGGCTCCGATCTGCGGGTCGGAATTTGCAAATCCGATTTGCCGATCTCCCGGCGAGACAGAGATGTTGGAGCTGGCAAGAGAAGACCAAGAGCCGCCTGCTGCATCATACGCGTAGAGGTTGGCATCTGAGAAGACGGAGCCGGTTTGCCTCGAGACTGCAATCGCCGTAGGTGAAGTGACGGCTTGCGATGCCCATACACCCGTCTGATCGCTGAAGCCGCCGGCCGTCGTGTTGCTTCTGGCAACGGCGACGTCGCCTCGAGCGGCCAGATCATTCGGCGTGTCTGGGAAGTCAAATGGAACCCAAGCATTTACACTGTTACTGAATGCGTATGCGTTGTTGGCATCTGGATCAAGAGCAACGCCGACGGTGTCGCCGACGGATAGGGCTGAAGCGTCGGTGGCGCTCTTGGGAGTACTCCATGTATTTACGCTTGCGTTGAAGGCGATGATCGAAGTCGGTGCCATAATGACAGCGATTTCCTCACCAATATTGGTTTCGGCGACGTTCGGCAGAAGCTGTGACTCAAAGGAGCTGAGTTGCCGCCAACCTGCAGGTGTGCTTACAGTCAGTGCGTAGTAGGTGTTGCCATCTATGTACAACACCGTGTCACCCACGACATCGACGGTTGAGATGGCCAGAGCGGCCGACGGAATGACAAATGACATCACCACAGCTATCGCCGTCATCCACGTCCCGCTACAAATCGCGAACTCACGTGTCTTCACCTTTTGCTCCTCCTTATACTGCTTGTTCAAACCACCCGTAGTCGACGGTGTTGACGCATTCAAATGCTACTTTCCGGCTCCACGGGGTTTTCCAGCACCCCGATGTTTTCTATCTCTATTCTCACCTTGTCACCCGGTTTCAGGAAGATCCCGCGCGAAAGACCAACACCCGACGGTGTTCCTGTAGCGATTAGATCTCCTGGCTCCAATGTGCATATGGACGAAATGTACTCTATCAGGCGCTCCACACGAAATATCATGTCCGACGTGTTGGCGTCCTGCATTGTCTCGCCATTGACTGACAGGGATATCTTCAGATTGTGCGGATCCTGTACTTCATCCGGCGTAGCCAGTACCGGCCCCGTAGGGGCGAAACCGTCACACCACTTGCCGTTGAGCCAGTCGAAAAACCGATCCCATTCCTGAGTCTGCTCTTCTGTCCGCTCCCATATTTTCAACGCCCGTTCGGACACGTCATTGAAGCACGTGTAGCCGGCGACATAATCGAGAGCTTCGCTCTCTGCCACAAATCGCGCCCGCTTTCCGATGATCACTGCGAGTTCAGCTTCCCAATCGATCTTCTGCCCGTTTCTTGGAATGCAGACCGGATCGTCGGGTCCCTGCACCGTTGTGCTGGGCGGTTTCATGAAGACCCGCGGAGTTACTGGATCCCACGGCGCGACTTTTGCCACGCTCTCATCGATGTGGGCACGATAGTTTCCTGCGAGAGCGAGAACCTTTCCGGGACGAGGTACCGGGGCACACAGTTTCACTTTTTTCGGTTCAAGCGCCAGTTTCTTGTCTGGGGATCCGGCCGTAGCATATTCGATGGCTCGCTGGGCCGTCTTCAAGGCGTCCTCGCCTGCTGCCAGGAACTCACAGATGTCCGAGGGCAGCGACCTCATCGTGTCCTCAGCAGTCAAAAGGCCGGTACGAACACGTCCCTGGTGTGCCGCAGGCAAATCTATGACAAGGCCGTCTACCAGCGCACCAATTCGGCGACGGCCCGATTTCTCAAATGTAACGAGTCGCATGCGTTTCCCCGAGACGTAGTCAACCGAAGAATTGTATGCTGCCAAGGGCGGAAAGTCAACTCGTAGTTGGCTTTTTGCCGCTCTCTTGGCAGGTGTTTTGAGCCTGTTTGTGGACAGAAAAGACGTGATAATTATGGCCAACCCTATGGCGAAGAGGTTGGTTGTCACACCGCCCTTGAAATATGCAGGATTGCAGTAGAACTATGAGAAGCTTGTGAAATTTGTCACCGGATTGATGACGGAGAGAGCATAGCGCCTGTCGAACTCGGAAAGCATCAAGATAGCTCCCCAAGTCGCTGTCGCCAGAGGGCGCTGCCCTATATCGTTCAAGCGTGAGGGGCAGCGCTCATTTTTTCCTCATTGCCGTGAGAAGAAGCTGGTCTGAGTTTCGATGGTACGATTCGAACTGGTGGTTACCGTACAGCTTGATACGGCAAAAGCCAGCATCTCTGACAAGTTGCCGCAGTTCTGTTGATGTTGGTGAGTATAGTTTCTTCGAGAAACCACGTCGGCTCCACGCTTTGTTGGAGTCTCGTGTGAATATGTTCATGTTTAGGGTGACCTGTGGTCGGTCGAGATCGAAGAACTTGAATAGCAGGTATTCGACACCGTCTTTCGTTCCTGATTTGGGTGATTCAAAACGATCATTGGCTGAACGCATTCCGACGAAATTGAGTATTTGCATGATGAGAAGCCCATCAGGACGCAGACACGTTGCGAAGTTCTTCAGCGCATTCTTCGCCGCTGACCGTGACCCACAGGCTGCCAGGGAGTTTCCAAGGCACAGGACTGAATCGGCTTGGTTTTTGAAGTGACTTCCAAGCTCAGCGAACGCCAAAGGAATGAGCTTCACTTTGGCACCAAGTTTTCGAGCGTGTCTTCGGGCTTCTCTGATCATGGAGGGACTGATGTCCGTGCCGACAACATCAAAGCCCATTTGAGCGAGTCGAACCGCGTGACGGCCCGTGCCGCAAGCAGTATCTAGCACCGATTGGATCTTGTGTTGCTGGAAGAGTGTTGTGAGAAACGGGGTCTCTCGCTTCAATCTTCCTTCCCATGGGACGAGCAAATCGTAGACGTCGGCCAGATCGTCAAATTGAGCCATTTGTGCTGTCCTGTTCCTCTGTCCGGTGACATCTCTTGATTTGGCGGGATGCTGCACCTATAATTTCACACATGGATGCCGAGAATCAGAGAGGCATCTTTGCAGCCAGCGTGGCTCAATGGCAGAGCACGGCTTTCGTAAAGCTGAGGTTGTCGGTTCGACTCCGACCGCTGGCTCCAGTTGTTTCCCTTATCCTACCTAAGCGTGTACTGAGGCCCGATCTACGGCTTGTCTGAGCGTTGTGTTTGCCAGGACGGTGCCTTCCGCGTCACGAGCTTCAGTCAGCAGTCCATCAATATAGCTGGTCTTCTCATTATCCGGCAGTGGAACGGATTCTTTGGGGTCTCTCTTTAGAGAATCCACTACGAGCTGCAATGTAATAGTGTCGAGAGAACGTCCAGGGACAAATGCCCGTTCTCCGTCGACGGTTTCCGCTGCGAGACCCGCCTCACTGAGATCGTTGAGGATCGAACCTAACAGGTGCGGCGGTAGTTGGAGAATGTTGCTCAATTCTCGGATCGGTAGAGCCGGATCGCCTTTCACAAATCGTTCTGCTATGGCGATCATGATCAAGAGAGCCACTCTTGTACGCCACAGGAAACCTGTCTTTGGAGCGAAAGGCAGCACTGGTCCTTCTGATTCATTTTGGTGAGCGAAGGAGATTTCTGCCCCGAAGAGAATAATCTGCCATGAGAAGTGCAGCCAAATAAGGAATATTGGGAAAGAAGCGAGGGCGCCGTAGATGGCGAAGTACTTTGTCAGTCCTACCTGAGACCTGACGTATATCCATTGCGAGAGCTGCCACAATACGCCAGTCACGACCCCCGCCGTCAGACCCGATGAAAAACGCACACGCGTATTGGGAACGCATATGAAGAGAAAGGTGAAAGCGGATGTGACAATAATGAATGCCACAGACATCCCGATCACATTGACAATGACCGCGGCTGCAAATGTCGCCAATCGCTCGCTGATACCGAGTCGCAGTGATTCAGGCACTAGGTCGAATAGCTTGGCGACGGACGTTGCGGAGAGGGGGGCTGTTATGGCCATCGCTATGAGGAAGAGGACGGGACAGATTACCAACACGCTGGTATAGTCAGCCAAACGTCTCACGAGGCGCCGACCGTGTTCGATACCCCAGATCTCGTTAAAGGCGCGCTCGATTCGTGTTAGCAGCGAAAGCACAGCGAGGAAGAGCACAGCCAGGCCGACTGTTCCGAGCGTTCTTGCATCGGCACGTTCAACGTAGTTCAGAATAGCATCGATCTGTGAGCGCAAGTGATCAGCGGTGTCGTCTACCGCAGCTTCCTCTTTGACGGTTTCGTTGATTGGGGCGGGCAGGTCCGATTGGGTTATTTCCGGGATTTCTTCGAACTGGATTTCATTCTGGGTCTTTTCTTCCTCAATGCCGATCACTCGGAGAAGTGCTGGACGGAAGTTCGTCAGGCCGAGTCCTTTGGCCAAGGAAAATGACGCAGCAAGAAGGGGTGCGATCGATAGCATCGTGACTAGAGTGAGGACAGCAGCACTGTTTCTTGCCCGCTCCGAGAAGAAACCTCGCGATGCAAGCACGGTAATCCTCAACGTGCGGTATAGGAAACGAGTTGCTCGCCGGGCATTGGCCAGCTCCTTTGTCCAGAGTTCTGATGTGATGAACTTCCAATACGTCTGGGCCTTTCGGACCATCCAGTTGGTCATGTGTGTCGGCACCTCACAAAGAACATGTGCTTGCAGTATCTCTGCCTACGCCAGTATCAATTGTAAACTCCGGTAAAGCATCAAGTCCATAGACGGGGTCGGTTTGTCGCGGAGAGCACCGGTGTCAGGTTGGCATTGAACGAAAGAGGAATACTCCGAGCCCTCCGAAGGCGACAATCGGAAGCCAACCAGCCATCGACGGCGTCAGGACGCTGTTGTTGCCCAAGGATTCGCAGAACATGCTGACGAGGTAATATGCTATTGCGACCAGGAGTCCAGCCCCGATACCCACTAGTGTGTTGCGGTTTTCCTGTTGGAACGCATAAGGCACAGCAACGAGGATGAGGACAACGTTGGCCACGCAGAATGCGAGTCGGGTGTGAATTGCGACCTTCAAACGTTGTGCCATGTGCGGAAAAAGTGTGTAAATGCGACGAAGTTGGCCGATAGTCTTGAGTTCCGCAAAGAACTCGCTAACTATGAACTCCTTATCGTCGAGATCGGTTGCCACTCGGAGTTCGTCCAGAGTCTTTTGCGGAGTCTTTTTGGGTATCTCTGAAAACGAAGCTGTCGAATGGAAAACATTGCGCAGAACGAGTTCGCCGTTTTCCCAGTGGCCGGTCTCTGCGTAGAAAAAGGTGCCGGGCTCATCGCGCCTGGTCATGTAGACGCCGCTCAACCATGGCCTGCCGTCGTTGGTATGTAGCGCGGTGACAAGAAAGGCTTGGCCATGGACATCGACGGCAAACAGGTCTTCTGGAACTTCTTCGCTGCCGCAGAGTTCCAATGAGACTCTGCGCATGCTGGAGTCCAGGCTCGGCATGAGTATTTCCTGGTTGAGTGCCAAAAGGGAGCCGAGAATCGCTCCGATGATCAGAAGAGGCAAGACAGTTCTCTGGAAACTGATGCCGCAGGCCTTTAGTGTCGTCAGTTCATTGTGTCTGGCTAACCGAAAAAGAGCTAGCAGTACGGAGATGACCGTGATGACCCACATGATCCGACTGAGGATCAACGGCATTATTGTGGCGTAGTACCTGAAGACTGAAAACAGAAAGCCACCCCAAGAGGTAGCTCTGCTTATGAAATCATTGAGGTGCTCAAATAGATCGATCACCACGTACAATCCAATTACGCAACCCGTACAGAGTGTCCACGGTGTCAGAAAGCTCCGGGCTACGTATCTGTCAAAGCTTTTTTGCACGTGTCTACTTTCTGAGTACCTTTACGAGCAGATAGATACCGATCACCCCGACGGCAATATCGGGCATCCACATGCCCAACCAAGGAGGTAGGGTTCCTGATTTACTTAGCCCTTCACCCGCAAGGAGCAGAGGATAGAAGATGAAGAACATTACGCCCAAGGCAACACCAAACCCGATCATTCTGTTACCTTTTCTTGAGATCATTCCCAGCGGAATCCCTATGATTGCAAAGGCGAGACATGAAAGAGCTACAGATTGTCGGCGGTGGACCTCGATTAGTCCTCTTGTTCGGGACTTGGTGTCGTTGCTGGGATCTTTCAGTCTATTCCACAGATCGCGCGTTGTATAGTACTTTGGTCTCATCTTCTTGTCTTGTTCTTTGCACCTATCGAATTCTATGGCAGCATCGCGGAACTGAATTCCTACGGAGCGTCTGTCACCCGGGTCAAATGTGTGGGCTGTCCCATTGCCAAGTTTCATGACGATTGTGTTTCGATCAGGAGAACGCTCGATGGTGGAACCTTTCGCCCGAATAATGCTCCACTTCTTTCTTCTTATCTCTTTGGTCTCGATCTCTTCCTGATCTTTATCTATCGCATAGTCTTCTTTGACCTCCACATCCTCGCCGATTTCCTGGAATACAGTTATGTCGAGTCTGTTGTTGGCGATGTCCCACGCGAAGACTCGGCTATTTGTGCCAGGAATTTTGATGATGGGATCTTGGGAAAACATTGCCATAAGTGGCGCTCGCTCGATGATCTCGCGACCGAGATTTCTGCGAGCCAGGCTTGATATTGGGGCAGCCACATTGTTGAGATACAGTCCAGCCGCACTGAAGATGATACCAAGCAGCAGTGCCGGCAAGATGATGGGGAAGAGATGGATGCCGGAGGTCTGAATGACGGTGAGTTCGTTATCATTTCCCATGCGACCGTAGGCAGCAGTACATGCTGCCAACAGGCTTATCGGTGTTGTCCATGCCAAGGCGTATGGAAGGTAGAGAACGACTACGCGTGGAAGGTAACTCGGGGGCAAGCCCAGGCTGAGAGGCTTGTATAGAGAACCGACCAACATTATCAACGTGAAACCGCCAAACGTCAGGCCGAATACCGACAGAAGCTGGCGGTACACATAGCGTTGAAGAATGCTAAACATTGGGACGCGTCCCTGCTTGATAGTCTCGCGAAACTTTCCGGATCAATGGGTTCTACCTGCTCCGTCTCTGACCTCAAGATGTCATGTAGCTACGGCAAAACCACGGCCTTGAGTGTCTTGCCTGAACGCACCTTCCTGATGGCATCGACGATACCATCCAGCGGAACACGTTCGGAAGTCAACTTCCGCGCATCAACCCTGCGACTGCTCACTAGGTCCAGCGCACTCTGGTACTCAGTTGCGTGTGAAGCAAACGCCCCGAAAACGGATATCTCGCGATAGTGCAGAAGATTGCTGTCGAATTCGATAGTGGGCTTGTCCTTTGGCAGGCCAGCAAAGTAGCTGACGCGGGCCCTCTTGGCGGCCATCTGCAGAGCCTGCTGTTGCGGGGCGTGAGCCGAGCACGCAACGATTATCACGTCCGCACCGAGTCCGTTGGTCTCAGCCATTACACGTTCGACAGGGTCTTCTTTTGAGGAGTCGATGAATGCGTCTGCATCGAAGCGCGACTTAACGAGTTCGAGCTTTTCTTCAGCAACGTCGATCATCATCAACTTTGTGGCGCCCTGACTCCTGGCAAGCTCGAGATGCATACAGCCGCTCGGCCCGGCACCTATGATCACTACAGAGTTACCTATACCGATGTCCAGATATAGCTGACCGTTCAGGCAGCAGGAGAGTGGCTCGACCAATGCGGCTTCGTCGAAAGGCACGTGATCGGCCATGGGCAGAATATTGCCCTGTTGCACGGTTCTTGCATTGAGGACGACATATTCGGCGAAGCCTCCGGGGAAATCATATCCGACAGCCTGAAAGTCGACGCAGAGATTGTGCATCCCGGCGCGGCAGAATTTGCAGACTCCGCAACCAACAGGTGTAATCACGCATACCTTTTGTCCGACAGAAAAGCCGTTCACATCCTTACCCAGTTCTGTGATAGTGCCAGCGATTTCGTGTCCGATTATGGCTGGCGGCTTGACGTTTTTCTGTCCGTTGAAATAGATTCTCACGTCAGTCCCGCATATGGCGCAGGCTCCGACCTTGACTTTCACTTCGCCCGGTCCGCATTGGGGCTCTTCGACTTCTTTCACGACCATTTGTTCAGGTGCCAGAAATACAGCTGCTTTCATTTTGTTCCCTCAGGAAAGTGTTTGAGGTGGATTTGCCAGAAAGATGAGAACCACACCACTTGGCAATCATAAACTCGATCTCTTGTCATTTCAACTCAACTTCAGTTTTGGAAGGACGGCGCACAAAAAAATGGCCCGCTCCACAGAGGAGCAGGCCATTAAAGAGAGTTTGGCAATGTAGTGCTCAGTTCTCCAACACTGATAGCAGACGGTGATCCTCTTTTACGATATCCCCGGCATCTTTGTTCTCATCAAGTTCCGTGACATTCAGCCATTCCGTGTGTGTGTCGAAGAAAACAGCGTTGAGCCCGTCTGGATGCTGCTGTCGTCCTTCCGTATCATCACAGGCCATGGGCGTGCTGGCTGGGAAACTGTCTGTCAGCGGCCAGTAGGTTGTGGCATTTGTGCCGCGAGAAGCATATGACACTGCTCCCCCTTCATTATCTGTACCGCCAAATGAGCTCAAGTTTTCGCCCAGGTCCTTGCCTTCCTTGTTGTCATCTCCTGCGGAAGGGCAGATGAAAATCTCAGGTACCGTAAGGATTCCAGACCAGTAGAGGGCGGCCAGGAATTGACCGCCGGTTATAGTATATCCTTCTCCGCCTTCGCTGCCTTCCTCAAGCGGGTAGGGATAGTACCGACTGACCCCATAAGTATCCACATAACTCTGCATTGCGGTGGCAATCTGCTTCAGATTGTTTCGGCATGCGACAGCCTTGGCCTTTCCACGAGCTGCTGTGATCATTGGCAGCAGAAGCCCGGCGAGGATCGATATGATTGCGATCACGACCAAGAGTTCGATAAGGGTAAAACCACGCTTTCTCATTTTCGACCCCCTTCTTGCTGGCGATTGGGAAAGCCGAGAGCACCAAGTTGAGACACGATTAACTTACTCACTCCCCTATTATAGAGGAACCGAAAAAGTTGTCAAACACGATACTGGGAAAAGCCGAATTGGGAAAGACCGAGCTTCATCGTGAGCTGGGGATCATTTCGCTTTTTGTTGCCAAAAGAGACTGCGGGGCAGCCAGACCGGAAAAGGATCGGGCTGCCCTGTCTCTGGGAGGAAGGAGCAGGGAGATTTTCTGTTGCTTGCTTTGGGCTCCAAGTCCAAGACCGTTCGTCTGTTCGGTTTCTACCGGTCTTCATTATCTGACTCTCAATATGTCCTGTGGCAAATCAGCATGCCCATGTTTACCTGATATAACCTTTCCCTTCATTAGTATTCTATCCGTACTCGCGAATACTTTCAGGAAAACAAGTGTAACGATTTGTATGGAAACACAGGTGCGCGGTGCATGTGTCCGACGGCGCAGGTGATTGTCGTCAGATGAGCGAATGTACGTTGAAATCAGTGGCATAACATGGAGACAGCTCGCGCTGGGGGGTCGCGAGCCGTCTCAGGCGTAGGAGGAAAAAGCAGTAGGGGATTATTTCACTATCCTACACGAGCCTGTTTTTCTGGCTTTTCGAACAAGACAAAAACAGCTGCTGTTCTTCAGCCGTAGAATTGTATCTGCGCGGGATTGCTTGTCAAGAGGAATGACGAAAATAGTGTATCAGCAGGCCTGTCCAGGGTTTCGGACTGAAGAAAGTGGATTTCCGTGGCATTTTCTCTCCGGCTTCGGCGACATCGAGAAGCTGTTCAATGGGCATTGGTCTCATCAGTACAGCCACCTGACATTCTCCGCTTCTGACGCTTCCGATGGCTTCCTCCGCTTCATGTGTGTACGTTACGTGACTGTCATCGTCGAGAGCGTCGTGATTGAGGCCAAACAGGTTCTTGAGAATGAGTTGCTCGACAGTTGTCACATCAAGACTTTCCCGGGGGCCGGCAGATGGATCCCTTGAGGTAGTGAGCGATGCCACCAATATCCACGAATTGCTGATGAGAGCAAAGGTCGGAGTCTCCTTTGCCGAAGCTTCCAGTAGATCTTCGATTTGGTTGGCGCTGGTGTCGGCAGGGATTGCCTTCACCGCAAAGTCTCGATTCAGATTCTCAGGTAGACTCTTGATTGTTTCATGTGGGATGTTCTTAATCATGCGATGATACGGCAGGATCACCAAGCCTGGATCTTCGGCCGCAGCCGCGAAAGTAAAGCCAAATCTGAAAGGAGCATCGGGCGAGGGGTTTTCCCTTGATCTTGCTTTTGCGTAATTGAGGTACGTCTCGTAACGATGGTGACCGTCTGCGATGTAGAACTTTCTCTCGTGCAAGGCTGCTGCGATCTGGCCAATTGCTTCTGAATCTTTTATCGCGTAGATGGCATTTCGGTCACCAGGTTTCGGCTCAGCGCATGCAACGGGTGTTTCGGGGAGGGCTTGGGCAATCAAGTCCTGAATCTGACGGGTCGGGTCTTTGTACAGCATGAAAATCGGGCTCAGGTGGGCCTGGCAAGCTTCCATCAGTCGGAGACGATCAATCTTTGGCCCCGCCATCGTGTGCTCGTGTGGCAGGATATTCTCGCCGAACTCCTCCAGGCGTGTGAGGCAGCAGATTCCGCGCCTTGTGAGAGTCTTGCCATGCAACTCGAACTGGTGATCATAGACGTAGAGTGCCGGTCGATCTTCCGCAATGAGAATATCATCTCTGATCCATTCCTCAAGCAGAGAGGCTGCGTGCGTGTATTTGTCGGCGCACTCTGTGTCACCCGAGGGTGCTGCGGGTAAGGTAATCCTTACGGCGTTGTGCTCGCAGCGGTTGCTCAGCTCTTCACGGTGTACTTGGGAAATGACATCGTACGGGGGGGATGCTACCTTTGAAAGATCTGGATAGATGTTCGGATTATAACGTAATGCGCGAAAAGGACTTATGTCCGGCATTGATATTCCCCATAATGAAAAACGATACTCGATAATGACGGCGAGGCAAGTCATTTTTGCCTCACGATACGTCTTGTGGTCGCCCGAAAGGCTTCCTCATACACTGATCTACAAGTCATCCTCTACGCTGAGGGCAGAGGTGAAAGAGTGCATTTTACAGTGATCCAAATGCGACAGCAAGTGAGGGGAATTGGATGCGGAAGCGTCGAGGTGATCACAAGAGTCCCCTTTATCGGCAGGCTAGTTCAGCTCGTTCTTCACCTGCAATTCCTCGAAACCATCTGATCGGTGGGTTACCAGATTGCCGTTCGGTTGGCGTACGATCATCATTGCTTCTGTGACGGGAATACTGTTGATCAGAGCCATTCCGTCTTCCGGCCCCAGAACCGTAAGAGTCGTCGCGAGAGCGTCTGCGTCTGTGGCACTCGGAGCGACCACCGTGACACTGGCAATGTGCTCGACCGGCTTTCCCGTCCGCGGATCGATGATATGTGAAAATTGCTTTCCATCTATTTCGAAGTAACGCCGGTAGTCACCAGAAGTGGCCGCCGCCATGTCTGCCAGATGCAGCAAATCCGGCAGAACAGGACCTTCCCTGGTCGGGTCCTGGACCCCGACAACCCACGGCCTGCCGTTCGGATGGCTGCCAAGTGCAAAGAGGTCGCCGCCGGCGTCGACAATGGCATTCGTCACGCCAAGCTGTTTGAGCTTTTCAATGGCCCGGTCCACAGCGTATCCCTTGGCTATGCCCCCAAGATCGAGTTGCATCCTTGGTTGCAGCAGGCTTACGGTGCCGCCTTGCCCGTTGCCTGTTGTTTTCGTTTGTATCAGTTGCCAGTTGACAAGAGACTGAGCATCCGCAAGGTCATCGGCATCCGGCGTATTACCTGATCTGCCAGCGCTTCTCCATAGGTTGACAAGTGGTCGTATGGTTGGATCAAAGGCGCCATCACTGAGCCTGCTGAAATACTCTGCTCGCCCCAGGACTTCACTGAGTTGAGGCGAAACAGCTACGCCACTCTTACCGGCGCACTGGTTGATGCGAGACAATTCGCTTCTGGGATTGTAGCCGCTCATCAGTTGGTCCACATTGACAATCTCTTGAAAGGCAGCTTGTGCAGCTTTCTCAGCAGCAATCCCCGGCGGAGCATAGACTGTGATAACTATGAAAGTGCCCATGGCCTGGAATGTCTGCTTATAAGGCATTTGCTTGTCAGGACACTGAGGCTTACGAGCACAGCCTGAGAGTTGCGAGAGCAACAGAGCAAAGAAGACCAATAGGGTCATTGTTGGGGACGACAGTTTCACGTTCCTTCTGCCTCCAATGAGGGTGCCTGGATCCGGCTCAGGGATTATAGGTTCTGACAATTGTCTGAATCAACCGTTGATGGACATTGGGATAGATGAATGCCATTTATTATGTGGATGTTTCTTAGTAACCTCAGAGTGAGGAGCCACAGGGACAGTCTGACCACGATAGTATCGATGGGGCAAAATGTGAATCTGCATACCCTCGTCCATCTCCGGACTGCATGGGCCGTATCGAGGTTATGTGTATTGGTAACTACCAACATTCCGGCCGAATGCATCGAGAAGGCCTTGTCACTCCGAGATTTCTGTGTTGGCTCTTTGATCAACGCCCTTGTATCTCAAGCTGTGGGGGGGTAGTATTTTCCTAATGCGATATTTCCTGCGGTTGTTCGGCGAGACAGAAGAATTGCATAGCATACTATGGTGGTGAGAAGTCCGTACGGACAGGAGGGCAATCGTGAAAAGCGGATCGAAGGAGCTTGCCATTGGCGCTCTGGTGCTGGTAGCGTTGGTGGTGTTGGCAATCATGATCTTATACTTTGGGGAGACGGGCAGCCTCTTTGCCGACACCTACAAGGTATCAGCCCACTTTGTGAATGCCGCGGGCATGCGGCGAGGTGTGCCTGTCAGGATGGCGGGTGTCGACATCGGTTCTGTCGATAGCATTCGCCTTGTGCCGACGAAACTGGCCCGGCAAGAAGGACGTCCGAGCGCCTATGTCGAGGTCTGTCTCGCCATCGAGAAGATTCACTTGATCCCAGATGATTCTCAGTTGAGCCTGTCGCCGTCTCTTATGCTCGGCGAGCAGTACCTCGAGTTTTCGGTGGGGATCTCCGAAGTCGATCTGCCGGCCGACGGCACCGCAAGGATTGACGGCGTGGTTATGCTATCGCCCAATAAGCTCATGGAGAGCTTCAGTGTCGAGCTCACGAACACCACGCGAGAGCTTACCAAGACGCTCAACGATGTGCAGGATGTGATCGGTACCCCGGAGGCAAAGAAACAGATCAGGGAAATCATGTCCAATGCCACCACTGTGTCTCAAAGAGCCGTCACTGCTGCTACAGAACTTGAGGAAGCGCTGGGGAAAGCAAAGGTATTCACTGATCACCTGGATCAACTGGCGATCAACATCGACGATCAGTTGGCCATGCAGGGTGAAAACCTCAGCAAAGCCACCGTCTACTTGGAAAAGAATGCCAAACGTTTGGAAACGATCCTCACCTCGCTGGATGAGGTTGTTAGCGAAGGCAAAGGTTCAGCAGGCAAACTTCTGACCTCCGATGAATTGCATGATGAGACAGTGAAGACATTGCGCGCGTTCCGAGAGCTTGCAACAGATCTCGGCGACTCATTGGGCGACATCTCGACAGCGGCTCAGAGCTTTGGCTCCCTTTCGGACCAAATTCGAGACAACCCAAGTCAGCTCGTGTGGGGCAGGAAGAGGAGTCGAAAGAGGAGCCAGCCCGCAGGCGAGCAAGCGCAAAGACCGGCCAAGAGCGGACGTAATGTACTGGATCGCATGCGTTGATCTCTGGCTGAAGAAATCGATGCCATCCTGACATGAAAACTGATGTTGGCGTCCCGTGCGCGGAATATCCCGAGATTTGAGAATTTGCCTGCAAGAGTTGTTGGTGGTTGAAAGGGACAGGAAGGATTGGTATAATGACCGTTTTACTTCAGTGGGCAGAGACCACTGTGAAAGCTTCTTGAGAGCCAGAGGTGAGAGAGTAGCAATGCCCGTTGCAAAAGAACAGAAAAAAGCGGAAACAATAAAAGAACATAGAAAGCACGAGAAAGATACCGGATCAGCCGAGGTCCAGGTGGCTCTCCTTACAGAGCGAATCAATCATTTGGCGGAACATCTCAAGACGCACAAAAAGGATCACGCCTCCAGGCGCGGCCTGTTGATGATGGTGGGCCATCGTTCCAAACTCCTGAAGCGCCTTGCCAGAGTAGATCGGGCGGGGTACCTCGAGTTGATTCGCAAGCTCGGTATCCGCAAGTAGCTCGCGCTTTGGAGGTAGAACGTGGTACATCAAGTTGAGAGGACCGTCGGCGGTCAGACACTTTCCTTTGAAGTGGGAAGGATCGCAGGCCAGGCTGACGGGGCTGTTACCGTTCGTTACGGTGACAGCGTAGTGCTGGTCGCAGCAGTGACATCTCCCCAGTCCCCGGGTTTTCAGCGGGACTTTTTCCCCCTGCTTGTAGATTACAGAGAAAAACTCTTTGCAGCCGGCAAAATCCCGGGTGGTCGCTTTTACAAGCGCGAAGGTCGGCCTTCCTTGAAAGAGACCATCACCAGTCGTCTTATTGACCGGCCGGTGCGGACACTTTTTCCCAAGCATCACCGAGATGAAGTAATGGTGACGGCTGGCGTACTCTCCGCCGATCGTGAAAATGACCCGGACATTCTTGCCCTTTTGGGCGCGTCAGCTGCAATCAGTGTTGCAGGTATGCCGTGGATGGGACCTTTTGGCGCAGTCCGCGTAGGGCGCGTCAATGGCGAATTCATTGTCAATCCTACTCACGAACAGCTTGCTGAAGGCGACCTCAACCTTGTAGTAGTGGGAACTCGTGAAAAAGTCGTCATGCTTGAGGCAATGTCGGGTGAGGTTGTCGAAGACGACATGATTGCTGCTATCGAGTTTGGTCAGGAACAGCTTCAGATTACAATCGACATGATTGATGAGGCCGTTGAGAAAGCGGGTAAGCCAAAGATGGCGGCACCTGAAGCACCAGACTACGAGCCGTTGCTCGCGAAATTGCGGGAGAAATATTACGAAAGAGTGCTGGAGAAGCTCCAGATCAAGGACAAGCAAGCGCGAGGCAACGAACTCAACCTTCTATATGCAAATATGGAAGAAGACATCATCAGTGAAGATGAAACACTCGAGCCTGACTACGTCAAGAAAGCAATTGAAGCACTTGAGCATGAGATTGTTCGTGCAAGAACACTTGCCGGAGAGCGCACGGATGGACGCGGACCTGAGGACTTGCGAGAGCTAAGTGCCGAGGTCGGCGTTTTGCCGCGAACGCACGGGTCAGCGATCTTTAATCGTGGCGAGACACAATCACTTGTTGTGGCGACACTTGGTACCCAAGTCGACGAAGAGATGATTGATGGTTTGGGTGAGACTTTTACGCGCAAGTTCATGCTTCAATACAATCATCCCGGCTTCGCTGTGGGGGAGGTCAGACCCGAACGAGGTCCAGGGCGCCGAGATCTAGGTCACGGAAACCTCGCAGAGCGAGCCCTTCAGGCTGTGATGCCCGAGGGAGAGGAATTCCCCTATACGGTGCGTGTCGTATCCGACATCATGTCCTCCAATGGTTCCACATCGATGGCAAGTGTTTGTGGAGGCACCCTGTGTCTGATGGACGCTGGAGTGCCCATAGTCCGCCCCGTTGCAGGTATCTCTATTGGGCTTGTGACCGAAGGTGACCGCTGGATGACGCTTACCGATATCGCCGGTCACGAAGATCACCATGGGGATATGGACTTCAAAGTTGCCGGAACACAGAAAGGCATCACCGCGGTTCAGGTTGACATGAAAGTGCCTGGCATAGGAATGGAAATCATTCGCAAAGCAATCGAGCAGGCCAGGGAAACACGCATGCAAATCCTGCGCGTGATGCTAGGGGTACTACCAGAACCGAGGGATACGATTTCAGAACATGCACCGCGACTTGTTTTGCTCAACATTCCGCAAGACAAGATTGGTGCACTCATCGGCCCTGGCGGGAAGACCATTCGCAGGCTCGAAGAGGAAACCGGCGCCAAAATAGAGATAGACGATGATGGGACCGTTACGCTTTCGTCTCCGGAAGCCAGTAAGGTCGAAGCCGCCCGGAAACAGATCGAGCTCTTCACCGTGGAACCAGAGGTCGGGAAGGTGTATGATTCAAGGGTTGTTTCGATCAAGGACTTCGGCTGTTTCGTTGAGATTCTGCCAGGACGGGAAGGTCTTGTACACATCTCCGAACTCAGTAGCGACTTCGTCGAAAACGTTGATGAAGTCGTTAAGATCGATGATGAGTTCCAAGTCAAGCTGGTCGGTATTGACGAGCAAGGTCGCCTCCGCTTGAGCAAGAGAGCTGTAGACGATCCCAACTGGGAGGCGGCTCCACCTCGTCCAAGAGGTGGTCGTAGCGGAGACAGAGGACGAAAAGACTCCGGTCGGCGAGACCGCCGTGACGGTGGTAGGCCACCACGGAGATGATTTCCTGTTCGCATAGAGGATAGATGTTTCAGGCTGGACGGGTTTCATACGACTACGGGCCTGAGCCTGGATAGGAATAGCCCGGGAGAGGCGCAGTAGCGTTTTCCCGGGCTTACTTTTTTGTCCGATCCGACAAGAGGCGCGAATGATGAAAAGGCCACAGGACGACAAGATCAGCAAGAACTCCACCGTAGGACAAGGTGCGTGGTCGGTTGTCATTGATCTCGCGAGCGGTCTTGTGCATGAACTCAAGAACCCTCTAAGTACGATCAAGCTGAACCTACAGCTCATGAGCGAAGACTTGAGCGCGGCGGAGACGCAAAAGGAGCGCCGAGTTCTTAAGCGCATAGACGTGCTCGAACGTGAAGTCGCTCGACTCAATGACTTGCTGGAATCCTATCTGCAGTTTGCCCGGGGAGGTGAGTTGACATTCGAGCCTGCGAGCCTGAATAAGCTTCTGGACGAAGTCATTGATTTTGAGCAAGCGAAACTGGACGAGCGAAATATCGAGGTGCTACGGTATTATGATCCCGATTTGCCTATGGCGGAGCTTGACGGCAAGCGGTTGAAACAGGCGTTGCTGAATATTATCATCAATGCAGAACACGCGATGTCCGGAGGGGGGCAGTTGATGCTGCGAACCCTAAGTGACGAGGATCAGATTGTCGTTGAGATAACAGACTCAGGCGAAGGGATTCCGTCGGAAAAACTACCGCGGATCTTTGAGGCATTCTTTTCCTCGAAAAAGGGGGGGTCAGGGCTCGGTCTTGCCGCAACGAAGCGGATCATTGAAGGACACGGAGGCGTGATTTCTGTTCAGAGCGAGGAGGGACGCGGCACATTGATGCACGTCTCAATTCCCAGAAACAGAACGTCTGAAGTAACAGATGAATGAGGTTGAACGATTTTTCGCGTCACAAAACACTGTGTTCTCTGAAAAGCCTATGTTCTCCACAGTCTTTCTTGTAGAAACCTTCATCAATGTGTTTTTCCGGTATTCTATATGAGTGATCGCACCCGTATCTTGATTGTTGACGACGAAGAAGGCCACGCCGAAGCCCTTTCCGAGGGCCTTTCCAGCGAAGACTACAGTGTTTTCATCGCAACGAGCGGGCACGAGGGACTTCAACGTATCCAGGAGAGCAATCCCGACCTGGTGATCACCGACCTCAAGATGCACGATGTGGATGGTATAGAGATCCTTCGTCGAGCGAAGGAACGTGTGCCGGATGCGGAGGTGATAGTTGTTACTGGGTTTGGGACGGTTGAGACGGCAGTGGAAGCCATGCACGAAGGCGCGGCCAACTATCTTCGAAAACCCATCAACTTGGGTGAACTGCGTACGTTTGTGCGAAAAGCTATTGAAAGGCAACATCTACACCGCCGCAACGTCCAACTCGAACGTCGGCTTGATGAGAAATTTGGTGTCGCTGGTATTGTCGGCAACAGCGCTCAGATGATGAAGGTGCTCAAAACACTTCAACAGATCGCGCCCACCAGTGCGACGGTTTTGATCACCGGAGAGAGTGGAACCGGAAAAGAACTGATCGCCCAGGCAATCCACAATAACAGTCCTCGTCGGAAGGGACCTTTTGTTGCTCTAAACTGCGCGGCATTGCCTGAGGGACTTCTTGAGAGCGAACTGTTTGGTCACGAGCGAGGAGCCTTTACAGGAGCGGTAGCACAGCGCAAGGGTAAGTTTGAGTTTGCACACAATGGAACACTGTTTCTTGACGAGGTTGGAGACATACCGCTCAGTACGCAAGTTACCTTGTTGCGCGTGATCGAGACCCGCGAGTTTGTTCGCGTCGGCAGCAATGCATCGATCAAGGTAGATGTGCGTGTCGTGGCAGCTACGAATCAGGATATTGACAAGCTCGTCGAGGAAGGCAGGTTTCGGCAGGATCTCTACTTCCGTTTGAAGGTCGTGGAAATGAAATTGCCTCCGTTGCGGGAACGTCCGGAAGACATCCCCCTGTTGGTTGAGGCGTTTGTTCAGGAATTCGCCGAAACACACAATCGTCCGATCAATTCAATCAGTCGTGATGTGCTCAACCTGATGCGATGCAGAGCGTGGCCCGGAAATGTTCGGGAATTAAAGAATATTGTGGAATCGATGGTGATTATCAGTACGGATGATGTGCTCGACATGGACGACGTGCCGGAGACGTTCTTGGAGAGTGGTGAATTGGCGTCGGCGGTTGTGCCTTCGTCCGGCATGACCATACGTGAGATGGAGAAAGAACTCATCAAGAGAACACTGTCCGCCGTTGAGGGAAACCGCGTTGAGGCGGCCAAGATATTGGGAATCGGTGAGCGAACTCTGTACCGAAAACTGAAAGAGTATGAACTCCGGTGATTTGGGACTGAACCGCTTGACTACCGAGACGAGAATAAACTAAACACAAGTGACTGTTTGTGTGAGATTTGCAGTAGGCGTCTACTGCCATAAACGTCATTGAATTGCCTTTTTTGACACAAAAGGTGGGACCGGATAGAATAAGCTAGTACTGATTATAGCGGTCCCTCTCAAGCTGTTTTCTCATTTCGGAAATTCGGGTGAGTCTCTTGGCCGATCACAGCTAGCCGCAGGAGCGTTCCTTCTATGATCCAAGTGGAACGGCTGACAAAATACTATGGCGACGTCCTGGCAGTGGACGATCTCAGCTTTCATGTAGAAAAGGGCGAGGTCGTAGCCTTTCTTGGGCCCAACGGAGCTGGGAAGAGCACGACAATGCGTATGCTCACGTGCTACCTTGCTGCCACCAAGGGGACGGCTCGCATCGCCGGTTTTAGCGTGGTCGACGATCCCGTGGAAGTCCGTCGTCATATAGGCTACCTTCCGGAAACGGTGCCACTCTACCGGGAGATGCGTGTGACGGAATTCCTGAATTTCCGTGCAAAGCTCAAAGGTGTTGCTCGCAGTGACCGTCGAAAGCAAATTGCCGAGTGTCTCGAACTGTGCGACCTGAGCCACATGGCAGATCGCATTATCGATACACTGTCGAAAGGGTACCGCCAACGTGTGGGGTTGGCTGAGTCTCTCATAAACGATCCTGAGATATTGATTCTTGATGAACCCACAGTTGGCTTGGATCCAAACCAGATCAGACTGACACGTCAGGTCGTCAAAGACCTCGCCGAAAAACATACTGTTTTGCTTTCCACCCATATCCTGCCAGAAGTGGAGATGGTCTGTGAGCGCTTCATGATTATCGACCAGGGACGGGTCGTAGCCATGGACACGATGGACAGCCTTGCTCACCGCTCGTCTACAATTGTCGAGGTCAATGGTCCTCCAGAACAAATAGAACGACGTCTGGCTGATATAGCTGGCGTTGAAAAGGTGACGTGCAAAAAGGGAGAAAATTACCATCGGTTCAGCCTGGAGACGACAGGAGCAAACGACGTTCGCGAAGACGTGGCTGCCGCACTCGTGGGCGCTGGCTGGACGATGCGGGAATTGCATCGACAGGCTTCCTCGCTTGAAGAAGTGTTTGTAGAGGCCACGATGAAAGAAGCGGAAGATGAGGATACTTCCAAACAGACGCTCAGCACCGATGTTGCCACGACGGGAGAAGGGGAGGAGCAGGGATGAGAAACATTCTCGCCATATTCCAGCGTGAGTTTGTGGCGTACTTTCTTTCTCCGGTCGCATATGTCGTGACCTTTGTCTTTCTGGCTGTCAACAACTTCGGGTTCTTCTACATAGTGGGGGTCTTGAACAATCCGGAAGTTGGATCTGTGCCCCCTATGCAGATTCTTCTGAGTTCGAACATCTTTCTTTGGATATATCTGCCGGTGGTTGCTCCGGTATTGACAATGAAGCTGTTGGCCGAGGAAAGACGTCTTGGCACCATTGAAGTCCTGATGACGGCCCCAGTAACGGAAGCACAAGTCGTGCTCGGCAAGTACCTGGCCTCTCTTGCCTTCTACATTGTTTTGTGGATACCTACCTTGGCCTACGTTGCAGTGCTTGCAACCTATGGCTCGCCGGACTACGGAGAGTTTTTTGCCGGCTACCTGGGCTTGATAACAATTGGCGCAGTATTCCTTTCGATCGGGCTCCTGGCGTCAAGCTTGACGCGTAATCAGATTACAGCCGTCATTTTGGGTCTTCTGCCAATCTTTGCGATCTGGTGGCTACCAACCATTCTGTCCTCAGTAGGATCGCTGGATCCAGCGGTTGCGAAGGTCGTGCGTTTTTTCGACGCGATCGGACACTTGCAGTTGGATTTCAGCAAGGGAATTATTGATACACGTCGTCTCGTGCTCTACCTGTCTGAAATTGTGTTAATGCTGTTTATCACGGTTCGTGTGGTGGAGATTTCGAAGGGGAGATGAGCGAAAGCAATATGGATAGCAGCACTGAAACCGCTGATCAAAGTAAGCGCGGGTGGGAATACGGGGAAATTGCCCTGGGACAGTCCGCGTTGTTCCTGCTCCTTCTGCTTACCTGCTATGATCTGGTGATGAGCGGACTTGGAAAAATCGAACCAAAATCTACCCATGCAATCGCGTGGTGGGCGTGTTGGGTGCTCGGCTTTGTCTATTGTCAGTGGGTATGTTGGGGGGGCTTTGTCAGGGGCGACAAGGGGTCGTTCATACTTGGGCTGGCAGGATTTGTAGGTGCCATTGTGGCGGCGGCTGGACTTGGAAAGTACTATGCGCAGCCAAAGGTTCTGGCAGTTTGTTTCACCATCGGTGGCGCCGCTATCCTCATAAACTACGTTTACCTTTTCGGACGGCAATTGTCGTTTCGAGTGAAGGCAGTTCTGAATGTGGCAAACGCCATTTTCTTTGCGATCATTCTAGTCTTTTTTGCCAACATGGTGAGCGCAAAACATTATCGGCGCTTCAATGTGACAGGATCGGATATTTACAGTATCGATGAATTTACTATTGAAACGCTTGAGGAATTGAAAGAGCCGGTTACGTTCCACATATTGATGACTCGCGAAAACGAGCTTTTTGAGTACATGTATGAACTGATGGAGCGCTTCCAGAAATGCAATTCGCTAGTCAATGTGGAGTATGTGGATGTTGACCTCAGCCCAGCAAAAGCAAAAGAGAGATTGAGAGAATTTGGGGTAGGACAGTCAGAGGTCCGTTTGGGTGTTGTTGTTGTCCAATTGGGTGACAAGGGCACCAAGTACGTTACTAGCTCTGAACTTGCCAAGATTGGCGTTGACAGGCAGGGCAAGGTTGTTCGTGTTGACGAGTTCAGCGCCGAAAGAGTTCTTATTGCTACCCTACGCGGGCTAACACGAGGCTACAAACCGCGTGTTTTGTTTCTTGCCGGCCATGGGGAAAAGCAAATCAGGTCGAGCGATCCGGCCAATAGCTATCTGACGATAGTCACACAATTGCAGCGAGAGAACATGGAAGTCGGGACATATAGTGCTGCGACAGAGTCGCGGCCGCCAGACTGTGATGTACTTGTTGTTGCCGGACCGCAACGAGTAGTTCCCGAACGTGAAATAGCGCTGATAGAGAAGTTTGTGGAGAACGGCGGCAGGCTTGTCCTTATGCTGGACCCTGTTATCAACAAAGCCGGTGACGATCTGGTCCGCACAGGATTGGAGAGTATCGCAGTCACGTTGGGCGTCAAGCCAAACAGGGCCATTGTCACCATGCTAAGAAAGGTAGCTGCCGGAGTTGCAATATTGGGGGGAAAGCGGTGGCCACTGCAGGCGGTGGACTTCTTTAGAAACAATCCGATTACGTCACAGTATCATGGATCCAATGACAGCATATACTTTCCATCTGTTCGGCCTTTGTCCCTTGCAAGTGTTCAAGAAGGAGAGCACTTATCTATATCAAAACTGATTGCTGCGCCTGCTGAGTGCTGGGGGGAGACCAGTATTCCTTCTTACACCTCTCGCAAGGTGAAAAATGACGATGCCGACCGAAGGGGACAACTTGTCCTGGCTGTCGCGGTGGAAGAGTCGGCATCTTCAACGCCATCGAGTACGTTGGCTGCAACCTCGACGCCCCGAGCAGTCATAATCGGCGATTCCGACTTTGCCACAGATAAGTACCTGAGCATGGGTGGTGCAAACTTTGAGATCTTCATCAACTCAATTACATGGCTGACTCGAAAAGCAGGCGACGAAGAATCGAACATAATCCCGCCCAAAGCTCCTCCCAAGCTTCACTTGAACATACCGATGAACAAGTACAAGCGTGTCATGTATCCTGTGCTTTTCGGCTTGCCACTTCTCTGCATAGCATTTGGCATCGTCGTGTGGATTGTCAGGAGATCCTAGTTCTATGAAGACAAAACAAACGTTCATTCTCATTATCGCGGTTGTTATTATCATTGTGGGCTATCTCGTCCTCGTTAAGAAGGCACCGCTGGAAACGGAAAGACCTGATACCGTCTTTCCTGAGAGTGTTAACGTGGATGCAATTACATACTTGAAGATAGCGATCGGTGATAGAGCAATTGAACTGGCTCTTGATGAAGGCTCTTGGAACATGGTTCAACCACTTCAGGTTGTGGCTTCTGATTCCGAAGTCAGGGCGATTCTATCAGACATAGAGATGCTTGAACCCGAGCGTATCATTACCAAAAGTGATGATCCAGAACTGACACCAAAGAAGTACGGATTTGACAAATTTGTCGGCAAGGTTTCCTTCAGACAGCATAACGAAGAGTACTCCTTCCTTATCGGGGCGGGCCGCCCTGGAGGCGGGTACTATGTAATGCGACCAGATAGAGATGATATTGTCTTCATTGTTCCTCAGAGGTTCTATGAAAACCTGGACAGAATGCCGGACGAACTTCGTGACCGAAGACCTTTCGAGTTCGATCCTTTTGAAGTCATACGTTTTGCAATTGCGAGTGAGAAAGAGGTTGAAGCGTTTGTATTCTCACGAGAAGATGAGATCAGTCCCTGGGAAGTGGCTAGCCCTATCCAAGGACGAGCTGCAAGCGAAAGAATCGAAGAAGCCCTTCTCATTGTTGGTGACATTTCTATCGAAACGTTTGTCTCTGACAAACCGGGGGAGGATGCTCAATTTGGGCTGGAAAAACCGGCGCTTGCCGTGACAGTGTGGGAAGGTGACAAGGAGAGGACTCTCTTTCTCAGTAACAAAGGATCAAGAAGGGGCATGGTTTTCGCGAAGGTCGGCGGCACGGATTCGGTTTTTGAGGTTAGCTCAAGTTTGCTGCTCGACTTGGACAAGCCGCTGAACCATTTCCGCGATAAGAATCTTTTCGATTTCAAGGCTGAAGATGTTGTTGTTCTAAAAATAGACGTTTTGGACAAGCCTCAGACCGTCATAAGACTTGTAGATGGACTGTGGCGGATTACTTCACCGGTCGATGCCGAAACCGACGAACCAAGTGTCAGGCGACTTCTCAGAAGTCTCGAAAACGAGGAGATATTCACTTGGTTGAAGGAGGATTCAAAGGAACTAGAGTTCTTTGGTCTTGATACACCATCCATAATCATAACCGCGGTATTGGACGACGGAAAAGAATATTCACTTCACTACGGAAATCGAGTTTCCAAGGGTTCGCAGCAGTTCTACGTCCGACGTGCTGATGAGAGCCCCATTCTTAGTGTCTTTGAAGCGCTTTATCTTATGACAGGGAAGGGCTATTTGGATTTTCTCACGAGACGTGTGTTTAGCTTTGAACTCTCCAAGGCGCTGAGAATGACCGTTAACGATCTCCAGAAGCCCTCCGTTGTCTGTGAACGAATCGACGAAGATCAGTGGCAGATTGTAGAACCGTTTGAATTGAAGGCGGACACAGCGGGTGTCAATGACATTCTTGATCCCTTGTCCAACCTGCGTTGTGCTGCATACCTGACAGACGACCTCGGCGATCTGGAGAGCTACAGACTTGATCCGCCACAGAGAAGTATATCTGTCGATGTCAGGACCGAAGAACCCGAAGGAGGAGAGGTCACCCATACGCATACCCTGCGCCTTGGCAGCCTGTTCAACGAATACTACCGTCACGCCAAGGTCGACGGGAGAGACTATGTTTTTCTGGCCGATGCCAGGCTTTACAAGGAAGCGGGAGATGACTTTGTCAGCCTTTTTGTTTTCAGGACTGATCCCAGCAAGGTGGTTAGATTCTCCCTGGTCTATCCGGACCAAATAGTGACATGTAATCGCGCAAAAAGCGGATGGCAGATTTCAGAACCGGAAGTTGTTGATGCCGATCAGGACGAAGTGGACGTATTGCTTGATACAATGCAATCGATCAAGGCCGCCCGCTACGCCGTGCACGTGGCAGACGACAAGATGTTGCAGAAGTTCGGATTGGACAAGCCGGTTCTTCGAGTTATTCTCGAAAGGAATGACGGACTCACTAGCGAACTGCTTGTGGGAAAAGGTGAGTCGGCGGATCTTGTGTATGCAAAGAACCGTGACAGTGACTCCGTCTTCTTGCTTCCGACAGCGTTGGCTGACAGGTTGAAGAAGAAAACAGCCGATCTGAAGAAGATTCCTCGAATAGCACCAGTGAAGTGAAGTTGATTGTTGTTTTCAGGAAGATGTGTTTACGGCTTGGAAACGGACTCGGTCCGATGTTCTGCCTCACGCCCATATGTAATTACACTTCTTTCCCGCCGCCTGCTGAAAAACAACCCCTCGGTTTCAGTGTGGACGTGAAGAGTCCTATGTACTACGACTAGTCCAACGACTTGGCATGTTCAAAGGTGGTTACAGTCAGGTTATTGCCGTCTATGTGACCTTCCACGATGAAGATGGGTGACTTCTTCGTCTTGGCGGCAGAAGTGAGTTCTTTCCCCACTGCGTCTTGGACAACGTGATAGCTTGGCATTCGCTTGGTCTTGTCGTCGAGAATTGGCCTGAAGGATGTTGCGATGTTTGACACTGTCTGGACGCTGCCTGTTCGGTAGTGGATGCGGTTGAGAGTCACTCTGCCTCTCATCTTCGCAACACCACTGCCAGGAACGACTGCTTCTTCAGGTGTCAGAGACTTCCAGATTCGGACTGCTTCAAGCTGGTACCTTGTGTTGTGATTGAACCCGTCTTGACCTTCACGTCCGATCGTCAACCCTTCAACACTTCCGCCGAGTTGCAGGACGGTATTCTTACTCTGCTTTACGGTTCCAGCCCTGCTGCGGTCCTTGAGCCCGCCCCATAGATAGAAGTGACTTCCTTTGAGAGGGCTCTTGCCGTGTTCGCCAGAAGCAAGCTCTGTGACAACCGGAAGGCTGGCCCCTGTGTCGGCTGAGGTTGCGATGAACAGTCGAAAATAATCATTACTGCTCTGCCTATCGTAGAATGCGTATGCCGCACAATGAGTGGCGGATCCGCCGAATCCCTGCCAAGAGCATAGTTGCTTGTCCACACCATGGTTGAGCGCCATGTACTCGATTGCCTGCGATACAGTGTCGTATACGGCGTCCGGACTGAGATGCAGATACTTGCCCTTTGGGGAGGTGTTCGTTTCCTCGTCAGAAGGCCAAGTCCATTGAATCGAGACCAGGGCGAACATTTCTTGTTGTGCAGTTTCCACAAAGCTGAGCAGGTGGTGATAGGCATTGCTATCGGTACCGTGCATAAGGACCATGAGGCGTTTCTTATTGAGAGCATCAAAACGATTTGGTAACCAATATGCAAAGAACGTCTCGGGAGATGGCAGATTGACTACTCTTGCGCCCAAGGCAATGGCCTTCTCATATGCCTCTTGATTCTTGCTGTAAACTTCTCGGTTGTCGACTTCTGATGTGCTCAGTTGAGAGATTGCCACATCAGCTGCGTCTGTGCTCTCGACGATGAGAAAGGAAAAAATCAGGCACAGTGCCATCGCAAGATGGGTGCGTTGCTCTGCTGACTTGATCACTTCTATTCGGTCATCATATGTCATGCTCAGCTCACCTTACTTTGAGTACCTTGCAGGCAACGTCCGGTCCGACATTGGGGACATTCAAAGTCAGTACATCTCCGCGCGTGGGGCGGTCAGAATGTGTAATCTTCACTCCCGAATATGTGCTCCACCATTCAACTCGATACACGCCTGATGTCAGGTTTGTAACCTGAAGCGTGACGTCCTTCAGTCCCTGAGATTCCTGATTTGCCACGAGTAGCTCGTTCCAGGAGTTGCCAGGCTGCTGAATCCAGAGGTACGCTTCTGTTGCATTGGCTATACCACGAATGCGAACCGAACTGTCCTCACCTTCCCGAATGATTCGCCACTCTCCGCCGGTCCAATCGATATCGCGCACAAACTTGGCAAGTGCACTGTAATGGTAATAGAGATCGTTTGGATGAACATAGGTGTCCCACCACCAGTTTGACGCGGTAGCCGCGGCGCCGGAAAAAGTGGACGCCCAAATTGCATTGTGCAGGGCGATGCCAAACTTGTCATCGTTGTTTAGCGAACTTGGTGTTCCGCCGTCACTAGTATATCCGAACTCACCTATGAAGAAAGGTTTTCCGTGATGCGCTATGCCGTCACTGACTTCTGCCACCAACTTGCTTGCGTCATCTTCCGCGGGGTCGCGTGATTCCGCAGAATCGTGGATGTAGGTGTGCCTTTGTGCAAAATCAATGTCCGGCAGATCCCAAAGCTCCGGCCAGACGCGCTCAGCGGTCGATATAGTGATCAAATGATCATATGGATCGATTTCACGGATATATTGCGACATCTCCCTTGTCCACTCCACGATGTCATGAAGCGCGGTTGGACTGCCTCCAGCAGCGTAGTCGATCTCATTCCATAGTTCCCACGCGAATACCGAAGGCAGATGCCCCCAGCGGGATACTGTATATCTCAGGCGGTGTTTGTAGTGCTTCTTTGCCTCGGGATTGGTGAAGAATTCAAAAGAAAAAGAAATCGGGCCACCGTTATCTTTGAAGTATGGATTTAGCTTGATGGCCTCTTCGTTGCGGTAGTCGTGAAAATTGTCAAAACAGAGCTGTACGTAGATGCCACTTTTCATCGCGAGGTCGAGTACGTAATCCATGCGCCAGGCATTGTCGAGTCGGTAGGCATCAAGCTTTTCGCCCTCGATCTGCATGTCCCAAGAGGAAAACCATACGCGAGAGAGATTTTCACCAGCTTCCTGCATTTTTGAGAAATAGCGGTCAAAATCGAGAGTTCGATTTGTGGAATCTGCCCAACAAACATTGTGACCGATTCCGAAAAAGGGTTCCCCATTGTCAAACTCGAAGAAACGATTATCCTTCCTGCTGACTTGCAGGAGGCCGGGATTATCTGATGGTTTGGCAGTAAAGAATCCTCTTTCCTCCATCGAGTTACCATTTTTCGTCTTGATACTGAGGGCGTACGTGTATGTTCCGGTTTCCATCGGAGCAAATCGCACTTTCCAGATGTGCCCGGCGGGCTGCAGGAGTTCTCTGCTTGACTTGCCGATATTGACCTGCATGCGTATGTGCTTCTGGTAGAGAAAGCCGTCAACATCGAATGTCTTGCCCGATGGAGCATAGAATCGACAATTGACGTCCACCTCGCTCGGGTCGTAAGGGTTATCATACTTGCCCCAGAAGCCGAGGTTAAGCTCGATGGGTTCATACAACCCGACGTCATTGCGATTTTGAGTGAGATGTACTATTCGCGGGCCGTGTTCGATGCCAGAGAAAGCAACGAAAAAAGTCGCCCTGGCAAGGTCTTCTTTTGCCGGGATAGGGACAACAAGGAGTTGATAGGTTGGAAG
>Ga0180433_10001587_pt1 | contig 37655 bp, 34 predicted proteins | sample SS_ome_8_FD_132980 | JGI IMG/M metagenome (GOLD analysis project Ga0180433, IMG submission 132980) | Hypersaline lake sediment archaeal communities from the Salton Sea, California, USA - SS_1_D_1 metaG | ecosystem: Environmental > Aquatic > Non-marine Saline and Alkaline > Hypersaline >... | reverse complement strand
TAAAACCACTTTTAGTATTCTCTTTACAGTGACATTTTGGGCAATGCATATCTTTTCTCCTTTTTGCAGTTTTAAAGAAGAAATTTTACTGAAAATATTTTTGATTAGCAATGCCAATATTTTAGGATAAAAATAGAAGGAAGAGATCAGAGTTTAGAGTCATTTGGCTCTTTTTGAATGAACCCTTCATTGATAAGAGCCGTTTCTGCTTTAGAACTAAAGCGTCCGACTTGTTTGAGTTTTTCTATGGCACCCGAACGGACAAATACCTCCATCAGCTCTTGATTTGCCAGACCTAGATCAATTAGTCTTTCTGCTAAGAGTTCAATCCGGGAAAGGTTGGCATAACGACGTACCCCTCCTGTTTTTTCAATGCAGGAGGGAAGAGGGTCTAAACGATCATCTGCGCGAGGATGGACAAAAAAGACAATCGCATAGCGATCTTCATTAAGCCCGTTATCTTCTACACGATGAATGGTAGCTTTGCAAAGGCCATTCGAGAGATTTTCAAGCATATCTCCACAATGGACAAACACCATTCCACTTGGAACATTAACGTCTAACCATTCACCTTGTTTTGTCTGGACTTGGAGGCCATGAGAAGAAGCGCGGGGATAGAGAGCAAAGAGATTGATATCCGTATGACTGCCTGCCCAAGTTGAACCTTCAGGTGGATTTGCTGGGTAGCGAACAACTCGCATCAAAGAATCACCTTCTTGGACCATCTCTCTTAAGAAGGCTTTCTTTTGATCGAGTAGCTCTGAAAAGGCTTCGCCCAAGACATTTTTAAACAGGTCAATGCGGTAGTACAGAGTTTGCATCGCATCTTGGAAATCTGTACGGTTTTTAGGCCAAACATTATACTCATATTGGAGGCGCTCAAAATCACTTTCTGTAAGCTCTCGCCCAACGTGGTAACATTCTTTATAATCGACTCGGTTCTCTCCTTTTGCAGACTCACCAGGAATGTACCCGCGGTGGCCATTTGGAGAGGTGTACTGTTTTTTGTCGGTGCTTGCAAAAAAGTTTTTTGCTTCAAGGTAGACCTTATCGATAGAGAATTCATCTAGGGAAATTCCTGTGATGAGAAAGTATCCGACATTCTTGACGGCATGTTCAAAGGCGTTAAGAAAGCCTTCTTTTGTTTCTTCATGAGTGTAATCTTGGAGATTTAAAATAGGGATGGAAGGGGCTTGAGCGGATAAAACTGAAACTGAAAACAAGGCGATAAAGATTAGAATTCGTTTCATTCTCATCCTCACAGTCCCTAGTGAAAGCAATAATTTTAAGACTCTTAGTAGAAAAGTACAAGTCAAAAATGACTTTTTAGAGTACAATCAAGCCTAAAAAACCCTAAGTTTTTCATGGATTTCTATATTGAACCAGCAGTTTTAGAAAAATTCCCTCATCTAAAAGTGGGATTTTTAATTGTTAAAGGCATCAACAATCAAGTCGACCGAAGTGAGATTCAAAAGATCGTTGAAACTGAAGTCAAAGCCATTCAAAAAAAGTATGAAGGTCAAGACCTCAATCAGGTTCCAAAGATTGCAGACTGGCGCTCGGCTTATAAAGCCTTTGGCTACAAACCTGCTTCCTATCGATGCAGTGTGGAAGCTTTACTTAGGCGTCTTTTACAAGGAAAAGAGCTGCCTGATATCAATCCTGTGGTCAACCTTTACAATCTGATTTCTGTGAAGCATGCTCTTCCAGCTGGTGCCGATGATCTTGATAAAGTAGAAGGAAACGTCCGACTAGCTGTTGCTCAGGGCAATGAACCTTTTGTGACCTTAGGATCGCGTGAGCAAGATACGGCAAAGCCTAATGAGATTATCTATCGCGATGATGCTGAAGTCCTTTGTAAAGCTTGGAACTGGCGTGAAAGTGATAAAAGTAAGATTACCGACTCCAGCCAAAATATTTCTCTTGTTATCGAAGGATTAGAAAGCACTTCCTTAGCTGAAATCAATCAAGCACTTAAAGAGTTGAAAGAACTCATTCAAAAGTACTGTGGAGGGCAAGCTCAACTTTATCTTCTCGATCGAGAGTTCCCACGTGTTTCTTCAGAATCTGAACTATCCAACCGAACCATTCCTGTTGAAATCCCTGAGCCAGACTACCACAAACACGAAGCTTTTCAAACGCGGAAACAAAAACTGCAGGAAATCCGCGCTATGGGAATGGATCCCTATCCTCATAAATACGATCCCACTCACCAAATGCAACTTCTTGAAGATAAGTTTGAAGGTCAAGCCGTAGGAACGGCAGAAGAAGCTGTTGAGGGAAAAACAGATAAAGTTCGTGTCGCGGGCCGGATGATGCTGTTTCGAGCGATGGGAAAAAATGCTTTTGCCCATATTCAAGATGAATCGGGTCGGATTCAGGTGATGTTTAATCGCGATCAAACAAAGGTGAAAGGCCTTCCTCAAGATGGTGAGTTGACCCCACTGAAATTCATTGAAAAGAAAATAGACCTAGGAGACATCATTGGTGTCGAAGGACATCTGTTTCGGACTCAAAAAGGAGAGTTAACGGTTTTTGTCACAGAAGCCACGCTGCTTTGTAAAACCCTCCTCTCTCTTCCTGATAAACACAGTGGTTTGACAGACAAAGGAACGCGCTACCGTAAAAGATGGCTGGATCTTATCACGCATCAAGATGTCATGGATCGGCTTAAAATGCGTAGCTTTCTCGTTTCTAATATTCGGAAATACTGCGAAGAGGCAGGTTTCATGGAAGTGGAAACTCCTGTTCTCCAAAACATTTATGGCGGAGCTGAAGCGCGTCCCTTCATCTCTGAGCTTAATGCACTTCATCAAACGATGTACCTCCGCATTGCCATTGAGATCTCCCTTAAAAAGCTCATTGTTGGCGGCCTGTCACGTGTCTTTGAAATCGGAAAGGTTTATCGCAACGAAGGACTGGATCGGACTCACAACCCCGAGTTCACCATGCTTGAAGCTTATGCAGCCTATTGGGATTACAATGATGTAATGACGTTTACTGAAAACCTCTTTGCTTCCTTAGCAGAAAAACTCTATGGATCGACAAATATTGGAAAGCGAAAAGATAAGCAGGGGAATGAGCATGAAATTGATCTGAAAACCCCTTGGAAACGTCTTTCTATGAAAGAAGCCATTCAGACCTATGGCAAGTGCGATCCAGATAAGATGTCTGAGTCAGAAATGCGTGTTAAACTCAAAGGAAAGATCGAAGAGGAAGACTTAGAAAAAGCGCCTCGTGGGAAACTGATCGCTTATCTTTTCGAAGAGTTTGCTGAAGAGCACTTGATCCAACCCCACCACATTATTGATCACCCAATCGAAACAACTCCACTTTGTAAGTTGCATCGTGATCCTAAACTCCGTGAAGAGCAATTTGTAGAGCGTTTTGAAACTTTTATCCTCGGTTATGAGTTTTGCAATGCCTACTCGGAGCTCAACGATCCTGAGCTTCAACGGAAACTACTTGAAGACCAGAATATCAAGCGGGAAGGGGGCGATGTGGAAGCAAACCCCATGGATGAAGAGTTCATTGAAGCCATTTGCCAGGGGATGCCTCCAACAGGTGGCCTCGGAATTGGAATCGATCGTCTAACAATGCTGTTCACAGATGCATTCTCTATCCGCGATGTCATTTACTTCCCCATGATGCGTCCAGAAGAGTAGTTCAATTAAAGATTTTAATTAGCAAAGCTATTTCTCAATTCCAATTTGGGCAGTTTTTCCTTCTGCCCTCCTTATATTTGTTTTTTATGTAGAAGTTTTTTTAGTAAAAATTACTGATTACAACAATTAATTATGCAGGTTAAAATAGTTCGATTTTACTTTTTAGGTACTGTTAATTATAAATATTCATTTTCCAAGTTTAAAAGGGCAGACCTTTAATGATATGGTCCAGGATGTGACGATTCAGGCCACATTATTTGCTGCAAGTGGGAGTGCACTAGCAGCTTACCATGACACAGATCTAACAAGCATAAACAGCATTACCTTTAGTCTCATTAACTGCGTATGTGCTCAACTTTTGCAGAGTGTGATTACGATTAATGAGACAGTAGCTGCGAGGCTTTTCTTAGCTTTAGGGTCAATTGTTATGTCTACGACTCTTATGGGACGCATTGGTTACTTTAGCATAAATACCGGTGTTGTTTTAGCTCTGGCAAATGGAGCAGCAGAATTTGCTAGGATTGTAATTTCCCCATATATCAAGCAATTTTTCATGTCGACGACACAACAAGAAGCAAATGAAAATAAAGACCTCTTGCAAAGTGTTACTTCAATGAATAATTGTGTCACTAATGATTACCCTGAGGCTTTTAGGCCATATTTATTAGAAGCTCATAAACGTGTTCAGCAACAAAACAATGTATCAGTCGATCATGCATGTGATGAAGTAGAAATAAATACCATGGTAACAACTCCAGGTGGAGATGGGGTTGTAAAAGGAATATCTGAAGGACATTATGAAGTAGAGTTATTTCTGAATTCTGAGATTAGAAGATATAATAAAAAAGATGTAAAAATCAGCGGTCAAATTTTAAGTATGCTGCGTACAGAAGAACAAGGCAGAAAGGAATGTTCTGAGTTCTTAAGACGCAAAGCATTTACAGAAAAATACCCTTTATATCCCACTGCCTTTGCAATCGATATGAGAGGCTGGCTTGAAGACACTCCTGTATATGTTAGTGGATTTTTAGGAAGGATCAATCAATGCTGGTTAAGTTCATTTATGCATCTATTATTTACATCGTCTAATGATTTTGATGTTATCCTAGATCGGGAAGAACCTATATTTCAATTTATAAAGAAAATGATTCTACAACCATTTAGGAATGGGTACGTTGTTCCACAAGAAAACATGCTTGCTTTGAGATTATATATGAATGACCATACAGACCTTTTTGGAAAAAACATTGATACTGGAGACTGGTCAACAGGCAAAGCTGATATCAGCAGCCTATTGGACTATTTTCTTAAAGGCTATAAAAACCAATTTTCACTTGTATGTGAAGAGAATAGATCAATAGAAAAAGTTCTCAATGATGTAGAAGTTAAAGATAGAGAGCCAATTGCATTAGCTAAAGGAGATCAATCTGTTGACTATCCTTTAGCATTTACCCTAACAATCAATGGCAATAAACGAGCATATGAAATGAGCTCTGTGAGCTGCTTGGAAATCTCCCACTACATATCCTATAATAGAGTATTAGATTCTAATACGGGACAATATAGGTGGTATCGCTATGATGACCAAGGAGATAGACGAGGTAATATAAACATTCCACTCATGCAAGAGATCACTGGTCTAGAAGAATATCTAAAAAGAAGAGCTGCTGGGGGATCTGCAAGTCATCTAGAAAAATTTAAAGTCGAGATTGATCAAAACGCCAGATATTATACATACGTGCCTCATAGCTAAGCTTAACGAAGAGTAGCCCTAAAATCAAAAATCTATTAGGGTGTTTCTTTTTTTGCATAAGGAGTTTGTGATGTCTCGGTATCTTTTCATTATTTTTTGTTTTTTTGGTGTGATTCTTCATGCGGGGCAAACGCGTATTTTGAGTCTCGATGGAGGAGGGGTTCGAGGTGTTGTCACACTTGAGTTGCTCAGTCATTTGCAGGAAGGAACAGGCATTAACTTTCATGAAGATTTTGATTTCTATGCCGGAACCTCGACGGGATCCATTATTGCTGTTGCGCTTGCTTGTGGCATGAGCGTGCATGACCTGATCAAAGATTACAAAGATTTAAGCTCGGATGTTTTTTCTGATGGGAGTTACCTATCTCTCTTTAAGCCTGAGTATAGCCATGACAAACTTAAGCATGATGTGAAGAAGATTCTGAAAGCATGTGGACTTAGTGAAGATGTTTTGGTCAAAGATCTTCCTAAAAAAGTGATTATCACGACTGTGAGCTTAGATGACAAAGAGACGCATCGTTGGCGGATGGAGTTTATTGAAAATGTGACATTTGGAGGAGGGAATATCAAGGTAGTTGATGCCATTTTAGAGTCGACGGCGGCCCCAACCTATTTTCCATCTGAACATGGCCATATTGATGGAGGAATGGGAATGAATGATCCCTCTTTAGCAGCTTTAATGTATGCCTATCAGCCAACAGATGATTTGAGAGATTTCATTCTACTTGCTGTTGGAACAGGTTATGATCCTCGCTACATTAAAGGAAATGAAGAGTGGGGAAAATCTCAGTGGCTTGCAACAGGTTCTGACCATAGCGGTTACCCGCCATTGCTCAACTTGCTGATGGATGTTGAAAGTCAGGTTCCTGAGCAAGTGGCTTCTCGACTTTTAGGTGAGCGCTATCGAAAAATCAACTTTCCTTTGCCAAAGCCAATTGCTTTAGATGACTATGAGGAAATTAAAAAGCTCATTAAATACACACAGCAATTCATCGATCGTGACTTACCCGGTTGGCATGAGACAATTGTTTGGGCAGATGAATATATACGCGCTCAATAGCTACAATAAACGCCAAAATGGGCCATCGAGTGTCTATGGGAATCATCGACTTTTCTGATGTCCATTGATCATTGATTCGATGACCAATTCCCCAGGCATTTCCCGTATAGTAGCGAGATTTTCCAGCAATTAAGTTTCCTGAGTTAAGATACTGTGTTTTTTTGGTTTTGCCATCAATGGAGAGAAGGGAAGAAGGAGGAGAAAGAAAATTCGAAGAAAAATCATAACGCATTAAATTAACTCCATACACTGCTATTTAAACGTTATTTATTTTTTTTCTCTAACTAAATGGCCTAGCAACCCACTCTCAGAGGCTCTTAGGCAAAAGTGGATAGAGGGTCGATATCGACAAGGACTCTGATGGTGCGTTCGGGATGAGCCTCTAGCGTTTCGCGGATGGCATTGGAAATCAGGCGACTTTGTTTTCCTTTGAGAAGAAGTTTGAAGCGAAATTGATCTTTGATCTTTGCATATCCAGAGGGAATGATGGGGAAGATTGAGTAGGACGGAGGTAGTTTTTGTATGAGAGCATTTCGAATGCCCTCAGCATAGGCGATCACTTTTTTTTCGTGGGGGCTGCTAAAGGTGATTTTTGCAAGACGTGCATAGGGAGGATAGCCAAAGATTTCACGTGATTCAATTTCTCGCTGAAAAAAAGTAGAGTAATCTTCTTTTGCTGCTAGTGCGAGGATAGGGTTATCTGGCATACAGGTTTGGATGATCACTTCGCCTTTAAGTTCACCCCGTCCAGCACGTCCAGAAACTTGAGTGAGCAGTTGAAACACCCATTCGCTTGCTCGAAAATCGGGAAGGTTAAGGGCACTATCAGAGTTTAACACTCCGACGAATGTAACAGCGGGGAAGTGAAGACCTTTTGCGATCATCTGCGTTCCAATAAGCACATCGGCTTTACCTGAACGAAAGGATTTCAGAAGCAGTTCATGGCTTCCTTTATGGCGTGTGGTGTCAGCATCCATACGCAGGGTGCGGATGTCGGGAAAGAGGGCGTGTAAGGTGCGTTCGACTTGTTCTGTTCCGACCCCTTTAAACCGAAGAGAAGCTGTTGCTTGACAGTAAGGGCATTGAACTGGTGGGGGGGCTAGAACAAAGCCACAAAGGTGGCAAGCAAGCAAATTGTTTTTTTTATGAAAGGTGAGACTCACATCGCAATGGGGACACTTGATACTTTGGTCACAGTTTGTACAGAGTTGAAAGGTGTGGTAGCCTCGTCTGTTTAGAAAGAGAAGAGATTGCTCGCCTTTTTGATATCTTTTTTTGAGGGCTTCGAGAAGCTCTTCTGAAAAGAGTGTAAATCCACCGACGCGATTGAACTCTTCTTTCATATTGATAAAACGGACTTTGGGTAAGCAAGCATCAGTTGCTCTTTTGGTTAAAGTGCTGAGTTCATATTTTCCTTTTTTGACATTTTCGTAGGTTTCAAGAGAGGGAGTTGCGCTGCCAAGAACAACGGAAGCATTTGAGAATTTCCCTCTCATAATGGCAACATCACGTGCATGATAGCAAGGTTGTTCTTCCATTTGTTTATAGGAGTTTTCGTGCTCTTCATCGACGATAATCAATCCTAAATCTTTCACAGGGCAAAAAATTGCAGAACGGGCTCCGACGACGATGGAGATTTCTCCTTTTCTGATTGCATGCCAGATATCGAAACGCTCTCCATCACTTAGACGGTGGTGAAGAATACCAAGTTTTTCCGTGAAGCGGGATTTTAGACGTTCAATCGTTTGAGAAGTGAGCGCAATTTCCGGAACAAGAAGAATCACTCCGCGTCCTTGAGAGCGGGCACGTTCAATTGCCTGCAAATAAATTTCAGTTTTTCCACTGCCTGTAATGCCATGAATGAGATGCGTTTGAAATGAGCTGTGTTTTAGTGAGTGCTCAATTTTTTCTAGTGCCTTTTTTTGTTCGGGGTTGAGCTTTTTTGGTTTGGTCTGAAAAAATTCAAGGTCTTCAAGTGGGCTGCGGTCAATTTGCACGGTTTCTAAAGAGAGAAGCTCTTTTTTGGCGAGAGTTTCTACAGGACTTTTAGAGCAGCCACTTCGTTCTAGAAGGTCAGTGAGCAGGATGCCTTTTGGTGACTTTAGGAGAACTTCTAAGATTTTGGCTTGCGAAGGGTGCTTTTGTTGCAATATGCGGCAGTGCTCTGCAAGCTTAATCGGGGCTAGCAGTCGCTTGACAAAGAGCTGCTCTTTGGCTTTTGTTTCTTTACGAATGGTAGCTGGCAAAATAACGTGTAGCACTTTTCTCAATGGGGTGCAGTAGTATTTACTGACCCAGTTTGCCAATTCAAAAAGATCTTCAGAAATGAGAGATTCCTCTGTCAACACTGTATGAACTGCTTGCACATTTGGAACACTAGGTGTTTCTTTTAAGGCAATCACGGTTCCTTTACGTAGTGACCTTTGAACAGGAACAAGGACTCGCATGCCTACGGTGAGTTCTCCCGAATGGCGATAATCGAGAGGTTGATTTAACCCCTGATCTAGGAGAACGGAAAGATAATGAAGATCTAGCTTAGTGTTTGACATATGACGTTCCATAGAGAACGTTTAAGATACGGATCTTTGAAATAAAGGGAAAGATCTGGAAGGAGGAGAAGAGGGATTTTTCCTAAAAAACGGGTTTTTTGCCCGGGATTCTCTTTATAGAATGGGAGAAGTTCCTTCGAGCTAAAAATGAGATGATCAGGACAGAGGATAAACTTTAGTTGGGGAGATTCTAAAAAGATATCCCATTTCTTTTCCTGTTCAAAAGTGGCTAGGTCCATCACACGTGAAGGGGCAAAACAAAGGGAAATTGCTTTAGCCAGGTTATCTAAAAAGGGGCGGTAATTTGAGCCCTGGAATAGAATGGGGATGTCAGGGACTCGAGATTTTTCGCTCCAAGCATTTTTGACTCTTCGTGCCTTTTCATCTGGAATTGGAGTTTCATGAATATATAAATCAGGTGAGATTGTTTTTAGGAGAGATCCCATTTTATTAGATGTTGCACTTGAAGGAAGAGAAGGAGGATGCAGCTCTAAGGAAGCCTTTTTTTTCTTTTCAACTTCTTTGGGAGGAGAAGGTTGCGTAACTTTTGAGGGTGGTTGAGGTTTCAGCTTGGGCTTAATGATCGGAGGTGGTGGGAGCGGCTCAGGTTTGTTCGTAGGAGCAAGACCCTGAATGTAGGCAATGGTGTTGTCAATTAGCTGTAAGTAAGTTTCTGTAATCATATCTGCTTATTAAACCAGATTGTGCCTAGCGAATCAACGATAGGAAAAAAAATCTGCTAAATTAACTCTAGAAGGAAACGTCAAAGTGGGTTAGGTTTGCATAAAGGTTTTTATTGACTACCGAGTAGGTTAGATTTGGCTATGAAAAAGTATCTATGTATCTTTTTTTGTATTATTCACTTTTTCCTGTTTGCAACAAGCGGAACATGGAATACGACAACTGGAGGAAATTGGACTGATACTGGAAATTGGGCAGGAGGAACTGTTCCAAATGCAATAGATGATGACGCGACATTTAATACTGCATTTGTTGCTAATACGACGATTAATCTCGATCAAGACATTACACTAGGAGCTCTTGATGTTGATCTTACAGCAGCAGCTGGCCCGTTTACGATTGATAGTAGTCAGCTCGTTTTTAGAACTTCCTCTGGAAATGCAAGTTGTACAGTGACTAATCCAGGCGGTCTTGATTTTACGGTTTAAAGTGAAGTTTCTTTTAGAGAAAGTACAGATATTACTGTTACTGGAGGAGGACCGGTAGACTTACTTATCACTGGACAAATTACAGGAGGATCAGGGTTTATCAAAAAAGGCTCCGGGGTGATGCAGACTCAAGGCATTGTTAGGAATGGCTCTTCAGGAATAACTGTCTTAGAAGGGACTCTTAACCTTAATACATCGGGTGGAGATGGAGTCTCTAACCTGAAGATACAAGGTGCTACAGCAGTAGTAAGATATTTGCAGTTTGGCCAAATTGGCGACCAGTTAAACATATTAGTGGATGCTGGGACCTATGATCTAGGTGGTTTTTCACAAGGATGCAGGACTCTCACTTATAATGGAGGGAATATTATCAATTTTTCACAAGGGATTAATTGTAATGGCACTGATACTACTTTGACTATGCGTAACACTAGTTTAAGTGGACCTTTGCAAATTAGTCTTGCAGGAGCCACTGTCAGGTTTGATGCGACAAACAATGGCACTGCTTTAATTGATGGAACTCTCGTTTTAGGTAGTGGAGGTCAGGTCAAGTTTGATATTGATAATGGAGGAGCTCTAACCGATATGCTCATTCAAAGTGATATATCAGGTGGAGGTATCGAAAAAATTGGTCTTGGGACATTAGTATTAGAAGGAGCAAACACTTATTCAGAAGGAACCACAATTAATGCAGGCACACTTGGATTGGGTGGAACAGGAACACTTTTGTCAACGGGGCCTGTTGAAGTAGGAGGAGGAGCGACTTTTGACATATCAGCAAGTGCGATTAGTCATACAATAGGAGACCTATCAGGAGCAGCAGGTAGCCAAATTTCATTAGGTGCAAATCAACTTACATTTGGAACGAGTAATACAACTGCTCAAATATTTGCTGGCGCCATCAGTGGTGCTGGAGGCATTGTTAAACAGGGGTCAGGAATAGCGATCTTTTCTGGAGCCAATACTTATGGGGGAGCAACAGCAATCAATGGAGGAACACTCAACGTTACGGGAAGTATTGGAGGAAGTACAACCAATGTCAATGCAGGTACGATTCTTAACGTTGCGGGCACAGTCTCAAGCACTACCACCAATGTTAATAGTGGAGCCCTTCTAACAGGGACTGGAACGACAGGGACATTAAATAACTCCGGAATAGTGAGCCCTGGAAATTCTATTGGAACAATCACAATTATTGGGAATTATACTCAAAATCTTGGAGCTGATCTAGCGATTGAAATCAACGATGATGGAACCTCAGACAGACTTGATATTACCGGCAATGCAAGTCTTGCAGGAACCCTGACCTTAACACCACAGACTGGAGTTTATGCAGCAAACTCTCTATTTAGATTTATGAATTTTGCATCGAGAGCAGGGAGCCTCACTTTGATAGATAATTCCTCTTTAGGTTTTTCTATTTTCTATGGACCGACATTTGGAGAATTAGTCAACTTTGTTGCTGGAGCAGTTCTTCCTGTTCCTAAACGACTATTAAAAGGCAATCCTCTTGCAGTAGCGGACTATTTATTCTGCTTAGGTCATTTTCCTTCCAATCCAGACCTACTAAAGGTCATGCGTGCACTTGTCGACGTGGCTCCAGCAGATTTTGCTAAAGACTTAGTAAAGTTAAGCCCGATTCAATTTGGAGCTCTTCCTTTAGCTAACTTGCAAAGCCATCGCCTTGTAAGTGATGTCATTGTGGAAAATACAGAAAAATTCTATTGGTGTGATCCCTGTAATACTCAGGAGTCTACTAGTGAAAAGTGCAAGAACGAAAAGAAGAGAACCTCTATTTGGATTGCTCCTATCGGGGATTACTATGAACAAGATGGCATCAATAAACGACCAAGTCAGGACTGGGCTGACCGACAAATTGGTTTTGATACCTACTCTGTCGGAGTTGGACTGGGTGCGAGCCATCTTTTCTTTGATTGCTTTCATGTCGGTGGGGGACTAGGCTATACCTATTCTCATATCGATTGGGATAAAAGCAGAGGAGATGGTCATTGGAACTCTATCTACTTTGGACCCTCACTTGGGTTTAGTAAAAGCAATGGTTATGTCAATCTACTCCTATTAGGCTCTTATAACTACTACCATATTGATCGAAATATCCACTTTTCAGGATTGAGCAGGACGGCAAGTAATAAGCACCATAGTTACGATATTCTTGCAAGAGTGGATGGAGGCTATAAGTTTCGTATCAATACTGGAGGAAACCTTGGTTACTTTTATCTCTTGCCTGAAGCGCGCATCAGCTATTTAAACATCTTTGAAGAGAGCTATAGAGAGTCGGGAGCTGATAGCATTAACTTAGCTGTTGATAGCAAATACTCGGCGTTTTTACAGCCAACGGTTTTAGTAAAGTTTTTGCGCGACTTTTATAGACCAGGATTTTGTGTGACTCCAACAATTCAAATCGGTTGGATCTCTAACATCCCTCTATCTTCTGGAAACTATCAATCCAAGTTCTATGGGCAGTCAACATGTCAGCCTCATTTTGTTGTTAAAAGCTATCATGATACGACCAACCAAATGACAATTGGAGGAGAAGTTGTTATTAGGACAGATAGCAACTGGATCGTTGAGGTCGGTTACAAAACAGACTTTTTTGATAATAGCTTCGTACAGAACTGGAAGCTGAAGCTCGAGAAGCGCTTTTAGACTGAAAACAACGCATCGACATAGCTTTCAGAGTCAAAGGGAATGAAGTCGTCTTCTTTTTCTCCAATTCCAATGTAGCGAACAGGGATTCCCATCTGATGATAAATGGATAGGATGATTCCTCCTTTAGCAGATCCATCAAGTTTGGTAAGGATGAGACCCGTTAGAGGAGTAAACTGGTTAAATATTTTGGCTTGGTCAATGGCATTTTGCCCCGTTGTTGCATCGAGGACAAGGTAGATTTCATGAGGGGCTTCAGGAAGAACCTTTTGCGTCACACGGGTGATTTTAGCCAACTCTTCCATCAGTTCTGTTTTAGATTGGAGACGGCCAGCTGTATCGGCAATAACAGTATCAACACCTCGGGCTTTTGCGGCGGTAAGGGCATCGAAGATGACAGCTGATGGGTCACCTTTTGGCTTTCCTTTGACGCAATCGATTTTCAGGCGTTTTGACCAAATATCTAGTTGTTCAATGGCTGCAGCACGGAAGGTATCAGCTGCTGCTAAGAGGACTTTTTTCTTATCCTGTTGAAAGAGACGAGCTAACTTGGCACATGAGGTTGTTTTTCCACTTCCATTTACTCCAACGATGAGAATCATCTGAGGGGTATCTGCTTCAGGATCTTTACCTGTTACCGATGGAGGCTTTTGGAGAATCTCCTGGGCATGGTCTTTCATAGCTTCAATTAGCTGCTTTGAATTGCTTCCAGGATTTTTTCTAGAAAAACGACGAATATGTTCAACAAAATCGGTTGCAAGGGCACTTCCCAGATCTGCCTCATACAGAATCTGTTCAAGCTCATCTAAGGTTTCTTCATCGAGGGGCTTTCCAAAAAGATCACGAACCTTTTCTCCTAAGATTGAACGAGTTCGAGAAAAAGCGCGGCGGATTTTACTAAGTCCCGATTTGAGTAGACCAAAGACCATTTTTATGTCCCTTTTTCGTTGAATATAATCGAAGTGTACCACATATAGAAATTAGGGGATAGAGACCTTCTCTGATCCTGAATAACCTGAGTTTTGGGGTTTTCCTTTAGAGAATCTGAGGCTCAATAAGAAAAACAAAGCTCAGGTTAATAATGATATAAATCCTTGAGGACTCTATGAATACGCATGAATATCAGGCTAAGGAGATTCTAAAAAAATATGATATGCCAATTCCAGCATTTGGAGTGGCTGCGACGGTGGGTGAAGCGGAGCAAGTCGTTCAGTTTTTAGGGCTCAATCAAGCTGTGGTGAAGATCCAAGTTCATGCGGGCGGCCGGGGAAAGGCTGGAGGAGTCAAGTTCGCAAAATCGAAAGAAGAAATTGTCAAAGTCTGTAAAGACCTTATTGGGATGAAGATGGTCAATAATCAAACGGGTCCTCAGGGGATTATTGCTCAAAAAGTGCTGATTACGGATCCTGTTGATATTGCCAAAGAATACTATCTTGGGGCAATTATTGATCGGGAAAATGCCGTCCCTATTCTGATTGCTTCTCCAGAAGGAGGGATGGAAATTGAAGAGGTTGCAGAAAAAACTCCTGAAAAGATTTTGAAGTTGCCAATTCAAATGGATGGAAAAATCCGTCCCTATCACCTTGTTCGCCTTGCGAATTTTATGGGCTGGAAGGGAGAGACAGCAAAACAGGGCATAAAAGCAGCAAGAGCATTAGGAAAAGCGTTTATCGAAACAGATGCGGATCTACTTGAGATTAATCCTCTTGTTGAAACACCCGATGGAGATATTTGGGCAGTAGATGCCAAACTTAGCGTTGATGATAACGCTCTATTTCGCCAAAAAGAAATTGCGAACTTTTTCGATCCAACACAAATTTCTAAAAATGAAGTGGCTGCTAAAGAACACGATTTGGCTTACATCTCGCTTGAAGGGAATATTGGTTGCATGGTCAATGGAGCGGGGCTGGCGATGTCGACAATGGATATTATTCATCATTATGGTGGAAAACCAGCTAACTTTCTCGATGTAGGAGGAGGAGCAACCAAAGAAAAAGTTGCGGAAGGATGTAAGATCATTTTAGCCGACCCCAATGTCAAAGCGATTCTCGTGAATATTTTTGGTGGAATCATGAACTGTGCTACGATTGCCGAAGGTGTGATTGCTGCTGCAAAAGAGTTGGGGATTAAGGTGCCGCTGATTGTCCGTTTGGAAGGAACGAATGTTGAGCAGGGCAGAAAGATTCTAGAGGAATCGAGTCTTAAAATTATCTCAGCAACTGGCATGGCCGATGCTGCTGAAAAAGCTGTTGAATCAATAAAATAGGGAAGTAGGATGGCAATTTTCGTCAATAAACAAACGAAGGTCATCACACAAGGAATTACAGGGAAGTCTGGGCAATTCCATACAGAGCAGTGTATTGCATATGGATCGAAGTTTGTTGGAGGTGTCACTCCCGGTAAAGGTGGGCAGGAAATTTTCAATATTCCGATCTTTGATACAGTGGTTGAAGCAAAAGAGAAGGTCAATCCTGACGCGACGATGATTTTTGTCCCCCCACCTTTTGCTGCTGATTCGATTTTAGAAGCAGAAGATGCAGGGATCCCTCTTATTATATGTATTACAGAAGGAATCCCTATTCAGGATATGATCGAAGTCTCACGTGTGATGAAACTTTCAAAAAAGTCGAGACTTGTGGGGCCTAATTGTCCAGGAGTGATTACACCAGATGAATGTAAAATTGGAATCATGCCTGGGTATATTCATAAGAAAGGAAAAATTGGAATTGTTTCAAGGTCTGGAACATTGACATATGAAGCCGTATGGCAGACAACGCAAAATGGATTGGGACAAACAAGTTGCGTTGGGATTGGAGGAGATCCACTCAATGGAACAAACTTTATTGATGTGTTAAGTGAGTTTGAAAAAGATCCTGAAACGAAAGGGATCTTTATGATTGGAGAAATTGGGGGAAATGCTGAAGAAGAAGCTGCAGAATGGATCAAACAAAACTGTTCAAAACCTGTTGGCGCTTTTATTGCAGGGGTAACAGCACCTCCCGGCCGTCGTATGGGACATGCTGGAGCGATTGTTTCTGGTGGAAAAGGAACTGCACAGAGTAAGATGGATGCTTTGAAAAGTGCAGGGGCTATTGTGGCAGAGTCTCCGGCAGAGATCGGGGAAACGATGGCAAAAGCAATGAAAGGTTAAGAATGCTCCGGATTCCCGGGAAAATACCAATTGCAATTTCTCCTTTTTTTTGGGTGACAGCTGCACTCATTGGCTGGATCAACAGTATGGGTTCAGGAAGTCCTTTTTTACTCACAGTTATTTGGATGTTTGTCATCTTCATCTCAATCATTGTTCATGAGTTTGGACATGCGTTAACTTCTCGCTTTTTTGGGCAATCCCCTCACATTGAACTGGTGGCTTTTGGAGGGGTGACTTATCAAGAAGGACGCCGCTTACGGGGATGGCGGGAATTTATTGTCATTCTCAATGGGCCCATTTTTGGTTTTTTACTTTTCCTTGTGACTTTGCTACTTCTCAATTCGGGGTGGTTTCAAGGTGCTGTGGCTCTTGCCATGCTTCAGATTTTTGTTTGGGTGAATTTATTCTGGACAGTTGTGAATTTACTTCCTGTGATGCCTCTAGATGGAGGGCAACTCCTTCGCGTGATTTGTGAGTCCATTTCACGTGGAAAAGGGTTAAGGTATGCTCTCTTTTTGAGCATGATCATTTCTGCTCTTTTTGCTTGCTACTTTTTCTTCATTGGTTACTTCTTAATCGGAGCGATTTTCTTTCTTTTTACTTTTCAGAACTTTGCCTCGTGGCGTCGTGTAAGGGTGATGACAGACCAAGATCAAAATGATGATTTAACTCTTGAACTCAAAGAGATTGAAGAACTTTTGGCAAACGATCGCAAACATGCTGCGCTACCTCGACTTGAAGATATTAGAAGAAAAGCCAAAAAGGGGCTCATCTACAACTTAACGACACAGTATTTGGCTGCTTTTCGAGCAGAGGAAGGAAATTTTCAAGAGGTTTACAATCTTTTAGCACCGATTAAAAAACATCTTTCTGCCGAGTCTGTGATTCATCTCCATCGAGCAGCTTTTGAAATGAAAGACTATCCCCTTGTAGTAGAGCTTTCAGGAACAACCTTTCAATACTTTCCTGATCCTGACATCGCTTTGCACAATGCCGAGGCAAGTGCTGCTTTAAAGCAAGTTGAGCCAACAATCGGCTGGCTTAAAGCCGCACGCAAATGCGGAATTGATAATCTCCAAGCAGTGATTGAAAAAGAAGTTTTTGCTTCAGTACGAGAAACTTCAACTTTTCAAAACTTTTTAAAATCACTTTAACCCTATGCTAAGGGCATTTTCTGCGTTTTTTATTTCAAAAAAACTGTTGATGATACAATATGTTGCATGAATATTTCAACATATTGTATGTGTTGAGTGTAAGGACGACATTATCTAAAAAGATTGGATGTATGATAGGGGATAGCGACACCTAAATACGGGCAAAAAGGGTGAATATAATGAAAGGGTCTTTTTTTAAGAGTATAAAGCAGCACTCTCAGAACGTTCAAGAATATAAAACAGCATTAAGAGTTGGAGGGGTTCAACCCTTTAGTGCGATCGATTATCCTGGGCATCTTTCGACGGTGATTTTTTGCCAGGGGTGTTCATGGAGATGTCGGTACTGCCAAAACGCTCATTTGCGATCTTTTAAGAAGCCTTCTGAGCTTCATTGGAATGAGATCATTGACTTTTTAAAAGGCCATCAAGACTTAATTGAAGGAGTTATATTTAGTGGGGGAGAACCTTTGCTGCAACCTCATTTGCTCAAAGCGGTTCAAACAGTGAAAACAATGAACTTTAAAGTCGGATTGCACACAGGGGGAATTTCATTAGAACGGTTCAAAACAGTTCTTCCTTATCTTGACTGGGTAGGACTTGATGTGAAGGCACCAATTGAAAAATATAAGAGTGTGACTAAAGTTTCAAAAAGTGGAATCCCGACGTGGAATTGTGTGCAAGCGCTTCTTGAAAGTCAGACATCAAGTGAATGTCGAACCACTGTTCACCCTTTGCTCCATTCAATGGAAGATATTTGGAGTATAGCTGAGACGTTGCATCAGATGGGGGTGCGCCACTATGCTATTCAACTCTTTCAAGAAAAGGGGTGCCTTGATAAAGAACTGATTCAAGATCAGACACAACTTCCTTTGGACGCAAACTTTTATGATGAAATGAGCGAGCTTTTTGATTCCTTCATCATTCGTTAGTTATCAATCTAGGACTTGAGAGGAGTTAAGAAAAGGCCGTTTTTGCGGGTCAGGTTGGTGTCCTCCATACCTGAAGAGTCGGAAGATATTATTCATATTGATGAAAGGAAGTGTGGCCAATTCATTGGGGATAAAAAATAGATTGCATCCCGATGAGTCTGCGTAGATGAGGCTGTAACCTTTTTTGCATCCCAAATTATAGAGTGCGGTAATATTTGCACCAAAATATCGTGTGTGATCCCATCGAAAGTCTGGGCTGTAGGGGATGACGACATCGTGTGGGGGGTGCGTAGTTTCCATTGTGTTCGATGACGAGTAATCTAGGACGATATTTTTCATCTAGAGCTTTCCAAATGTAAAAATCATTTCCATCAATATCGATAACTAGAAGATCTAAATCATAAGGGACATTGTAAAGTTCGAAAAGCTCGTTGATGTTTTCAGCTGTGATATGATGTTTATGAAGATTAATTGAGAGATCCTCATAGCCACAGTCCATTAAGAGGCCCGTCCATCCTTTTGCTTCTCGCAGGTATTTTGTGTTACTATAAGCGTGCCCATCCATTGCACCAAATTCGACATAGTATCTGAAAGAGGTTCCAATAAGATTGAAGATTTGTTCAATGACTCCGTCTTCTCCAGTTTGGCAGTAGACTTTCCTTTCGTATTGCCTTAGATCGATGTCACCTGCTTGAAGAGCTAGTCCAGAAAAGAGAAATAGTACTAGAAAAATAACTTTTCGCATCATCTTGGTGCTCCAAAAAATTACTGGTATTGTTTTTAGTTTACCTTTGCTTATTCAATAATTAAGTCAAAAATATTAAAGTCATCATCATGAAAGTTATAATAACTAATCACTCTAAATGTTAAAGGAGAGAATCTATCTTTCATTTTTTCTAAGTCATACCACTCCATCCAAGGAGCTCCTCCATCAGTTTTAGCTCCCCAGTCTTCAAATGGCATCGAACCTTCTCTTTCCCATCGTTCTTTGGGGTAGCATAACTCGATCCATCTACCTTTAGGTTTAAGATGTTTGGCTAGTTCGAGTGTTTCATCTTTGATGATAGAAAAAGGTGCATTAATCAAGGACCCAATACAGAAGATGAAGTCAAAATTCGAATCCAACTTTTTAAGAGATTGAAGGTCCTCCATATAAAAAAAATCGACATTTTTTAGACTAAGCAAATTGCAAATGCGCTTAACGACTAAAAGGTTTTCTTTGACAATATCAAGGAACGTCACTTGGGCTCCTTGTTGAGCAAGAAAAATCCCAGTTACACCTATTCCTGATCCAACATCTAATACTTGTTTGTCTTTAACAACATTTTTGTAAGATTGATAAGAGAGGCCATATGCAGCTAAAATTTCCACTCCTTCATTGTAAAACCCTAATAGCTCTTCATCTGAGCATTTTAGTAAATCAAAACTAGTCCTACGCTCTTGACCAACAGGTATTTCATTCCATTTTTCTCTTAAATCTTTGAAAAGTTGTTTATCATCAACTTGCGCTCCGTAAAATTTTGAGGGATAAAAGGAATAGGACATGAGAAAAAAAGCAAAAAGGATCCTGAAGATTATTTTTTGAGGGTTCATCGTCAATTCCAAATATGTATGTAAATAGATAATTATAAAAAGTAGAGGTTTTTTCGAAAATTTGCAATACCTTTTGTATTCAGAACCAGGCAATTAACTAGGGTTTTTCATACTTGAACGTTTTCAGCTATAAGGCGAATTTATCTCGCCAAGCAGAATGGATCATTGCTTCTTTAGGTTTATCGATGTCGCTCTTTAGATAGACAAAGAGGACAGTATCGAACGCATCAGGGTGCTTTTCAACATAGGCTTTGACCGTTTCAAAAGCAATGGCTTGTGCTTCATCAAAGGGGTAACCAAAGATTCCGACTGAAATAGCTGGAAACGCAATTGACCGAATTCCTTTGGAATACGCAGCTGCTAAAGAGTTTTTGTAGGCATTAGCAAGAAGGGTTTTTCTATCGGCTGTTCCTGCTCGGGGGCCGACAGTATGCACAACGTGTTTAATTGTAGGTTGTCTCAGGGTAATTTTAAATGAAGGGGTCACGACCGCTTCACCTATACAAATGCGATCTGAGCTACTTCCTTTTAGTAAGGGGACTTTTTCGCATGCTTTTTTCAGTTCGCCTCCTGCTTCCTCATGGATAGCTCCATCTATGCCACCTCCACCGAGGAGGGATTCATTTGCAGCATTGACTATTGCTTCGACAGGTTGATCCATGATATCGCCGATGACAGGTTTAACCTGAGTTTTATTCAAGGTTAGACCTTGTGGAAGGATAGGTTTGACTGAAGGTTGAGGTGTTTGTTTAAGAGGGGCTTCTTTTTGGATTGCTTTCTTAGTTGTTGAAAGGAAAGCAAGGTTGGATTTTCTAGAAGATAAAAGTAGAGATTTGGCTGTCTGAAGAGCTGTTTCACTTATGAAGCTTGTAACAAAAAGATTAAAAAGAACACTTTGTGTTGGCATTAGGTGTATGCGTGCCAATAGAGGAGCTGCAGAGGGAGATGTGAGGGCAAAAAAACAGATGGCAAGCGTTGCACCGGTCATGAGGACTTGATGAAAGGCTTTTTCTTCAATCCCTATTCTGGCAGAAATAACTTTTTGAAAGGCTCCAATCCCTAGATTCATGGCTGCTACAATTTGCGCACTTTGCTTTAGATTAAAGGGAACAAATACTTTTGAAATGAGAGCACCTGCACCCGCGCCAACCACAGAGTGTGAGATTAAATCGAACACTGGAGTTCGACGATTCGTTGCAATAATTGTTTCCAAAGCAGTCTCCTAGATTGGAAAAAATAATAGCAGAAAAAGTGATAAAATGAAAACTTACATTAAATGATAGAATTTATTGACTTGAAAAAAGATATTTTTAAACTAGAAGGCATTTTTAATGGTTAACAAATGGAGGAATAGAAAATGTTGTTAGATTTAGGTTGTGCTGCCTATTCAGCTTATAGTGCATACACGAATCGTCCATCAAAAACCTTCGATGCTCAAACGTTCATTAAAGGGGACAAAAGCTCACGTGCTGAAGAAATGGAAAAAATCAATAGCGCTCTTTGGAAAGAAGCTGCTTATTTAGGCTGGCAAATTGTTGCGGCTGGTGTTGGCCTATATTGCTCTTTTAGTAATAGGCACAATATACCCTGAAGTGCAGCCATTTACTGGAGCTGAGTATGGACTGCTTACCAATATCGTTGCTATACCTGTTGTAGGTATGACGGGACTATTGGCTTTAGGAGCAATTAGCTTCTTGATTGTTGGTAGATTCTTAACTATAGGAGCGCTTGTTCACTTAATTATTAAGGGAGGGGATCTGCTTATATTGAAAAGTCACTATCACTTTATGAATGACAATAATGTATCTGTGGTTGTCCTCCAAAATGCACAGGAAAGAGCTGCAAATGCAAGTTAGTGGGACTTTGTTGAGCACAAGGCGATAAAGCGTTGATAGTCTTTGGGAATGCCAATATCAATAAACGGTTTCTCAAATGCTTTTCCAAAGCATCTCCCTTGATGAATGAGTATTGGAAGGAGCTCTTTTTCAAGTGATAAAGATTCACCTTTAAAATCAGTAAAGAGATTTTTTTGAAAGAGATAGCACCCTCCATTAATCAAAGATGAAGTTGGGTCTCCAAGCTTCAGAATTTGTCCTTTATCTGAAAGGATGATTCCATCGTAACGGGTATTTTTCTCGGCTTGATAAAGAGCAAGCATGCAATCACCGTTCAAGGCAAACTCTTTGAGGGGGATTTGGAAAAGTGTATCGCCATTCAAAACTAAAAAAGGATTTTTCGGATTATGGAGATGGTGCAGAGCATGGAGCAAAGCTCCGCCTGTGCCAAGAGGTATTTTTTCAATTGCGTAATCAATGGGGATGTCTTCAAAAGCTTTGCCATAAGTATTGATCACTTTTTCATGAAGATAGCCAACAGAAAGGATAAAATGGGTTACACCTTGGCTTTTCCAGTAAGACATGAGGTAAGAAAGGAAGGGCTTATTGTGCACAGGGGCGAGAGGTTTGGGAAGATTAGGACAAACAGAGCGAAGGCGTGTACCAAGCCCTCCGGCTAAAATGATTGCTTCCATTTTTATACTAATGCACTTGTAACTTCGTTGATTACCTTGTGAAACCTTTCAATTTCTGGGCGGATGTCGCAAGGATGGTTGCCGACAAAAAAGCCGCGATCGTGGGCGATATTTGCGTTAATGATTTCGTGTGCAGTGGTGTAGTTGCAATGCTGGATCACATCATGACGGAGAAAGTTTCCTCCTGTGATGATGCGAAACTGGATCCCATTTTCTTTTAATGTTTGTAAAACGTCTTCTCTTGAGATGGGAAGATCGGGATGGAGAATGAGAGTGAATGAGAAAGAAGAGCTAGTACCATTTTCTTGTTGGATGATGAACCGTTCATCACTGGAGAAAAGGGATTTCCAGAGCTCGGCATTTGTGCGACGTATTTCAACAAACTGATCCAGCTTTTTAAGTTGCTCTAGTCCAATAGCTCCTGAAAATTCAATGGGGCGTACATTATATCCTGGAACAATAAAACGGTAGGCTTCAAAAAAATCATCTGGGTTTTTTTCATAGATAGGAGAAGAGTCTGGAAGGTGGCGTGTCCACCCATGAGAGCGTATTGATAGCATGAGGTGATAGAGCTCTTCATCATTGGTTAAGCAGATCCCACCTTCGATTGTTGAGATGTGGTGGGAGAAAAAGCAGCTGAAAGTTCCTATGTCTCCAAAAGTGCCGCAGTTTTTTCCATTCAGAGTTGCTCCCATCGACTCACAGTTGTCTTCAAAAAAAATGAGATTGTGCTCATCACAAAAAGTTCGCATCACATCGAGGGCGCAAGGGTTACCAAGAATACTCACTCCAACTAAGGCTTTTGTTTTTGGTGTCAAGGCTGCTTTTAGTTGTTTCACATCCATGTTCAGTGTTTTGAGTTCGACATCGACAAAACGGAGCTTTAGCCCATATTGCATAAGAGGGTAATAGGTTGTTGACCAGGAAATGGCTGGAACAATAACTTCATCTCCAGGCTTGAGAGGGTTTTCTTTTTTAAAAGAGAGAGCAGCCACTGCGATCAAGTTAGCAGAAGATCCAGAGTTCGTCATCACGGCAAAACAACTGCCCATTTTATCTGCAAAAGTTTTTTCGAAAGCTTCAACGTAGGGACCCATTGTAAAGCGCCCAGAATCGATCACTTTTTGGATAGCTTCCTGTTCTTCTGTTCCCCAAGAGTTATAAGAGAGCTCATAGGTCATTTGATCAAATCCTGGATAGCCTGTTTCATGGTTTCTTGGTTAGGGTAATAGAAGTTCTCCAAGACATTTCCTGCAGGGGAGGGGCAGTCAGGGAGTCCAATGCGTTTGATAGGTTTTTTGAGAAAGGAAAATCCTTTTTCTGCAATGAGACATCCAATTTCAGCTAAAACCCCTCCAGTGGTCCATCCTGTATCGACAATCAGTAATTTACCTGTTTTAGCAACCGATTCTAGAATGATGTTTTCATCAAGAGGTTTGAGGGTTCTGAGGTCGATTACGTCTGCCTGAATGCCTCTTTCTTGTTTGAGTTGTTTAGCTGCTGTCCAAGCAAGATCGATGGCATGAGAAGTACCGACAATCGTGCAGTCACTTCCGGTTTGACGCAAGATTCCTTTTCCTATTGGGATTTTGTAAGGCTCTTTGGGAACAACTCCCTCACGACGCATCAACCATCGGTGCTCAAAAATAAGAACGGGGTTATTGTCTTCGATTGCAGAAATCATTAAGCCTTTTGCATCATAAGGTGTACTTGGCATGATAATTTTAATTCCAGGAACACCCAATAGAAGTCCTTGGATTGCTTGAGAATGTTGAGGCCCTGATCCCCATCCACGTCCAATAGCAGACCAGATCACAAGGGGAACATGATTTTTTCCATTGTCCATCCAATGAATTTTACTTCCATGATTGACAATTTGGTTAAAAGCAAGGAGAAGAAAGTCGGGTCGATTGTGAAAATAGACAGGACGCATTCCCGACATTGCTGCCCCATTACAAATGCCAGTCATTCCTTCTTCAGAAACAGGTGTGTCAAACACACGCAGGTCACCATACAGTTCTTTAAATCCTTTTGTTACACCAAACATGGCTCCAGGATCATCCACACCTTGACCTAAGAGGAAAACACTTTTATCTGTCTCCATCTTATAGGAGAGAGCTTCGTGCAAGGCTTGAACGTAACTGATGCTGCGCCCCTGAGTCTCACACGGAACTAAAGAAGCATTTTGCTGCACAAGTTTTTCATCCCAAAGCATCCATATCCTCCGAGTAGACGTGTGTGAGAAGGTCATTTTCAGTTGGGAAGGGACTATTCAGAGCATGCGTAAACCCAGCATCGATTTCTTGCGTAATTTCATCGGTCATTTGCTCTTTTTCTCGTGTATTGAGAAACTCAGAATCGATAAGAACAGTTTCTAACATAGAGAGAGGATCGACATTTTTCCATGCAGCAAGTTCATTTTTATCTCGGTATCCCAAATGGGTATCTTCCTTGGCTCCGTGGTGGCCTCGCCAACGGTAAGCGTGTGCTTCAATAAAGGCTGGGCCATGTCCCTGTTTGATAAAGGTGAGTGCTTCTTCTGTAGCTTGATGCATGGCTAGAACATTGGTGCCATCAACAGCATAGCTTTTGAGACCAAAAGCTTCAGCTTTTTTTATAATTTCAATGCCAGCAGGTTGACGGTAATTAATCGGAGAGCAGACAGAGTAATAGTTGTTTTCACAGATGTAGAGGATAGGAAGGTTTTTGAGTTTTGCAAAATTCAAACTTTCCCAAGAGACACCTTCTTCAACTGCAGCATCACCAATATAAACGACAATGATACGATCATCTTTTTGTTGTTTAGCAGCAAGGGCAGCACCCGTTGCGATAGGAATGATGCCGGCCACAATCGCGGATGAGCCTTCCATACCCACAGCTTTATCAATTAAGTGCATCGATCCCCCACGGGAAGCAGCGCACCCATTCTGGCGACAATGCAGTTCACTTAGCATGGCATTTAAGTTTCCCCCTTTAGCAAGGTAGGGACCATGTGTGCGGTGTCCACAAAAGACTTTGTCTTTTTGTCTTAATGGATAGCAGCTGCCGACGCTAATTGCTTCTTGGCCGATACATAAGTGAATGGGTGATTTCATATGATCTTCATGATAGCGATCAGCAATCGCCTCTTCGATGAGACGGATGCGTAGCATGCTTTTGTAAAAGATCTTGAGATCATGCGGCTCATAATGGGGCATAAGTTCCAGCAAGCCTGTGATCCCTTTTCCTTGATAAGGGTAATCAACCATGGAAAGTATCTTACAAGATGAGTGATTTAAATTTGGAGAGCTAATTCTCTTTCGCGGTCAAAAAGAAGATGACTTCCGTGATCTTCGAATTCAAATGGGATGTGGCAAAGCTTTGGGATATTGGAAAGAGCTTGTTTGACATGGGGTTGCAGCTCGGGTGGAACAAAAAGTAGCATGAAACCACCGCCTCCTGCTCCTAGTATTTTACCTCCAATCGCTCCGGCGTTTTTGGCTCGGGAGTATATCTGATCAATTGCATCATTTGAGATTTTGTCTGAAAGCCCTTTTTTGAGCTCCCAAGCTTCATCGAGCAGTTCCCCAAACCAAATAATATTAGATGTTCTGTCTTGGAGTTTTTCTGAGGCTTCATCGACCATTTCGCGTAGACGGTGCAACCGGCTTGCATTTTTTTTGAAGTTAACGACTTTTGACTTAGCAACATCTGATGCAAAACGGGTGTAACCTGTGTAGAATAGCATCAAGTGGTCTTGCAACTCAGTAAGGCGAGAAGAGAAAACAGGTGCAACATCAATGGCTCCATCGGGGAAAAAGTCAATGCGGTTGAAACCTCCATGAGCTGTGAGAGTTTGGTCTTGGAATCCAACAATTTCTTGAAGTTGATTCTGCTCGATATGGATGGCAAGCTTGGCAAGTTCCATGGGCTCGAAGGAGTCTTTTCTTAAATGTAGGAGAGCATTTAGCAGTCCGACTGTGAAGGCCGAGCTCGAACCAAGTCCTGCTCGAGCAGGTAAATCAGCGTCATGGTGGATTTCAAGGCGATCATTTTGAAAGTCAAGGTAATTTAAAACTGCTTTTACAACAGGGTGCTTGATGTCTTCAATTGCCTGAGTGGACTCTGTTTGTGAGTAGACAATCCGGTAATTGTGATCGAAAATAGGGGGAAGATAACGACAGCTAATGTAACAATATTGGTTGATTGTTGTTCCGATCACTGCACCACCATGCTCATGGACCCATGAAGGGTAATCGGTACCACCACCAAAAAAAGAGATCCTGAAGGGAGTCTTCGAAATAATCAGAAGTCCAACTCCATTTTTATATTTTGGAGCATATTAATGCCTCTTCAACAATCTTACGTTGAAGCTGAATTTTGTTCATCTCTTTAATATGATCGACTACTTGAGTTCCAAATTTTTTCTCAGCGAGTAAAAGGTAATCGGGATCAGAAAAATAAGTATGAAATGCTTGGTCACGGAAAGCTAACACTTCTGCTGCAGTAAGAGTATCTGTGCGAAGGGGCATTGTTTCGTAGGAGTGTTGTGAATAGCCAATCCAATTTTCAGGAAGGTCCCAGCTGTTTTCTAATGCCATTTGATAAAGTTTGGATCCGGGATAGGCCATAGCGCAGTAAAAATTAGCAAACTCACAGCGAGCTTCAAGTGCTAAGTCGAGAGTCTGTTGCATGGTTTCATACGTATCATCTGGAAGCCCGAAAATGTAATTGCCAATTACATTAATGCCGGCATTTTGAATATTTTTTACAACGCGCAAGATATCTTCTGCTCCAAACCGTCCCTTGTCAACCCCATCTCGCACATGTTTACTTCCCGATTCAATACCAAGAGCAAGCCAACGGATGCCAGCACGGTTTAGTCGGTCTAAAAAAGCGTCTTTAACTGTATCGACGCGTGCGTAAGCCCAAATATTAAGTCCATAATTGCGCTCAATCAGTAAATCACAAATGTCCATAACATGTCGTCTATTTAGGACAAACATTTCATCGACGAATTTGATATTTTTTACTCCATAACGATTCACGAGAATGTCAATTTCTTTGATAACGGCTTCAGGTTTCCAGAGTCGGTAAGAAGAACCTCCGAAAGGGGCATTGATGCAACAAAAGCTGCAACGGTAGGGGCATCCAAGTGAAGTATGCAAAGAGGCATAGGGCATGCGCTCTTCGATCCTTTCAAAACAATGCCAATTATGTGCTCGGTATTTTTCCATGGGAAGAAGATCCCAGGCGCCACCTGGCATGGCTTCAGTTAAGTTTTCCAAAAGAGGGCCTTTGGGATTTGAAACTATGCGGCCTTCTTTTTTGTAGAGTAAACTGGGAACACGATCAAAATCATTCCGTCCATTTTGTAGACACTCGTAGACTCCCCAAATGGTTTGTGGACCTTCTTGGGTACAGACAAAGTCGACGTCTTCTTCTTCAAGAGTTTGCTTGGGTAAAGCTGCAATATGAGTTCCGGTTATAAGGATCTGGGCTTGGGGATTCTGCTTTTTAATTTCTCGGCAGGTTTGACTAGCTGCTGGCATGTTTTGTGTTGATGCAGAAGGCTGGAATCCGTAAACCACCATCACAATAAGTTTGGGGTTATAATCTTTTACAAGACGTTCAGCAACTTGCAAAGGGTCAAGGTTGAGAGCAGGAGCATCAATAATTGCAACGGAGGCGCCTTTTTTTCTTACATAGGTTGCAAAAAGAGCTGCAAGAGAAGGTGGTTCTATTGCTGAAATCTCTGTGCCAAGCTCTTGATAAACAGCTTTCATCGCTCCAGGATTAATAAAGACAATATCAATGTTATTCATATTACAGAAAACTCCAAATCTTTGAGCTTTTCGGTTTGCTTCCAATCATACTCAGTTGCACGCGTGATATGCAGGTTATCCTTGTGGCCTTCTTGAATGAGCTCCTTGATTTTTTGATCATCTAAATCTCCCAAATAAAGAAGTTGGATGTGTTGATGAGGGCGCAAAGACATCTTACCTTTCCATAAAAGGAATTCAGAAAAAATGAGCTGGTCTCGTTGAGAGTTGACAATAATGTAATGCTTTTTTTTCTGAGCATATAAACGTGAAACAGCCTCCCACCAAACCATCCGGCCATCTGTGCCTTGGTTTAAGGTTGTCCATTGCTGTTTGGTTTGGGGGAATATTTTCGTAACAGACTTGATCCAGATCGGAAGTTTTTTGACAAATAGAGCATATCCTTTTTGAAAGAGAACGGTGAAAGCAAACTGGAATTTTTTCCATTTCGAAAAATGGTTTGATTCTGGAAGGGGAAAACGATAGGTTTTCTTCGCATAGTCTTTTGAGGATTTTAGGAAGGAGAGTTGTGTCACTTGACGATGAGTTTCATTAACAGCTTGATTCACAATTTCTTCATCTGTGACAGTTTCTCCTTGTTTCAACTTTTGGATAAGGGGATGAGGAACATGAGGTTCAACTCTTCCTGACCAAAGAGCTTCCAAAGAGGTTGTTGATAGGTTGTGTCCATCATGAGGACCTAAATACTCTCCAATTCCATCGGAACCGGGATGCCAAGTATGATAAAGAAATTCGTTTTGATGCCAGACTTCTTCTTTGCCAAGGTTGATGAGTCGAAAAGTTAGGTCATAAGGGCCGCAGATGTGTCCAACAAAGTCAACATGTTCATCGGAGCCTCCAATGGCTAAGTAATCTGCTCTTGTGCAACAAAAGCAACTTCCGTAATTGCGTCGATGCAGCCTGTCTACTTTATCAACAACACCTGTTGTTTTTCCCTCCTGGTAATTGATGCAACCAGGTCCTGTCACTTCTTCAAAGGAAGGGTAACAAAAAGGGTAAAGATCCATGCGATGATTGCGGAATTGATCGAGGTGGAGAACACGGTTAGGATTCTCCTCAAAGAAGTGAAGAATCGATTCAATAAAGGTCGGTTTGACCATAGCATCTGAGTCACAGATCACGATCACATCTCCTTTTGAAAGGATAAAGCCGACATTATACATCAGATGTTTATGATAGTAACTGTCTTTGGGCATATCTAATAAGGCTAAAGAATCGATTTCTTTTTCAAATGCTTTAACGGCATTTGTGAGCTTAGAGTAGTACTCAATCACAACGATTTCGAAAGTATCTCGAGGAACTGTTTGACTTTTGAGATAATGGCAGATGTGGAAGCTATCGCGGACGTTCCAGTCAAGGAGAATAAGACTGATTTTAGGTTTTTCTCGGGTTGATTTTTTTAAGAGCTTAAACATTGGAGTAAACCACATTGCGAATCATATTATACCCTTTCATAAGCTCTTGTATTCCATCATCAAGAGAGAATTTTGGAAAGAACCCTGTTTGCTCTAGCTTTTCATTCGAAACAATGTAGTTCCGTTGGTCTGGATCTTTGCCAATAGGAGCGTTAACAAAGGTGAAAGAAGGGATATGTTTTTTAATTTTTTCACAAAGTTCGTGTTTTGAAAGATTAGCATCAGAGAGGCCGACGTTGTAAATTTCTCCACACATCTGATCAAAATGATCGATTGCGAAGAGAAATGCTTGGCCTACATCACGAACATGAATGAAATTTCGTTTAAAGTGACTTTCAAAGAGGAGAACAGAACGGTCATGCACTGCGCGATAAACAAAGTCGTTAACAAGCAAATCAATGCGCATCCGTGGAGACATTCCAAAAACAGTGGCTAGACGAAAACTGATTGCCCTTGGATGCTCCATGAGGACTTGTTCAACTTTCATCTTTTCCTCAGCATACTGAGAGATGGGGTTTAGCGGAGAGTCTTCAGTGCAGAAATTGTCTTTATCGCCTGATCCATAAGCGCTGTTTGTTGTAGGCATGAGAATCCATTGAGAAGGAGAAAGAGAGGTAATAAGTTCAATTGTGGCGTCATGATTTACAGCTGTTGCAGTGAAAGGGTCTTGTTTGCACAGTGGAGCTCCAACGAGTGCTGCTAAAGGGATCACGACATCAGCCCAAGAGATTAAAGGGTGAAGCACCTCTTTATCTCGCAGGTCGCCTTTAATGATTGAAAAGTTCGGATGGTAGCAGACATGGTTCAAACTGCTTTGACTATACATGAAATTGTCAAAAGCAATAACCTCGAATCCTTTACTGAGTAGTAACGGAGTAAGGACGGATCCGATGTAGCCTGCGCCACCTGTTACAAGGACTTTCATTTTGCTAAACCTTTCTCAAATCGGTACATTTTGTAAATCTCTATTGAGAAAGTCAAGATCTTTTAAGATAAGCTTTTAATTTTTCTAAATGAAGACGAATATAAGTTTCACGCAACGTATGATAGATTAAATATTTCAGTCTAAAAACAAAACTTTGCTGGCTTTTAAAAAACGATGAGAAAAGCAGAAAATAACTATTTTGTCTTTTGATTGGAGAAAGTATTAAAGGTGTTTTGATTTTTTGAATGGCATCTGCAAGGGTTTGAGCTGTTTGTTCCCGTTGTTTCCATAAAGAGTAAAATGTCTGATTGCCTTTTGTACGAGACCGTTTTTGGTAGAGCTTATCTATAGGTGCTTTTCCAACACTAAAATGCATGTGTTCAAAAAAGACCTCTGGAAGGTAAAGAATTCGATCATGACCTTGATCCTTTAAACGAAGAAAGATATCAAAAAGATGGGAGTCAATGCAGTCACCACAGTAGGCGCTTGGATAGGGATCTTGAATGAGATCACAAACGCGTCTTGATAAGATAGGAAAGAGGGGAAAAGAACGATCTTTGTAACCATCTCGTGTATGCATGAGAAAGATACTATCGGAGAAATGTGAGGCTCTTTCAATCAAATGTTTGTCCCAATCCTTAGAACGAATCAAAATATCATCGTTGACAAGCATTAAAATGTCTCCAGAGGCCTTCTTAAGACAGCGCGAATTAAGCGTTCCCATCGAAGCTTGAGGTCCTATAACTTTTTTCAAAGATAAACGAGGATCAGGAGAAGTAAGAGCTTGACTTGCATTATCATCATCGTCAATAGCAACAATCACTTCTACATTTGAGAGATTAGCAGCAGTTTCCACAACAGTTTGCAAAAAGGCTTGCGCTCTAGCAAGCCTTTCTCTGGTGGGCATGAGAAGTGAAATCATGCTCATGTTATTTCGTTGGTTTGATCGAGAAGAATCGAACCATTGAACCATGTTTCACGAGCATCAAAATCGGTTTATTTGGATTGGCATCCTGCAGTGCGTCGTTAAAGTCCTTCACATTCTTCACTTCTTTATGATTAACAGCCATCACAATAAATCCAGGTTTGAGGCCGAGTTGCTCGGCAGCAGAGTTGCGATGAACCTCAACAATGATTACCCCTTTTTCATGAGGCTGCAGACCATACGTATTGATATTGTCTTTGGTGATGTTGTCAACTGTGATTCCCAAAAGCTGTGACGCGGTTTCACTTGATGAATAAGTGCTTTGACCATAGGTACCAAGCACAACGGGAATCGAAAGAATTTTTCCATTTCGGTTAATTGTCAGCATCACTTTTGTATTTGGCTTGAGTAGCATCACTTCGTTACGAAGCGTGGATGGTGTTTTGACCTCATGTCCATTGACGTGGGTAATGATATCGCCTTGCTTGAGTCCCGCTTCAGCTGCAGGAGAACCTTCGACGACATCGACGATCAACGCTCCTTCTGCTTGCTTTAGATTGAAGGCTTCGGCTAAATCACGATCGATCGGTTGCAGAGAAACACCAAGAAAGCCACGTGAAACAGATCCTTTTTCAATGAGCTGCTCTTTAATATTTTTGAGCATGTTACTAGGAATAGCAAAGCCAATTCCCATGTAACCACCCGACCTTGAGACAATTGCAGTATTCATTCCAACCACATTTCCATCGAGGTCGATGAGAGGTCCACCTGAGTTGCCTGGGTTGATAGGGGCGTCAGTCTGGAGAAAATCTTCTAAGTCGGTAATTTGGAGGTTTTGTCTTCCTTTAGCACTGATGATTCCTGCAGTTACAGTCGCTTCAAGTTGAAAGGGATTTCCAACAGCAAGAACCCATTCTCCGACTTCAACGTCGTCGGAGTTTCCAAGTTCTAGATGAGGAAACTTGTTATCGATTACCTCATCAATTTTAATCATGGCAACATCGGTGCGCTCGTCACCACCAATAAAAGAAGCAGAAACTTCTCGCTGCTCTCCATTGTGAAGAAGAACAGTGATTTTCTTTGCCCCTTTCACAACGTGTAAGTTTGTTAAAATGTGCCCAGTGGGAGAAACGATAAAGCCAGATCCTTGACTAACTTGAGGTTGAGGTGCACGTCGGCGATTCGGTGGAGCTCCAAAAAAGCGGTTGAAGAAATCATCATTAAAGAAGTCAAATTGGTCTTGTCCATATTCAGAAACACCTTCTGCTTGAATGTACACGACGCAGGGAGTCGCAGCTTTTGCTGCATCAATAAAGGGACGAGAAAATTCTTTTCCAGTTCCCTGTCCGTATGAAGGGTAGCGTTTTGCAGAGTAGGAACGAGCCACTTGCTTATCATGTTCTTTCGCTTCAAGTGGTAGGGAAGTATTAAGTAATAATATTGATAATAATAGCCCTGGGATCAAACGCATCATTTCTCTTTCTCCTGTTACATAGTAGTCATTATAGAAATACACCCCATTTCAGAGCAACTTCTAACAAGGTTTGACTTGGAATGATCACACCGAATACGTCATGTGTGGTTGTGTTTGCGAACTGCATCCCAATCACCTTTCCTTCTAAGTTTAAAAGGGGTCCACCAAAGTCGCCGGGATTGAAGGGAAAGTCAACAAGTAAATAGTCTTTTTCCATTTTTTTCTCTAGGCACGCAACGATACCTTTTTTTACTGTGACCTCAGTTTGAAAAGGAATTCCTGCGCTTAAAACCCATTCTCCAATTTGGAAAGATGTTTCTAGTTGCAGTCCTTCTAGGCCTTGCGCATCAATTGTAAGCAGTGCCACATCAGTTTCTAAATCACCGATAGAAAGCTTGGCAGGGGTCCATTCTCCAGAGGGAAGGCGCACTTGAATCGACTTTGTCTCTTTTACATTGTGGTAAAGGGTCATCACTGCGCCATTCTCTTGAAGAATAAACCCACTTCCTTGCCGGCTATCTGCATGAATTAAGACAGTTGAAGCTAAAGCGACTTGAGCTGCTTCAATAAATGGGGATGCGATCAGGGATTGAAAACTAGACAGGAAGAATGCGCAAACGAGGAGAAAGTTTTTCATTTTCTTTTTCTAATAGAGTTTCATTTGAATAGGTAACAGCGATCCCTTGATCTTGAATGCGATTTAATTCTTCTTCGACGGCGTTTTTAACCTCTTTCTTATCCAGCATCAAGACATGGTCGCGAAACTCTTGACGCACGCATTTGATGCGTCCTTCTCGAAATTGAGAGTAGGAAATAATGGCGCGACTTCCAGGAGAAACTGGAGTGTCAGAATCTTGGATCAAGCCAAGTTTAGCCTCTTCAAGGTCGCGGAGGGTGAACTTTCCACTAGCAATTTGCTCGAGCCCTTGTTTAAAGGCTTCATATGTTGCTGCAATGTGGGGATCCCGATAAGAGTAGAAATAGAAATGTCCTGACAGAGGGCTGTAGTTAGCGCCTGCACCATAAGCCCCTCCTTGCTCTCGAATTTTTTGGTGGAGATAGGTATTTTCAAGCAAGTTTGTTGCAATGCTGAGTGCTGGAGCATGTGGATGAAGGGCGGTGCATATTTTAAAACCCCAGGCAGAAAAAGCAACAGGTGTTGAAATCACGCGTCCCTGTGACTGTTTGTCTTCCAAGGGTTTAATCGAATGCCAAAGTTCTGAAGTCTTGGGTGGAAGTTCTCCTAACCCAAAATAGCGATGTTCAGATAGAAAGCGATGCTGCTGAGCGTCAGAACTCAAGATGAGATGAGGAATGTTAAAATGAAAAAGGCGACCACAAAGTTCTTTTAATCTTTCTTGGATTTCTGGGAGCTTTTGATCGATATCATTCACAAGGTCTCTAATGAAAGTGAAGTAGTCAATCCCATTCCATTTTTGACTGATGGTTGCGGAAGGGGTCAAAGAGCAAAGGGATTGCTGGATTGCGTAAGAGAGTGCATTCTGATTGAGTTTATTTTGTTGAGATGTATGCACTTGAAGGATGAGCTCTTTGATGCGTTCCTTTTCATCAAAACGAGGCGAGTGGCAAATATCTTTAAACAGAAGAAAGAGCTTGTCAATATGGCGCTCAAGCGCTTTACCACGAAAACCAAATGATGGCTTTAAAAGAGTGGGATCTTCAATTTGTGGATGAAGTTGCAGGGTGGCTCCAAAGCCCCCAAGGTAACTATTAATGTATTCTAAGTTCGCTTGATAATCCCGATCTCCGACTCCAAGTTCGGGGAGAAGGGTGATGAGAAGTTGAGCATAAGGAAGATCTTGAATTGAAAGTTTAGGCAAGTCAAAAACAAGGTCGGCATAGATGATGTGGTTGGTAAAGCACTCGTGATGGAAAACAGAGAGTTGGTCTTGTTGCTCTTGGAAAAGTGGAAAGTCTGTTACGTCTTTTGGAACATCAACAAGCTCAATTTTGGGAAGGCAGTCAACCGACTGCTTTTCTGTTTTTTCTTGGTATTTTTTTAAGTCAATTGAAAGCTTTACGATTTTTTCTTTTGCTTCCTCTGAAAGTGCATCTTGAATCTTATGAAGACGTTTTTTTTCCTCTTCAACTTCTTCATCTTCTAGAGTTGCACTTGGTTTCATTGTTAGACGAAGAAAATGAGGGTTGTCGATTAAGTAGGTGCGAATAAGGGAAGTCAAATACCGTGGGTCTTTGATGCGCTCCTGAAGTTCTTTGAATTGCTCGTAGACCATCAAGGCATTTTCAGGAGGGCAGTCGTGCTGTTTTGCCAAAGCTGAACGCATGAAAAGGGTAAGGCCAAAGGGACCATAATCACCGGTAATCTCTAAGCGACTAAACTCGAGTTGGTGGATGGCAGCTTCTAAATGCTTTTCATCAATGCCTTTTGCAACGAGATTTTCTAGGGTATTAAACAGAATTTCGTGCAGCTTCTTTTCATTTTCAGGATCTGCTCCTATGCAAATGATGGAGTAGGGGATTTCACTCATATCTAGATCAAGATGACCATCGGCTTGGGTACAAAGTCCTGACTTTAGCAGCGCAAGCTTCAGTGGAGATGCATCTGTTTCCATCAAAACAGAATCAATCACAGCAAGGGCCAGTGCATCTTGTTGGTTTTTCAGCTCTGTTGTCAGCCATGTAAAAGTAATGAAGGTTTTTTTCGACTGGTCTTCATCTTTCAGGGGGTAGGAAATTTCATGGATAAGTGGGCTCTTGAATCGTTTTTGATGGGGAATGGAAGGGAGATCTGGGGCTTTGTTGATTCCTTTCAGTGCATGCTTTTCAATGAAATCTAAATGTTTATTTAGGGGCAAATTTCCATAGAAGAAAAAAAGGCTACGTGAAGGGTGATAAAATTTTTCGTGAAAGTTTTTCAACCCTTCATAAGTTAATGAAGGGATTTCTGCAGGATCGCCTCCGGAGTTATGGGCATATGTTAAATCAGGTGTCAAATGTTCCATGATCGCTTGCCATAAGCGACTGATAGGTGAAGATAGACTTCCCTTCATTTCATTAAAGACAATTCCTTTAAAAAGAAGAGGGCTTGTCGGGTCATCAGCTTTTTCAAATTCAAGACGGTGTCCTTCTTGTAGAAAGCTCAATTCTTTCAGTTCGGGAAAAAAGACAGCATCGAGATAGACTGAGAGTAAATTGTAGAAATCTTTTTCCACTTGAGAGGAAGCGGGATAGCAAGTGAAGTCTGAGCCGGTCATGGCGTTCATAAATGTGTTTAAACTTCTTCTTGCCATCGAAAAGAAAGGGTCTTTAACAGGATATTTTTTGGATCCACACAAAACTGTGTGTTCCAGAATATGCGCAACGCCTGTGGAATCAGTTGGAAGAGTCTGAAAAGAAATGCAAAAGAGGTTTTCATGATCATCATTGGCAAGATACATGACCTCAGCGCCTGTTTGTGTGTGACGCAACTCATACAATATGACTTGCAGTTCTTCAATAGGCAAAACTTTTGTAACGGTGAAGTTTCCATGGGTGTCACCCACTTCATAGGTTGGCGTTAAATTCATTCTCATTCTCATTGATGGTTAGGTGTTCAAGTCTAAAAAAAAGAGAATTAAAAAGCGAGCTAGGCAGGAGAAGTTCCTGCCTAGTCATATGATTTAGAAAAGGGCTTATTTGAATCTGAATCCAAAAGAGATGTCGCTGAAGTCATTTTCGTAAAGATAGTACGTAGGTTCTGAAGTTGGAGAAATGTGAGGACATTTAAGAGAAGTTTCTATTGTGTGACGACTAGATGCATTGGTGGCTATGCCATCTTCATTAACTTGCTTGAGATAAACTTCACATGCTTCGAACATTACTTTGACCGACCGAGGTTCTTCTGCATTTGTTACCGTCACATAAACTTCGATTTTTTGAACTTCTCGCCCATCATGGAAAATGCTTTTTCCTTCGATAGGCTCACAAGTGATCATGCATTCTTTACCATTTTGAGTGGACCGATAGCTAAATCCATCATCAAACTTGAGCCCTTTGACGCACATAATATTGACTTCCAGCTCATTTGCGTCTCCAAAGAAGTCTAACTCAAGAAGATCTTGCGTCTGTGCATACTCAAAAGTCGCTTTCCCTTCAATTGAGTAAAGTGGGGTGAAAATAGAAATAGCTGAGGCTGCTAATGCGATAAAAAGCGCTTGGAATCTTTTTTTCATTTTTTTTCCTTCGTTTCATTTCGTCGCGGACGAGTTTTCAGTGTAGGAGAAAAGTCTATAATTTGTTCTTTTGGTGTGCAAGGAAAAACAAGAATGACAATTTGACTAGCTAGTTGATGCATCAAATTGAAAAGAAATATTTGATAGATTTATCATCATGTCATTTGCACTTATAGAGGATTCATTTGTATGGAAAATGAGATGATCAGTTTCCTTAACCGTTCTTTATTCATAGTTTTTTCTGAAACAGAAGATTTTGTAAAACGTACAGCTATGTACGGTATTTCAGGTGCTCTAGGATGTCGTTTAGTTTCGCCTTTTAATTGGGAAGGGCTCAGTATTCCCAACATACCCAATAATGCGTTTATTTCTAGTGCTTTTGCGGCAATAGGTCACCAATTTATCAAACCAAAAGATGACTTAATCAAAAAAGCTGCAGTCATCACCTTTTCGCTGGCTCTTTTTTCTCTTGCTCTTTCAGTTTCACCTTTTAGGTGGAAAGATCTATGCACCGTTAGTTTTTTTAATAGTGCTTTTGTCACTTTAGGTTATAAATTTATGGCGTTGCTAACTAAAGATATTCTTCCCAATTAGCAGTGAAAAAAACGGTTAAAGTAGCATAGACCATATGCAATGCTTTTGAGTAACAAAATGTACGTCGATGGAAACGGGCTAGATAAT